>Ga0310695_10000045_pt1 | contig 295423 bp, 257 predicted proteins | sample RumenRJG_04DNA_FD_203882 | JGI IMG/M metagenome (GOLD analysis project Ga0310695, IMG submission 203882) | Bovine rumen microbial communities from Lethbridge, Alberta, Canada - RJG_04 (v2) (version 2) | ecosystem: Host-associated > Mammals > Digestive system > Stomach > Rumen | place: Canada...
TCTCCCATCCTTTATGGAGTAAGGGCTGAAGAAGACTACTTCGTTGATAGGCCGGCGGTGTAAGCACAGCAATGTGTTCAGCCTACCGGTACTAATAGCCCGAGGGCTTGACCTACATTATGCAGGCAGCCTTGCCTCACTTCCCTCTGTTTAGTTTTCAGGGTACAATGCCTTGAACATGGCCCGATGGTCAAGTGGTCAAGACGGGGGCCTCTCACGCCCCAATCGGGAGTTCGACTCTCCCTCGGGTCACCATATGCACCTTTAGCTCAGCTGGTAGAGCACCTGACTCTTAATCAGGGTGTCCAGGGTTCGAGTCCCTGAAGGTGTACCATCCTTGAGGATGGGCAACCATCCTCAAGGAATCCCTTGACAGGGGAAACTGAATAGTGTATATTTGGTTCGCTCCAAATATAGTTGGTGTTTTTAACGGTGAGGGTCCACCTGTTCCCATTCCGAACACAGAAGTTAAGCTCACCAGTGCCGAAAATACTTGTCTGGCGACGGACTGGAAAGATAGGTCAACGCCAACACAAGAGCTTTGACGAAAGTCAAAGCTCTTGAATTAGCCTCCTTAGCTCAACAGGTAGAGCATGCGGCTGTTAACCGCAGGGTCGTAGGTTCGAATCCTACAGGGGGCGCCAAGGAAACGGTATTGCCGTCACGATATCGTGACGGCAATATTGTTAAGTGGATTGAACAGGATTTGGACCGTTAGCTCAGTTGGTAGAGCAGCCGGCTCATAACCGGTCGGTCCGGGGTTCGAGTCCCTGACGGTCCACCAACAAAAGAATATAGGGGAATAGCTCAGCTGGTAGAGCGGCGGTCTCCAAAACCGTAGGCCGAGGGTTCGAAGCCTTCTTCCCCTGCCAGAAATCGTCTTGAAATGTTTCGTTTCAAGGCGATTTTTGTTATATCTGAGAAAATTTTGACTTCAAAAGTGACGATTATTTTTTCTTGACCCCTATCTGACCCCTATTGACGTTGTTTATCGCCTTAAATAGTTCGCAAACAGAACACGAAAAATAAAATAAGGACACTTTTATGCGCTATTCATTCTCAAAATACTCGCAATATAAGCTAAAGAAAAAAGCACTTGTCCAAAGCGATCAAGATGTAAAAAAACGGCTTGAAAAGATCAGTAGTCAGTTTAAAGATTATCAGTTGGCGTTATATCTTTTCTCCTTCTCTTCTTTCATGGAAGTTAAGACCGTACTTCTTGGGGCTGGTCCTTTCCATTCGATGCGAATTAGGTTTTTTACAAGTACGCCGTGTTGAATGCCAACATAATGTGTGTTAAAATACACTGTAAAGCGTACGATGGAAATTCTTAAAATGAGTTTATTGCTAAATACCCCGTTCAGAGGTAAAGGAGAGAAATAAAAGGACAAAGTATGAGAACGATAATTTACAACAAGCTTGTCCGTGATCGTATCCCAGAGATCATCGAATCTTCCGGCAAGACTTGTGCTACGGAGATTCTCTCCGATGAAGACTATCTCCGGATGGTCGATGCAAAGATGGATGAAGAACTTGCAGAATACCACAAGGATCAAAATATCGAGGAATTGGCTGATTTGTTAGAGGTAATCTACGCGGCAGCTGTAGCACGTGGGTATACTCTGGAAGATTTAGAACGGGTGCGTGCGGAAAAGGCCGCCAAGCGCGGCGGATTTGATAAGAAAATACTGTTAGTTGAAGTGCAGGAGGGGTAATATAATATGGATATTGCATATGCTAAAGAATTACTTGAAATGCTCGCAGACGGAGTTGATCCTAGAACTGGCGAAGTGCTCTCAGATGGTGATAGCTGTAATCAACCGGATGTCATAAGAGCATTACACCTTGCCGTGGTCGTCTTAGAGAAAGCGGAAAAGGCAGAAAAGAGAGAAAAGAACTTGCCTGAAAACGCGGGAAAACCGTGGTCACAAGAGGCAGATGACAGGCTGATTCAAATGTTTGAGGAAGGCTTTTCAAATAAAGATATCTGTAACGAGTTCAAAAGGACAGAGCTCGCTATTGCATCTCGCTTGGCTCGTTTGGGGAAAATTCAGGACCGCGATGAATTTAGAAGTAGAAATAGGTGATTCACCATGCCTGAATACAGATCAGCCTCCGGCAGCGCGGCTGAGGATCTGTTCATAGACCTTTTTGCGGATACCTTCGGGGCAGAAAAGGCCGGGTATCTGTATTCACAGTACCCGTTTTACGACATCTACCAGAATGCCCGCTTTGCTGATTTCGTGCTGGAAAACGGCGCGACCCGCGTCGCCATTGAGATCGACGATGAGGCCTCGCACAATCCGCGGCTGGTGTCGCAGGACAAGTTCTATGATGATCTGCTGAAACAAAACAGCATGATCCACCTGGGCTGGGATGTGTACCGCTGGGCAGTCCGGCAAATGCAGAAACAGCCGGAAACTGTGAAGGACGAGCTGCGCGTGTTCCTTGGCAGCGATCCGCGGTTCAAGGAGATCGAGGACTATCTGCCTACTCAGCAGGGCCGGGCGCTGAAAGCCGATCAGCTGGAGCTGCGAGAGTATCAGCAAGAGGCGCTGGATTCACTGGAGGCCATGCGGCAAAACCGGGAGACCATCGCCCTTCTCTACCATGCTACCGGCACGGGCAAAACCGTGACCGCAGTCATGGACGCCAAGCGCTGCGGCGGCCGGGTGTTGTTCGTGGCGCACACTATGGAGCTGGTCAACCAAGCCTATAACACCTTCCGCGACCTGTGGCCGGAGGTGACTGCCGGCAAGTTCGCGGATAACCTCAAGGAACCGGACACCCACGTGGTGTGCGGCAGCATCCAGAGTGTGGCCCTCAATCTGGATCAGTTCCGGGAGGACGCTTTCGACTATCTGATCATCGACGAGGCGCACCACGCCTCCGCAGATACATATCAGAAGGTGCTGGCCTATTTCAAGCCGCAGTTTACGCTGGGTCTTACCGCTACGCCGGAGCGGGCAGACGATATAAACATCCTGGAGGTTTTCAAGAACACTGCCCACAAGCTGGATATTCAGACCGCCGTGGAGATCGGTGCCCTGGTTCCGGTTCGCTGCATCCGCATCCATACCAACATCGACATGACCAAGGTGCGTTTCAACAGCGTGCAGTACAACATCCGAGACCTGGATGTGAAAATCTGCGTGACCGAACGCAACCAGCTCATTGTGGATACCTGGCTGAACTACGTGAAGGACAAGCGTACGGTTGTATTCTGCGCGTCTGTGAAACACGCCGAGCAGATTGCAGAACTGTTTCGGGCGGCGGGTGTCGCCGCGATCGCGGTTTCGGGCAGCATGAAAACCTCCGAGCGCAACGAGCAGCTTGCCAAGTTTGCCAGCGGTGAGATCAAGGTGCTTTGCGCCTGCGACCTGTTGAATGAAGGCTGGGACTGCCCGCAGACGGAAGTGCTGTTCATGGCGCGCCCCACCATGTCGAAGGTTCTCTACACGCAGCAGCTTGGCCGCGGCATGCGCATGGCGGAGGGCAAGGATCATCTGATGGTCTTCGACTTCGTGGACAACGCCAGTCAGTACAACATGCCATACTCGCTGCACCGCCTGTTTAAACTGAACGAGTATCACGCGGGCGGCACGGTGGTCGGTAAAAAGGGCCAGCGCGAAGCCGAGGACGACCTCTACCGCAAAGGTGAAAAGCCGGACGCGATCATCGACTATCCTGTGGATGCCACCGATTACGAGTTGGTGGATATTTTCAACTGGCAGGAAGAGGCCGCCGGGATGATCTCGCAGATGGAGTTTGTGCGCCGGGTGGATGTGCAGACCGAGACCATCGAGCGTTATGTGCGTGAGGGGAAACTGGTGCCGGATCTGATCGTGCCCATGAGCGAGCACCGCACCTTCAAGTATTTCAAAGAGGAAACTCTTCAGGCCTATGCTGAGCAGTACGGTTGGAAGCTCATCGACGACAGCAACCGCAAGCAGCTGTTCATGGAAATGGTCGAGCAGATGGACATGAGCTATTCCTATAAGCCGGTGCTGCTGAAAGCGATCCTGACCTATGCGGATGCTGCAGGGCGTGTGAGGATCAGCGATATCGTCTCCTATTTCCGGAGCTTTTATGAGGCCCGCCGTGTTGCCGGCCTGAAGGTAGAGAAGGCCAACAGCATCTTTGCCAAGGGTGGTTACACCGACAAGGAAGCCGAGCGGAATATTCTCTCCAATCCCTTCAAGCGATTCGAGGACATGAACATGATGCGCCATACAAAAACACTGGGTATCATCGAGGTGGACGGGACAGTGTGGAAAAAGCTGAGCGAGGGCGAGAAGAAGCGAATTGAGGAGATTTGTGACGAGAAACTAGAAAAATACTATGATCGATAGTGCCAATTGTTTTTCAGACGGAGGCGCAGACCAATGACAGACTTGACAACTCTAGAACTATTTCTGTTCACGGCAGCGGAATATAAGAGATTCTCAGATTATTATAATCTGCCGTCTGATCATTCTATTTATGAAGGTTTTACACAGAGAGATTATATTGGAATCCAGACCAAGCTAATTATTCTGAGAAAATACGGGAGCAATAAAGACCCTGTGTTTTTGGAAACCGTCTTGAATGCTGCAGAAAGGGAATACCCTCAGTATTTCTCAGTTTTTAAAACGCTAAGGGAGGAGTTCAATAGCATTCAGCAAGATGGGATGCAGACCTTTTTGTCTGATGGTAAAGAGAAAAGCCTCTTTTCATTAATTGAAGATGTCATGTACGGAATGTATCTTCATGCCGATAAGCTAAAAATTGATGATCTCTCAAAGATAGATAAAGTATTACTCTTTTCTGCAACTCGAAAATATGTTGAAGGCTTAGAAAAAGTAGTTCTGACAACATTTGAACAGCTACAGCCTCTGGTTCAGACTGGAAATCAGAATATTACATTTAACAAAGCGCCGGTTATTTCGGTTGAGAATGTAAATAGTGATATTCAAGGAATTACAGGGTCACCATATTGGTCGAATATATTTGGAAAGGACGCAACAGACGAAGAGACAAGAAACATATTATCCAATAATTCTTTAGAAGATAATTATATTATCCTTCTTTGTGCATCTTTTTTAGAAGAAGCACGTAAAGATGATTTCTCTGCAAATGAATTAAGAAAGATGGTCTTCCCACCTACATATAAGGACTGGGGAAGCTTTGAAAAAATTCATACAGAAATAAAAAAAGCAAAGGATATCGGATGGAGTACACGGGTAAGATATAATGACAAACACGATATGGCATACGTTCATATTTTTCAGAATGTGAAGGGCGCCTTTACAATCGATCATCCACATGTTATTTCGCAAGACATTGCAGTGATTACGCTTGTAAACGAGCGCAAATATGGCTGGAAGATTTTTTCGATAGGAGAAAGAGTAACACAGTATAAAGAGTCACTAAGCCTGGGTGAATCAATAAGGCGATTATTAAAACGAAAATAACAGAGGACACGAAAGGCAAAACAGTCTTTTGTGTCCTCTGTTATTAACTCGAAAGAATTATGATTTCTATTTCCTTCCCAGCAGCCAATCGACTGAAACCTTTAGTATATCCGCAAGCGCATTCAACTCAATATCTGACACCGGCCTTTTTTGACCTTCCAGCAGCGACAGTGCGGGTGTACTGATCTCAATCCCGGCGGTCTGCAATTTAGCCAACAGCTCGTTCTGTTTCATGCCCAGCGCGAGCCGCGCCTCTGTGACACGGGCACCGACTATATTCCGATCTCCTCGTGGGAGTTTCCGAGTTTTCACATAATCACCCCTATGCATACAAAGTATATGTGCATAGGGGCTTGCTAAATTTGGTATTACCAAATATAATGAAATAAATTTGGAGACACCAAATTTAAGGAGACAGAGACATGACCAAATCCTGTGCCATTATTGGCTGTTCCCCGATGTGTTTTCCGTGGGGATTTGACGAGGAAGACGAGGGCTGCGCGGCGCTGAAGCTGATCCTGATCAATCAGACCTCCAGGCTGAGAGGGGAGGGCTGCACGCGCTTTGCCGTCAGCATGGACTGCGGCGTGGGGCTGTATGCGGCGGAGATCCTTCACAGGCTGAAGGAATCAGAGGATGCGCTCGAAACGATCTGCTATGTCCCCTATGAGGAGCAGGCGACCAAGTGGACGCCGGAGCTGCGGGATCGGTATTTCAACGCCCTGGCTGCCTGTACGGAAGTCATAAACGCGGCCTATGAGAAAACCGTGGGCTGCGAATTCAAAGCGCACCTGGAGGCTATAAACGAAGTCGACACGGTGATCGCGGTCTACGATCCCGATGATCCACTCTGCGAGCGGGAGGCTGCGGCTGTGGCCGCTGCGGAAATGCTGAACAGGCAGGTCTTTACAATTGATCCCAAGGCTATCCGCCTTTTCTAAATCGAAGTTATACTCTATTACATTTTGGGGGTATAGTCGTTTCAGAACGTGATTTCCCGCAAAGGGACTCTGATCATGATACGATCAGAGTCCCTTTTTTTCTTCCAATATCGTGCGTTGCCTGTTATAATTATCTCGAAAAACGGGATTAAAAGAGGATTTAGATATGATGAAGATTGACGAACTGCTTGCCTATTTTGATAACGGTGGATCGTTTGGCGACGATCCTGAGATCGTTTCCTCCATGCGCACATATATTCAGGAAAACAGGCGTCTGCTGTATGAGATGAACAATGGTTGGCATGAGGACCAGAATGAGATCACGGAATTGTTTACCAGAATTACCGCAAAGCCGGTCGGGCAGGGCGTGAGAATTGAGACACCGTTCCATACTGATTTTGGGAAAAACATTACGCTCGGCAACAACGTTTTCATTAATGCAGGGTGCAAATTTCAGGACCAGGGCGGCATCGTTATCGGAGATGGGACATTCATAGGACACAATACAGTCCTGGCAACCCTGGATCATGATATTGATCCGGATAAAAGATATCTGCTGCATCCGGCGCCGATCCATATTGGCAATAAAGTCTGGATAGGCGCAGGTGTTGTGATTACAAAAGGCGTGACGATCGGAGACAATTCGATCATCGCGGCCGGTGCAGTCGTAACGCATGATATTCCCGCAAATGTTATTGCGGCGGGTGTGCCGGCAAAAGTGATAAAAGAGATATGATTCTCTAAAAAATCGCGACAAATTCCAGCTTGAGGAGCCGGTGAAATGGCAGAGGCAGAACTCTATAAAGAACTTGGTATATTGACCGGGGATAAGGACAGATGGAAGGAAGCCATCCCTTATGTCTCACCGCTCCTCAGTCACGGCTCCGTAAAGATACAGGCGAAGGCGCTCTGGCTGCTGGGTGAAATGGGCCTCGTCTATCCTCAGTCCGTACAGGACGCGGTTCCGACGATAGCTTCCTTTCTCGACAGCCAGGAGCCGCTTTTACGGGAGCGGGCGATAAACGCTCTCGGCAGGATCGGACGAGGCGGATATCAAGTGATCGAACCGTATTGGACGGGCCTGTTTCGCTTCGCTTCCGACGGGGAGCCGAAAGTCCGACTGGCGTTTATCTGGGCGTCGGAAAACATTGCTGCGAACACGCCGGGCATTTATGGAGATTATATGCCGGTATTCGAGAAACTCCTGCATGATGCAGATGACAAGGTACGTATGGAAGCGCCGGAGATCTTCCGGGTTCTCGGCAAACGCAGGCCGGAGTTCGTCAGACCCTATCTGGAGAGGCTGCAAAGCATTGCGGAAACAGACCCGAACCGAGTCGTTCGGATCCACTGTCTCGGCGCGATCAAGGCAGCAGGATTGAAATAGACAAATCGGTATTTTGCGAGGTGAATGTATGTATCTATTTGAGAAGCCTCTAATCCGAGGAACGATGTTAAAAAGAAAAAGCCAATTTACCGCTTTGGTAGATATAGGCGGCGAAGAATTGATTGCTCACATCCCGACGACAAACCGCATCGGTGATGTAGAGAACAAGAATCTGCCGTGTCTCTTGTCCTATCATGATGATCCGAAGCGCAAGCTGAAATACGATATCGAGGCGGTGCTTCTTTCCGACGATGAAAACTGGATAGGGATCAATCAGATCCTTTCCAACAGACTGGTTGAGTTCTTTTTCAATGAACGCGAACTGGACGCGATCGTCTCGGATTTCGACAGCGTTCAGCGCGAGGTGAAACTGGGCATCTCCAAGCTGGATTTCAAAGTTGGAGATACCTATCTGGAAGTGAAGACTCCGCTGACAACGATCAATGTGAAATATGGAAAGGACATAAAGACTCTTCCGCCCAAGCCGTTTTCATCAACCGACAGGATGGTTAAGCACCTAAAGGAGCTTGCCGGATCGCTTAAGGATCATGAGAAGGCAGTTTTCCTGCAGGTGTATCAGTACCGCATAACAGAGAGGAAGGAACGGCTCCGATCAACTCACTATGAAGAGGTGTCACAAACCTTCAAGGATGCGGCAGAGGCAGGCGTTGAGTTTTGGGAAATCCAGATGGATTTCAGACCGGAAGGAGTAACTCTTTACAGCGTTACGAGAAGTTCAGACTTATAAATTCCGGTTTGTCGAGCAGAACGGATTCTATAATCCTTTTTCGAAATGCGCGAATAGAAAAAGAGGGGAGCAAGCTATGATCTTTTATTTCACCGGTACGGGCAATTCACTGTATGCGGCACAAAAGCTTGCGGATGAGGGGGAGAAGATCATCTCCATTGTGGATGCTCTGCGCAGCAAGGCCTTTCACTACACACTGAAAGAGGGCGAAAAGCTCGGCTTTGTGTTCCCGGTCTATTTCTACACGGTGAGCGACCCGGTGCTGGAGCTCGTCCGAAAGCTGACGGTGGAGAACGCGGGCTTTGTCTATGCCGTCATCCCCTGCGGGGCGAGCATCGGAGCGGCGGGAGGCCTTCTGAAAAGCGAACTGAAAAAGCGCGGCCTGGAGCTGCAGCGGGTCGACGCGCTGGTCGTACCCGATGGCGCACTGATCTTCTATGACATCGACTCCCCGGAGAAGAAGGAACAGCAGCTGGAAGCTGCGACAAAAGAGCTTTCTTCCATCAAGCGGGCCATCGACAGGGGCGAAGGCAACAGCATTAAGGGGAGCCCGCTGCTGGGAAGAGCAAGCCTGGCCGCCTATCACGCCTGCATGAGCACGAAAGCTTTTTACGCCGACGAGAAATGCATCGGCTGCGGGAAATGTGCCTCGATCTGCCCGGCCGGGGCGATCGAAATGATCGACGGCCACCCGGCCTGGACGAAGAGCAAGTGTCTCAAGTGCTGTGGCTGCATCAACCGCTGTCCTGTTTCCGCGATCCAGTACGGGAAAAAGACAGCCTCCCGCGGGCGATATGTCAATCCGGTTTTGAAGTGAAACTGAAACACCCTGAGAGATCTGAACCCTTTTGGTTCAGACATCTCAGGGCGTTTTGTTTTTTCCCTTTATGCGGCTTTTTAGCTTCTCTGTATAGTGTAGGAATCGGACACGCAATAGAAATAAGTCCAAAATCATCCTATTTTATGATTGCGTCAGATTTCCCAGATATCCGATGATGTTGTCGCTGATCTCGCCGGTCAGCGCACCGTTGTAGTTGCAGATGAAGGTCCCGGCAATGAGGATCATCATGGCCTCGGCCTCACGGTGTCCGACTTCCGGGCCGTAGATCGCCACGAGGCACTGCTCCATGGTCTCGCGCCACTCGCGAAACTCTCCCTTGACAAGATCCGCGACCGCGTCGCTGTAATGCGCCAGAACGTAGGTCTGCGTGGTGGCGTTGGGACGCTTCTCTTCGGGATCGCCCTTGGCCACATAGGCCATGAAAGCGTTCATGTAAGCGAGGTTGCTGTCGTAGTCCGTGCGCGGATGTGTCGCAAACCAGAGCTTGCATTTCTCGGTCATATAGTCCTTGGTATAGCGCAGATAGCTCACGACCAGATCGTCCCGGCTTTCAAAATAGTGCAGGAGCTTGGGATGCGACATCCCGGCTTCCTCCGCAATATCCCGCAGGGTGATCTTCGTCATGGGTTTCTTTTCAATGCAGCGCTCAAAGGCCATCAAAATCTCTTTGCGAACGGCCTCTTTATCGACGATCAAAGGCATAGGAATCCCTCGCTTTCGGAAAAAGTATAGCAGATTTCAAGGCGAAATGGAATTGCCAAAGCGCAGCAAATCAAATCGTTTTTGAGGCAGCTTCGCCGCCTCAAAAACTCCCTGAGCCGAGCATGGCGAGGCCTCGCGCCGACCAAACGAGGCACGGCCCCCGCGTGCCTCGTGCGATATGCGCGAGTGTCCCTAAGCTGTCAGCCCCATCGAGGGGTCTGACAGCTTATTTTAAAAGCAAGAGACCGCCGATCAGCATTTTCAGTCCCATGGACGTGACCAGCACAGCACCGAGCTTGCGCAGGTATTTCGTCCAGCCGCGCGGAAGCAGCGCGCCGAGAGAGGCAAACAGCAGCATCAGCGGCACGGTGCCCAGCGCGAAAGCCAGCATCAGCTGCGCGCCCCTTGCCGCACTGCCGGAGGACATGGCGCAGAGCCAGGCGGCGTACAGCGCGCCGCAGGGCATGAGACCCGTCAACAGGCCGACCAGCAGCGGCGTTTGACGCCGGAGCTTGTCTGGCAGACGGCAGACCGCGTTCTGTTCTCCGGGGAGGGACGGCAGCGCGGGCAGCAGGCCCCACATGTTGAGGCCCAGCAGGGCAACGACAAGCCCCAGCATAGTGAAGAGCATCGACTTCATGCTGAGCGTATAGGTCAGCACCGTGCCCAAAGCGCCGAACACGGCGCCCAGGGCTGTGTAGGAGAGCATACGCCCACCATTGTACTCGAGCGCAGCGCCGAGCTGCGCTTTTCGTCCCTCACGACCGGCACAGGCCGAGAGCAGAATACCGCCGCACATGCCGAGACAGTGCGGACTGGTCGAGAGGCCGACCAGAAACAGCGCGCCAAAGCTCGCGCCTCCGATCTCGGGGGAGGCCCCGCCCCAGCGGAGCAGCAGCCAGACCAGCAGGACGGTAAGCCCAGCACAGCCCAAGTCCAGCAAGCGCTCGGCACGACTGCGCTCACCGGTCCCATAACCGAGAGACTTGATCCGCCTTTCCAGTTCATCCGGCGAGACCAATGCGGGATCATAGCTGACATCAGCCAATGCCTTGTGATAGCTGACAGTCGCTTTGACGACCCCTTTTGTCCGCAGCAGCATCCCGGATACCTCGTCGGTGCAGCTGCGGCAGATCATGCCGCGGATCCTGATTTCACAGCTTTCTGTTTTCATTCGATGCCTCCGCCTTATTCAGCCGCAGCGAGTGCAGCAAAATGCCATTGGACGAGAGTGTCATGGCCGCCGCGGCGATGGAGGGATTCACGATCCCGCAGGCCGCGACGGGAATGCAGATCAGGTTATAAAACAGCGCCCAGCCGAGGTTTTGCCGCACCGTTCTGCGGGCAGCTCCGGCGAGCCGCAATGCCTGCGGCACCCGACCGATGCGCCCGCCGGGCAGCACCGCGTCGGCACACTCGATGGCGATGTCCGTTCCCGTGCCCATGGCGATCGCGAGATCCGCTTCCGCCATGGCCGGGGCATCGTTGATCCCGTCGCCCACCATGGCGACGCGGCGACCCTCGCTTTTCAATCGTGTGATCTGCGCGGCTTTTTCCTCCGGCTTCACCTCAAAGAGAATGTGCTCGATCCCGCAGGCCCAGGCGATGCGTCTTGCCGTTTCCTCCTTGTCACCGGAGATCATCCAGACCTCCAGCCCCAACGCCTTACAGGCGTCTACAGCGCTTTTCGCGTCTTCGCGCAGCGGATCGCGGATCCCCGGCTCCACGCGGCCCTCGGTGAGGGTACCGGTTTTATCAAAGACGACCGTATCAATGCTCCAGGCCTTTTCAATGGCCGAGGCGCCTTTGAAGAGGATCCCCAGTTCCGCCGCCCGTCCGGAAGCCGTCATCAAGGCCGCGGGCGTGGCGAGACCCAGTGCACAGGGGCAGGCGATCACCAGCACGCCGCAGACAGTCGAAACCGCTTTTCCCCAGTCACCGGGAGCGAGCAGGAAAAACCACAGAGCGAAAATCAGTACCGCAAGTGCGAGGACAGAAGGAACGAAGATTGAGGCGATCCTGTCCGCAAAGCGCTGCACGGGTGCCTTTTCACTCTGCGCGCGGCGCACGAAGGCTGCCATCTGCTGCAGGGTCGAATCCTCGCCAACCGAGGTCGCCGTGTACGTGACCTTGCCTTCACGATTGAGCGTGCCGCCGGTGATGCTGTCGCCCGGCCCTTTCTGCACGGGTTCGCTTTCGCCGGTCAGCAGGGACTCGTCCACCTGGCAGTTTCCCTCAAGGATCTTCCCATCGGCGGGAATCCGCTCGCCGGGGCGAAGCAGGATCGTATCACCGGATACGATCTCCGCGGCGTCGATCTCGGTCTCGACCCCATCCCGCAGCACGATCGCGGTCTTGGGCTGCAGGCGCAGGAGGCCGCGCACCGCCTCGCCGCTCTGGTAGATCGCCACGGATTCCAGATAGCGTCCGAAGAGCAGCAGCGAGATCAGCACCCCGTCACAGAGATAATAAAGCTTGATGTTCTCCGTCACGGTAAAGGCGACGACCGTGCTGTAGACATAGATCACCGTGGTGGACAGCGCCACCAGCAGATCCATGCCAAGACTCCGGTTTTTCAGCCCACGGATCGCATTTCGGAGAAAGTACAGACCCGGCCCGAACTGCAGCAGCGTTGCCAGCACAAACTGGAAGCGCGGCGGGAGATCCCAGAGAAGCGGCATACTCAGTGCGGTCGAAACGATCAGCAGCCGAAGCAGGCGGAAGCGCTGCTTGAGCTCCTCCGCCTCATCCCCGAATACCTCACAGCCGCAGCCGAGGACAACGCTTTCCTTATCCAAGCTGCGCTTCCTTTTTCAGTCTGCGCCAATGCTTGAAGCCGATCACGGCACAGGGCACACAGCAGGGGACCATATGGAACAGCAGCACCCAGCTCAGCCAGTCGACGCCCTGATAGAAGTTGCCCTGATACTCCACACCCTTCATCAGCGCGAAATAGGAAAAGTTCCATACGCCCCAGAGACCGGTCGCCGAGCCGAAGAGGTGCAGGCCCAGGAAGGACGCCGGCGTGAAGATACCGCCGATCGCCCCGACGAGGGTGGCGGACATGCGGCGGGATTTGGCAAGGAAGATCGTGATCACGGGGAAAATGTACACGGTGAGATTCAGCGCCCAGATCGCGAGCGGGATGTGGTAGCCCCAGTTGAGCGCCTGGCGGATGTGGTCGCCGTCATGGATCAGCACGGCGATGACCATGACGAGCCCGCAGATGAACATGGTATGCGCGGTTTTTTCATCCAGCTTCTTGTCGAGCATGGCGGCAGTCTGTTTGTCGGACATGAGATAAGCCCCCTCATTAAATTTACCTATTGGTTATTAATGACCATTTGGTAATTATAAATTATCATGGAGGACTGGCTGTGTCAAGAAAAAGATATACGAAAAGGCAGGACATATTTGTCCTGCCAGACACCGTTTGGTGCAAATACCCTTCTCTGATACTGTTTTTCCATAAACCGGCTCGTTTTATGGAAAAGGCATCGCGCAAAAGTGCGCTGCCAGTTTTGTGCCGAAAGGCACAAAACACGTCTCATACAGTTCTCGACGCGCCGTTGGCGCTATAAAACGGTTTTCAACCGTTTTATGGAGAACTAGTATGGACACCGTTTGGTACAACACAGACATGAAAACGCAGTCACCATTCGGTGGCTGCATTTTTATAGAATTAAATATGTGACTTTTAATGTTCTGCCTGCAGTCTGCTTTGCAGGTCGTCGATCAGCGCCTGCAGGGATACGGACTTCAGCTGCGCACGCATAGCCTCGCTCACGGCGTCCAGCTTGTCGTCCAGCACGTCGTGGACATGCCGCCCAACCGGACAGGAGGGGTTCGGGTTCTCATGGAACCGGAACAGTGCTTCTTCTTCCTCAACAGCCCGGAACACATCCAACAAGGTCATATCTTTCGGCTCCTTCGCCAGATGCGCGCCGCCGATCCCGGCGTCCACCGTGACCAATCCCGCAGCCTTCAGTTTCCCCAAGGTGTTGCGGATGATGACGGGATTCACATTGACGCTGCCCGCGAGAAAATCGCTGGTCAGCTTCTCGGCTCCGTCAAAGGTGTGGATGCAGAGAAGCACATGGACGGCGATGGGCAGACGGGAAGAAAACTGCATGGTATCAACTCCTTTAGCGCCCCTCATTTTATCAGAATCAAGATGTAATGTCAACGATTACAACAACAAAAAGTTTTTCCAATGTAACTATTGACATTACAACGGGCCTGTGTTATATTCGCGTTGTAAGCAAAACATTTACAACAAAAAATCAAGAGGGGGCACTCACCATGAAAAACATTCTCATCGTCAACGCAAGCAAGCGCCGCATCGGCAACTCCTATACGCTGGAGAAGCGCATCGCCGAGCAGCTGGAGGGCAAGGCCGATGTGACCGTCTTCCGCATCGGGGAGAAGGACGTTCGCGCGTGTCTGGCCTGTGACGGCTGCAAGCGCCAGCACACGCCCAACTGCGTCCAGAAGGACGATTTCACCGCTTTGATCCCGGAGCTTGACACCTGCGACGCCATGCTGATCCTGGCCCCTGTGCATTGGGACCAGTTCCCGGCGCAGCTCAAGGCTTTCCTGGATCGCACCTATTCCTTCATGGACTTTACCCAGCCGGACTTCTCCATGGCCGGCCGCAAGGACAAGAAGCTGGGCGGTTACTTCTTTGCCGGCTTCGGCCCCGTGGACGTGTACACCAACATGTTCGAGACCAATCTCAAGAGCTTTGCCACGGCCGGCTTCCGGAATTACAAGGCCCATGTGGCGGGCAACGCCAACGTTCCGGGCAGCATCCTGGAAAAGCCCGAGGATCTGAAGGCTGCCGACGAAATGGTGGAGTGGCTGCTGGCCTGATCCGACTTTAGAAAACCAGATCAACATCTTCAGGGCGGGGTGAAAGTCCCCACCGGCGGTACAGTCCGCGAGCTCCCAAGAGCATGAACCGGTGCGATTCCGGTACCGACAGTCACAGTCTGGATGGAAGAAGAACAAGACGCTCTGAGCGGGCCTGCCCGGTCAGAGCGTTTTTGCCCTCCGCTGAAAGGAGAATGTTTTTATGAAACGATCCAACCGCAAGCTCCGCACCCTTGTCGGTGCCGCGATGCTCTCCGCCGTGGCCTTTGTGCTGGCCTTTCTGGAATTCCCGGTACCCTTGTCGCCGCCCTTTGCCCGGATGGATCTCTCCGATTTGCCCGCGCTCATCGGCGCCTTTGCATACGGCCCGCTGTGGGGCGTTTTGATCGAGCTGATCAAGAACGCTCTGCAGCTGACTTCCACGGCTACCGGCGGTGTGGGGGAGCTGGCAAACTTCCTCATGGGCGCCGCCTTCGTGCTGACGGCCGGGGCGATCTATCGCTTCCACAAGACCAAAAAGACCGCGCTGCTCGGCTGCCTCGCGGGGAGCCTGGCCATGGGGATCGCGGCCGCGCTGGCCAATTACTTTATCCTGCTGCCGCTCTTCGAACAGTTCATGCCGCTGGATCAACTGATCGCCTCCTTCGAGGCTTTTATCCCTTTCATCCACTCGAAGCGGGACATCGTGCTGTATAACGCCCTGCCCTTCAATGTGCTGAAAGGGCTTGCCATCAGCCTGATCACCATGTTAAGCTACAAGAGCTTAAGGCCGATCCTGAAGGGGAGGGAAACGACATGACAGCAAAAGACTATTTACAACTCATCTCCGACGAGATCCACACCACCATTGTCGCCACGGTGGACGACAAAGGACTGCCCGTCACGGCGGCCATCGACATGATGATGAGCGACGAGAGCGGTCTGTACTTTCTCACGGCGCGGGGCAAGAGCTTCTATGACCGCCTGACAAAGCGGGGCTATTTGGCTCTCACGGCGCTGAAAGGGGAGGACACCATGCACTCGCTGGCCATCTCTCTGCGCGGGAAGGTGCGGGAGCTGGGGAGCGCGCTGCTGCCGGTGCTGTTCGAGAAGAACCCCTATATGGCGGAGATATATCCCACGGAGGCCTCCCGCGAAGCGCTGACGGTCTTTCAGATCTACGAGGGAAGCGGGGAGTACTTCGACCTGTCCAAGCGGCCCATCGAGCGGGCGAGCTTCTCCTTCGGCGGTGCGGAGAGCAAAGCGGAAGGCTATACCATCACGGACGCCTGCATTGGATGCGGAAGCTGTGTGGCCGTGTGTCCTCAAAGCTGCATCACCGGCGGGGAGCCGCCATTCGTGATCCGGCAGGAGCACTGTCTCCACTGCGGCAACTGCCTGCGGGCCTGCCCGGTCGGAGCAGTCATAAGAAAGTAAGACCCTCTGAGGAGGAAAACTATGTTTACCATTTGCAAAGGCAGTCAGAATATCGTAGAGGAGACCTTGACGGATAAAGCCGCCAATGTGCGTAAGCTCCTGCAGAACGCGGACGCAATCATCATCGGTGCGGGAGCAGGCCTCTCCACCGCGGCCGGGATCGAATATTCAGGGCCACGCTTTACCGAAAACTTCAAGGATTTCATCGAGCGCTATGGGATGACGGACATGTATAGTGCCGGCTTCTACCCCTTCCGAACCGAAGAAGAGAAGTGGGCATACTGGTCACGCCACATACGGATGAATCGTTATGACGCCCCCGTGGGCGAGCCGTACAGGCAGCTGCGCAAACTGGTGGAGGGAAAGCCCTACTTCGTTATTACCACCAACGTGGACGCACAGTTTTATAAAGCGGGCTTTGACCCTCTGCGCATCTGGGCAGTGCAGGGAGACTACGGAAAACTGCAGTGTGCCTGCGGCTGCCACGATACGCTCTACGACAACCACGACCTTATGATGGAGATGTGTGAAAAGCAGCGGGATTGCCGTATTCCCTCGGATCTGGTGCCTCACTGCCCCCGCTGCGGGGAACGCATGGAGATCAACATCCGCAAGGATATGTATTTCGTTCAGGATGCGCAGTGGTATGCCGAGCGCGGCAGGTATCAGGAATTTCTGGAAGAGAACAAACGGAATAAAGTTGTCTTCCTGGAGTTGGGCGTCGGCTACAATACGCCGACCATCATTCGTTACCCCTTCGAGCAGATGGCGGCAAACTGGCCCCAGGCTACGCTGGTGCGCATCGGCCGCAGCCAGGCGAGCGTCCCAAAGAAGTTGGGAGACAAAGGTATTTCGATTGACGATGGTATCCAGACCGCGCTGAATGAAATTGGATAGAGTTAAGAAATGGAAACAGGTTAACATAACTTAGACACCTTTTGGCGCAAATACCCTTCTCTGGACACCGTTTGGTGCAATACAGACAGAAATCGTCTTGAAATGTTTCGTTTCAAGGCGATTTTTGCATTTGCGGAAAGCTTTTGCCGCTTCAAAATCCTCGGCCGTGTTTTAGACCACAACCGTGACACCATCGGTCTGTTTTCGCTGACACATTTGTGTGGAAAACTTCGCTGTGCCCAGAAGTGGATTATTCATTTTGGTAGTAATTAGCTCTGCAGTAAGATGATCGAATTATAGAATAGATCGTCTTTTCTGGTGTACTTTTGGTAGTAAACCTGAGATGCCCTGAGAGATCTTAACCCCTTGTGTTCGGACTTCTTAGGGTGTTTTACATGTCTCGGAAACAATAAAACTCGCCCAGACATATGGTTCGACAAGCCTAAAGGTCGGATCCGTTAAAAAGCTTGACAGAAAAGCTCCTATATAGTAGAATGCAAACAACTACTATATAGGAGCTTTTGATATGAATACAAATGGAGGTTTTTTGGTCACAAAGGTGAAGCAGCTGAGTGACCGGGTTTTTGAGAAGATCCTCAATGAAAAGAAAATCGACGCTTTCAACGGCGCACAGGGCCGCATCCTATATGTGTTGTGGCAGGGAGACGGCATTTCCATCAAAGCCCTGTCGGACCAATGCGGTCTGGCAATTACTTCCCTGACCTCCATGCTGGAGCGCATGGAAAAGCAGGGGCTTCTCCGTCGTGAGAGTGACGAGAAAGACAAGCGGAAAACCCTGCTTTTTCTGACAGATCGTGCTTATGCTTTACGGGAGAATTACGAGGCCGTATCGGCGCAGATGGGCGCGGTCTTTTATGAGGGCTTCAGCGAGGAAGAAATCCGGCTGTTTGAGTCTTTCCTGCGTCGTGTTCTGGATAATCTGGAAGGAGGACAGAGACCATGAGCGTCTGTATCAAGGATCAGATCCAAAACATGAACCTCGTGATCGGCTGTACGGTGGGCTGTGACTACTGTTATGCCCGCAATAATGTGAAGCGCTATCACATGATCGACGATTTTTCAAAGCCGGAGTTTTATCCGGGAAAGCTGCGGCTGATGGAAAAGCCCCGCCCGCAGAATTTTCTGCTCACGGGCATGAGCGACCTCTGTGTCTGGAAGCCGGAATGGCTGGAGGAAGTGCTCGCCAAAATGCGGGCCAACCCGCAGCATCAATTCCTGTTTCTGTCCAAGCGGCCCGATCTGCTGAACATCGACTGTGAGCTGGATAACGCGTGGTTCGGCGTGACGGTCACAAGACGGGCCGATCTGTGGCGGATCGACGCGCTGCGAAAGAATGTCCGCGCGAAGCACTATCACGTCACCTTTGAACCGCTGTTCGACGATCCCGGCGAGGTGGATCTGCAAGGGATTGACTGGCTCGTGGTGGGCACGATGACTGGTGCGCAGAGCCGGAAGGTGCATACGGACCCTGCTTGGGCCAGGTCTTTGACAGAGCAGGCGCACGTGAGGAATATCCCCGTGTTCTGGAAGGAGGATCTTCTTCCAATCATGGGGGAGGAAAGCATGGTTCAGGAACTCCCGGAACCGTTCAACAAGGTGTTGGAGGAACAGAAAGCATGGCGCAAATGATGATGGACTGCATTTTGATCGGAGAGGTCGAAACCAAAGATATCATGACCAAATCCAGCCTGCCAGTGGGCGGCTATTCGGTCAATCCCTATGTGGGCTGTACCCACGCTTGCAGGTATTGCTACGCAAGCTTCATGAAGCGCTTCACCGGGCATACTGAGGAATGGGGCACGTTTTTGGATGTCAAGCACTGGCCGGAGATCAAGAATCCTCGGAAATACGCCGGACAGCGCGTGGTGATCGGCTCTGTCACCGATGGCTACAATCCCCAGGAGGAGGTCTTTCAGAATACCAGAAAGCTTCTGGAACAGCTTCGCGGCAGCGGTGCGGATATCCTGATCTGCACCAAGTCGGACCTTGTTGTGCGGGACCTCGATCTGCTCAAGGAATTGGGGCAGGTCACCGTCTCCTGGTCAATCAATACGCTGGACGAGGCGTTTAAGGACGACATGGATTCCGCTGTTTCCATCGAGCGCCGCCTGTCCGCCATGAAAAAGGTCTACGATGCGGGAATCCGCACGGTCTGCTTTGTCTCCCCGGTCTTTCCCGGCATCACGGACTTTGAGGCGATCTTCGAGCGCGTCAAGGATCAGTGTGATCTGTTCTGGCTGGAAAATCTGAATCTGCGCGGCGGCTTCAAAAAGACGATCATGGACTATATCGCGGAGAAGCGGCCGGAACTGGTCGGCCTGTACGATGCGATCTACAACAAGAAAGACCGGAGCTACTTTGAAGGACTCGAGGCCAGAGCTGAAGCCATGGCAAAACGGTATGACTGTCCCTTTGTGGACAACGAGATGCCTTACGGCAGAGTGCCACAGGGGCATCCTGTGATCGTGGACTATTTCTATCACGAGGAGATCCGCGGCTCGGAGAACACGGGAACACGCAGAAAATGATCTGCTCCGAAAAAAGCAATCACGTGATAATAGACGGCTGTATATCTCGGCAAAAAACGAGACGCACGGCCCGACAAATAGTTTACATAATATTAGACACCTTCTGGTAGTAAAACCCTCGTCTGGACACCGTTTGGTGCAACACAGACAGAAATCGTCTTGAAATGTTTCGTTTCAAGACGATTTTTGCTATATATGAGAAAGCTTAGCCTCCAAAAGTGACGCGTATAGGGCGTTTGAACAAAGCGTTGTTTGAACGCAAAAAGAAACACACGAAATGAACCCGTGACGATTTGTCACGGGTTCGCTGTTCTGATCAGCGGTAAACCAACTCGCTCAAAACGATTTCCTCTGCGCTTGCGCGAATGTTGTTCATCCGCGCGACCCATGTCGTCTGATCGGCTGCTTTGAGCGATTCGGTTACTCCTTCGCGCTTGGCCAACTGATTCGTGATCAGCTCAACACGTTCGCTGCAGGCGCAGTCAATCTCAGCAAGGGGTTCAGATCTCTCAGGGCATTTCATTTTATCTTATGACAGCGCCTCAAAATAGTCCATCACGAATTCCTCAAAGCGCTGCTGCGCCTGGGTCATGGGCGCGTGACGGTTGCGGCAGAGGGCGATCACGCCGCAGGAATCGGAAAACTCCCGGATCACATAGTGCTCGGAGGGCGGCAGCAGCCGGGTGTAGTTCCAGGCGAATACCGTGCAGCCCAGCCCCTCGGACACCATGCTGAGGATCAGGTTGTTGTCGATGGATTCATAGATGATGCTGGGACTGACGTTGTTGGCCTTACACAGCAGGTCTATGTTGTTGCGGGTGTCCGAGCCCTTGAGCGTGGTGATCAGGCTCAGCCCGTTTAAGTCGTTCAGCTCCACATACTCCTTTTCTGCCAGCGGGTGCCCGGCGGGCATGACAAGGCAGGCCCGTTCGGTGTGAACCGCTTTGGAGATGATGCTCTCCGACTCTTTCGGAGAGATTGGCGGCGAACAGATAGCAAAGTCTACTCGCCCTTCCTCCAGCGCGCGGATCAGATCCGGGCGATCCATATATTCCCTCGAGACGCTGCTGCCCGGAAACTCCTGCATATACCTTAGCGGCAGATCGGAACAGTAGGCCGAAGAGCCCACCGCAAAGCGCAGCGGCTGATCCGGGTCGTCCACAATGGACTCAAAGCGTGAGTGGATCAGGTCGATCTCGTCCAGGATCTTGTTGGCCGACTCCAACAGCAGCTTGCCATAGCGGTTCAGCTTCACCCGTCGGCCCACATGGTCGAAGAGCTCACAGCCCAGCTCCTCTTCAAGCTGGGTGATGATTTTTGTCAGGAAGGGCTGGCTTACGCCCAGCTTTTCCGCCGCCTTGGAGATGTGTTCCGTCTCCGCTGCTGTGCAGAAGTATCGAAGATCGCGCAATTCCATGGATGATCAACCCCTTTTGCGATTCATAACTAAACAGCATTATAATTCATAACCGGCCGAAAGTATATACGTATATCGGACAAAATATTTTTTCTTTCTCCCTCTTTCCGATAGAATTGAGGCAACTCAAAACAGAGAAAAGAGGAATAAAAATGGCTACCAATACATCCGGAAGTACCAACCGTTATACCTCCCGCAAGATCGAGGTGGACGGCATCACGCTCTATGACAGCGATGCGCGCTTTCGCAAGAACTTTCTGAAAAAGCATCTGAAGAACACCGTGGATGTGGTGCGCTTTTCCTACATGATGGGAAAACTGGCGGTCAAGCCCGTGATCGGCCCGCTGATCCGCAAAAGCCTGGAGCTGCACTACCGCTATATCCATACCAATTCCGTGGTCGTTCCCATCGAGGTAGCCAAGGACATTATTCGCAACACCACCGACATTGCCGTCTCTCCCTGCGTGTGCCGCACGGTGCGCCAGAACTGCGACCAACCCATCAACACCTGCATGGGGCTGAACTTCTACGGGGCGATGAAGAAGAAGGCCGGCGAGCGCGGTCTGAGCAAAGAAGAGGCTCTGGCTGTGGCCGACATGGCTCATGAGCGGGGGCTGATCGCCGTGGTGGAGAGCTGCGTCCAGCCTTACCAGGACAATCTCTGCTTCTGCTGCGTCTGCTGCTGCATGCCGCTGACACTGAAAACCCAATACCACGTCCCCTTTGTCAACTACAACGGCCCCTATCTGCCCGTATTCGAGGAATCCAGGTGCAGCCATTGCCAGAAGTGCGTGAAGGCATGTCCGGTCGGCGCCATGAGCTTTGATGAAACGGGCGTGCGGCACATCGATCTGGACAAGTGCCTGGGCTGCGGGCTCTGCGAGTGCGCATGTCCCGATCAGATCGGTCATATGCAGTACACCGAGAGCCGCGTCATCAAGGTTTCCGAGCCCAGCCGCCTGCGTGTGGCGCTGTCTGTGGCCTATGTCTACGCGGTCTTCATGCCAGGCGTGTGGTTCTACAAGACCTTCACGGGCAGCAAAATGCACCTGATGAAGTCCGATCCCCGCGAGAAGGACATCATCAGCACCAAGCAGCCCGGCTATATCCACGGCGGGGAAAAGTACGCCGAAGCATACAAGGCCTGCGACGGCTGCGGTGAGAAGGGCGACGAGGCGTGAGCCTTCCGCTTGCGCTGCTGCTGTCCTCCGCGTTGGCGGGGCTGGCCCTGTGGAAGAGGGCACTGACGCCTGCAGGAACGCTGCTTGCCTGGGCGATGTGTCTCGCCATCTGCCGCATCGGCGGCCTGCCCGCCTTTCTCATTTTGGCCGTGACCTTTCTCGCCACGGTCGCGGCGGATCGTCTTGCCGGGAAGCGGGCGGACCCCAGTGGTCTGCGCCGCAAATCCGGGAGACGCGACGCCGTGCGCGTGCTGTGCAATGTGGGCGTCGGCACGATAATGATCCTTCTTTACGGCGTAACCGGTGCGCCCCGATTAATTCTCGCCTATGCCGCGGTCATGGCGGAATCCCTTTCGGACAGTCTGGCCTCCAAACTGGGGCCGCTGGGCAAGGGGAAAACGGTGGATATCTGCTCCTTTCATGAGGTCGGCGTCGGACTCTCCGGAGGCGTTTCGGGAGCGGGAAGCGCCGCCGCTGCGCTTGGCGCGATCCTGATCGGGGTGCTCTGCCTGCTGTTTCCGGGTGCGGACGAAAAGGTAGCGCTACTTGTTGCAGCCATTGGCTTTCTCGGCTGCCTCTTTGACAGCGTGTTGGGCTCGCGCATCCAGGTCAAATATCGCTGCCCAGTGTGCGGGGCCTTGACCGAAAGAGAGAGCCATTGCGGCGTTCCCGGTAAGGTCGAGCGGGGCTGGCGCTGGGTCAACAACGATACTGTCAACCTGCTCTCCAATCTCTTTGTCGCCGTTTTGGCGAGCCTGGTCTTTTGAGGGAAGCTATGATCATCGACTGTCACTATCACTATTTTCCCAGCGAATTCAATATGGAGAAAAAGCTCTGCGATATGGACGCTGCGGGCATCGACAAGCTTGCGCTGATCGCACCGATCTGCCCGATTTTCAAGTCTGAACCCATGAGCCTGCCCATGCGCTTTATGCGTCTGCTGATGGGAAAGGCCGCGTTTTACCCACTTCTGAAAAAGCTGCTCTGCACCTTTCGGGGTGACGGCCTCGACATTCTCGGCGAGCATGTGCCGATCTTCTTCGTGCCGGGCAACAAAGCTGTGTTTGAGGCGGCAGGCCAGGCGCCGGAACGCCTCTGCGCCTGGGTGACGGTGAATCCCGGCCGGCAGAGCGAGGAGGAAATGCGGCGGGAGATTTTACACTACGCAGACCGGGAGACCTTCTGCGGCGTTAAGGCGCACCCGTTCTATCATCAGTATGATGTGGGAAAGCTGGATGCCGTGTGCCGTATCCTGGAGCCGCTGCGAAAGCCGATGCTCATCCATCTGCCCTTTGACAGCAAGGACGCGATCCTCGCGCTGGCCGATCAGTATCCGAAAGTCATTTTCCTGCTGGCTCACTGCGCCTTCCCGTATTTCGACCTGATCTGGCCGGAGCTGGAAAAGCGGAAGAACATCTATGTGGATATCTCCTCCGGCTGCTACGTGGACGCAAAAATGGCCCGGCGGGCGATCGACGCGCTTGGGCCCTATCATGTTCTGTATGGCAGCGACGGACCTTACGGAGCGCTTAGATCCGACGGCAGCTTTGATATGCAGGCGGAATATGAATTTGCCACAAAGCTGATCCGCGCCGAGGAGTTGCGGGCGATAAGGAAAAACAACTTTGTGTTCCTGACAAGCGAACAATAAAAACCAAACGCAGTCTGGTGGGAAGCAAATCCAAAAATGAACCCGTGACGATTTGTCACGGGCTCAAGATATTCAATCAGCAGTAAACCAATTCGCTCAAAACGATTTCCTCCGCTCGTGCCCAGATGTTGTTCATCCGCGCGACCCACTCCATTTGATCAGAGGCTTTGAATTATTTGGTCATGACTTCGCGGGTTGCTTTTTCAAACCGAGTTTTCTCATCTTGTCTGCTATTGCAGACGGAGACCGCTTTAATATGTTTTTCAACAAATTTTCTTGCCGATAAATAAGGAGAACATCATAAGAATACCCAGGTGATTCACTCTATTGTGGAACACCTGGGTATCGGTTCTTCTTGGGCGGATAATGTATATTATTACTGACAAATATGCAGATTTGTTTAGAATAATAAACATTATTCCAGCATCTTGTTTCTGAACTCGTCGAGCAGGGATTTCGGAATTAGCAGACCGCGGGTCAGGTAGGACTCGGAGCTGCCATAGTCTTCATCAATCGCGCGGAAGGCGGATTCCATGTATTTCGGCAGCGCAAGAAAGACATCCCTGGCTGCCGCTGCGGCCGGCTCGGGACGGCCGGAGCGAAGGGCCCGGCGATAGAGCGCGTCTGCCTGCACGATAAACTCATCTGCGTTCACCGCATAGTCCTTGATAATCTCCTCGCGGCTCACGCCAAGCGCGGAGAGAACCAGCGAAGACACGATGCCGCAGCGGTCTTTCCCCGCAGTACAGTGCCAGAGCACGGACCCTTTCTCGAAGTCATGCGTGAAGATTGCCGTCAGAACATCGTGAAGCGCGGCGCGGCAGGGCTCAGCCACGATCATCGTTCGATACAGAGAGACCATGTCCGGGAGAGAAAACGGGCTTGATGTTTTGTCTTCTCGTGTGATCCCTGCCGTGGCTTCATCGAAAATGGGATGGATCCGAAGCTCCACGTCCTCCGGGATGCGATCCGGCTTTTCCTTTCTCTCAACTGCCGTGCGCAGATCAATGATCGAGGAGAGACGGTAATCCCGCCGCAGCTTTGCGAGATCTGCGTCGGTTGCCTGGGAGAGGTTTGCCGCTCGGAGCAGCAAGCCCTTGCGGATCGTTTCCCCTCCTGTTGTTGTCAGTCCGCCCAGGTCGCGGGCGTTGATGATACCGGCAAAAGATATCATACGCGACATGTTCTTTTCACCTCTGTTCATGACAATTCCAGCCTGCCCACAGTTTTCAGACCTCATAGAAACGAATGATTTGACGCTATATCGCTGTAGCGATATAGCATTATGCTTTTCCGATCAGGCCTTTTGAATCAGTGGGGTGTTCCGCAGTTCAGAACGTCCCGGAGACCTTTTTCATGCCGCCGGTTTCCAGGATGCGCTGTTCCAGTTCAAGCGCTTTTGGGAAACCTTCTGTTGCAAGTGCCGAAGCAGAAGCTCGGAGGGCTGGGACAAACTTCTCGCACATGGCATCAAAGCGCCGCATGGCCATCCGCTCGCCGAGACCGATCTCCCTGGCGGCGATGCGGAAGGAGTCGCGCGTCAGATCGTCCAGCGACAGCGCGTCCCCAATGAAGAACGCCATTTCCCGCGTGCTTTCGGGGTAAACGGCAGTGCTCACAATGTCGTAGGCAGGCGCCAAGCGAACCGCCCGCTGATTGGGACTGTACAGGAGGGAGAAGTTCTTGATATGGGAGTCCGTATTCCCGACGAGGAAATTGAACACCACGATGTCCCACAGCTTCAGCTGATCGGTGATCGGGTCGGCAGAATATCGCCGCAGCAGATCGAACATAGCGCGCAGATAACCCCGCGGCTCCTTCTCATACTTCTCATCAGCGGGGATCCCCATCGCCTGGGCGAAATCCTCCTGATGCAGCCGCAGGGGGCAGGGGAGTCCATCGACCAGCTTGCTGTCAGCGGCAAAGCGGCGGTCGTAGCGACGGATGGCAAAAAGGACCTCTGCATCCTCGCCGTGACCGGTGTCAATGATAAAGCTGTCGGCGATCTCGATCCCGCACCTGGCCGCGGTCAGCAGGGAAAGCTGCTCATTTGTCACGATCCCGTTCAGCCGAACATGACTCTGCTTGACGATGTGCGTACTGGGAGCCGTCCCCTGGGGCAGATACCAGGCGCTGTTCTCGGAGTCGTAATACAGGCCGACTTTGCCGGAGGCCCCGGTCAGGGAGAGGTGGGATTTCAACACCAGCTCGGCAGATTTTGAGGCACCCTCTGCGGCGAGCTGCCGTACTTCCTCCTCCGTGATCCGGGAGTACGAGGCGCTGACTTCCTCTCCGGGGACGCTGACGCACAGGGCGCCGAGACATTCCCGGCCAAGACCATGCAGGAGCGAGAGATAATCGCCCTCCGCAACATGCATGCACTGCGCGAGATTGCGGCGCGTGAAGCCCTCGGGCAGAAGCCCCTCAAAGAAATTCCTGGTCTGCGCGGAAGAAAAGGGCTCCGTCTGCAGGGGAAGACTGAGGGAAACCGGGGCGGCGTCTTCGCTTTTCAGATAGTTGTCCGAATAGGCAAAGCAGCTGTCAGAGCTGTTGTTCCCGACAATCCGGCCGACCGGGTGTAGAACGCCTTGGCGTTCCAGGCTGATAATCAACTCTTCCATGGCTTACCCCCGCGGCGTGAGGCTGCAGTCCAGTCCCAGCAGGTTTGCCAGACGGATGGCTTTCTCCAGCTCCACCGTGCGCTTGCCGTTTTCCAGATCGGATATAAAGCTCACGCTGAGCCCGCTGACCTCCGAGAGAAAGGCCTGCGTATAGCCCAGCTCGCGTCTTCTGGCCCGGAGAGCCTGCCCAAAGGATGCGGCGTCTGTAATCATTGTGATCATCCCTTCGCCGTTCGGCATTGTTGCTGCAGATGAAATGCGCACTTCGCCGTTCGGCTAAATTCTTCTGCCTGTATTATAATGATTATATGATGGCGTAACGCCGCAAGGCATTACGCCGAGCCGGTTTACGGCTCAGCGCCGCAGAACCGCTGCGGCGCCATAGATTCATTGCAATGAGCATCGCGCGAATGATTTTGAAAATCATTCGCCGCCAAACTTGTCGTTTGGCAGCGAAATCAATCGAATCGTCGATTGATTTCGCCATGCGATGATCATTATAATATGAGCCGTACGGCGAAGTCAAGAAAAAGCAGGCCAGTGTTCTCCTTTTCGGCAGGATATGATATACTTGTCAAAAAAGGGGAGTGAGGCTGTGTGCATCTGTTGGTCTTGATCTTGATTACCGTGCTGGCTGGTCTCCTGCTTGCGGCTAGCTTCGGCGTGATCGACGCGCTGCATGTGTCGCCGCGGCCGAGAGCGGGACAGAAACGCGTGGCCTGCGTGGGCGACAGCATCACCTACGGCTGCTTTGTGCCGGGGCAGCCCTGGAACAGCTACCCGAGACAGCTCGGGCGCATGCTGGGGCACGGGTACTGCGTCGGCAATTTCGGCTATACCAACCGCACGGCGCTCAAAAGCGGGGATCATCCCTACACGGCGGAGAAGCTCTACCGGCAGAGTCTTGCTTTTCGGCCGAACCTCGTGCTGCTGATGCTGGGCACCAATGACACCAAGGCCGTCAACTGGAACGCGGAGGCCTACGCCTATGACCTGGGGGAGCTGATCGAGAGTTATCGGGGCATGAAGAGTCACCCGCAGGTTTTTCTGCTGCTCCCGCCGCCGGTGTTCCCCTTCTGCGGAAAGGTGCGCTGGGACATTCGCAGCGAGGTGCTGGAAAACGAAGTGCTCCCGATCTGCCGCCGCGTGGCGGAAGAGAAGGGCGTGCCCATCATCGACATCCACGCTGTGTTTATGGGCAAGAAAGAGCTGTTTGTGGACGGCTGCCATCCGAACGCGAGAGGAGCGAGGGTGATAGCGGAGGCGGCCCAGCTGAAAATAAATGAACTAGATTATTATACATTCCGCGCAGGAAATGAAAAGCTGCAGGTGTACAGAAGGGAGAAATCGAATGTCCACAATTCTTGATGGGAAAACCCTAGCGGGGTCGATTCGCCAGGAGATTCGGGAAGAAGCCGCAAAACTGCCGCGTAAGCCCGGCATTGCTGTTATCCTCGTCGGAGATGATCCCGCCTCACAGCTTTACGTGAGGAACAAGGCCAAAGATTGTGCCGAATGCGGTTTCGTTTCCCGTCGGATCAATTTTCCCGCGTCTGTTTCGGAAGAAGAACTGCTAGGCACGATCAGCAAGTTCAATGCTGACGCTGCCATTGACGGCGTTCTGGTGCAGCTCCCGCTCCCGGCATCAATGGATGAGCGCCGCATCATCGAGGCCATCCATCCCGATAAGGATGTAGATGCTTTCCATCCCCTCAACGTGGGGCGCATGGTTCATGGGGACTCCGTGATCTGGCCGTGCACGCCGGCCGGAATTGCTGTCATGCTGGATTCCTATCATATTCCCGTGGACGGAAAAACCTGTGTCGTAGTTGGCAGAAGCGATATTGTTGGAAAGCCTATGGGGCTGCTCCTGCTTCAGCGTCACGGAACCGTGATCTACTGTCACCGCCATACGCCTGATCTCGCCGCTATGACGCGCCTGGCGGACATCCTGATCGTCGCGGCAGGCCATCGGGGGCTCATCACCGCAAAAATGGTGAAGGACGGAGCCGTGGTAATCGATGTTGCCATGAACCGCGATGCTGTTACCGGGGCGTTTACAGGGGATGTGTGCTTCAATGAGGTAAAGGACAGATGCTCCCATATTACGCCTGTTCCCGGAGGTGTCGGCCCGATGACGCGGGCTATGCTCATGAAAAACGTACTCACGCTGGCCAAGCTACACATGGGGCTGTCTTTATAAGTGACGGTGTCGTTAAGACCGCATACCTTGCCGCACAACAAAAAAAGGAGGGTATCGTTATATACTTCTTTTCTCAAAGGAAGAGCCTGTGGGCATGCCCACAGGCTCTTCCTTGAAACGTGTCAGATTGCCGATGTCAGTTCCGGGGAGGTCCGCCGGCGGGGGGACCGCCGGGGCCGGCGCCTGCGGGAGGCCCGCCGAGGCCGACCGCCTGCACCACGAAGGGGGAGATCAGCACGGCCAGCACATAGCTCACCAGGATGGAGAGCGGCAGCAGCTTGAGCCAGGAGGGCAGCCACATGGCCAGCAGCGGGGGCGCCGCCTGGGGCGGGATCTTGGCGTGAGCCTGGGCGGTGTTGATGAAGCTCACAACACAGCCCACGATGGTGGAGCAGCCCACGGAGATGGGCAGGCAGTTGAGCATGGTGAACTTCATGGTGGGCGGGAAGGCCTTGTGCTTGGCGGCCAGCGCCCTGCCCCACTTGCCGAAGGGGGCCACCAGCATCAGCAGCACGCCGACGGCCACGGACTCGAGAATGCTGGCCAGATACATGCCCGCGGCCGGGGCGGAGGCCAGGGCCTGGGGGTTCATGTTTCTGCGCGCCAGCGTGGTGGCGAGCGCGCCCATCACTGCCGAGAGAATGACGGACATGATGAGGGAGACGCGCTTTTCTTTTTTCTTCATATCTTTCACTTTTCTTTCCACCTCTCCTTTGTCACAGTTTATAAAGATCTGACAATCGCTGGTGGGGAAGCTGCAGCAGGGATGGACAAAGCCGTCCTTTTTGTCCGCGCCGCGGCGGTACTCGATGACGGAGGGGACGTAGACGCTGCCGTAGCCCAGACGGGAGCGGCAGAAGCCGCATTCGCCGCTGCGGCACTTGCTGGGGGCGTGGATGCCGGCGCGCTCCAGGGCCACCAGCAGGCTCTCCCCGCTCTTTGCCGGGATGACCCGCTGCCCGTCGGGCAGCTCCACGGTGAGCTGGAAGGTCTTGCCGACGGCGTCCTGCGGGAAGCCGTCGTCCCGGTCCGCGTTGTGGTACTCGCCGTAGGCCTCGTGCCGGACTCTCCGGCGGGGCAGGCCCAGCTTCTCCACTTCCTTATCGCAGAAGCGGTACATGGCCTGGGGGCCGCACATAAAGATGCTGTAATCTCCCTCGGGGGCGTACTTCTGGATCAGTTCCGCTGTGAGGAAGCCGTGCTCGAAGCCGGCCTTTTCTTCATCGGAGAGCACGTACACAACCTGAAATTTCTCACAGGCGGTGGCGAGGGCGTCCAGCTCCTCGCGGTAGACGATCTCCTCCTCGCTGCGGCAGCCGTAGAGCAGGGTCAGCGAGCAGTCCTCGATCCCTTCATGGATGGCGTTTGCCAGGGAGAAGAAGGGGGTGATGCCGCTGCCGCCGGCGAGACCGACGATGTGCTTTGCGTCCCGAAGAGGCTCATAGTTGAGATCCCCATCCGGCCCGGAGATGGAGAGCTGCATGCCTTCCTTCCAGTTGTCGTGGATGAAGTTGGAGGCAAAGCCGTCCTGGTTGCGCTTGATGGTGAGCGTGTAGCTGCCCTTCAAAGCGTCGCCCGGGGAGCAGGAGAGCGTGTAGGCCCGGGTCAGCACGCTGCTACCGATGTTCAGATCGACGCTCACATACTGTCCGGCGCGGAAATACGCCAGGCTCTCCGTGCCCCGGGACGGGTCGGGGAGCAGGGTGTAGCTCTTGGCACCCGGGCGGTCCACGATCTTCGAGATGGTGACAAACTGCTTTTCCGGGTGCAGGGCCTTGGCCACCCGGTTGGTCTGGTACTCATAGACGGGCTCTGCGTCCGGAGCCTTTTCGATGATGGCCCGGCGCTGGGGGATGATTTTGGCAAAGTCCTCCGCCGGGACAGATTCCAGGGCTTTTCTCAGTTCTTCGCTCATGCGTTTCCACCTCCCATCACATAACCCATGACCTGTTTGGCCGTGAGATCTCCCGAGGTCAGCGTGGGCAGAAAGCCCGACAGCCTGTTGCCGTGGGCGCCCACAAAGAAGAGGCCGGGCACCGTGGGCTCGCTGCCGCCCACCAGGGTGCGGGCGGACATGCCGTCCCAGCGGGCGGAGTGGTAGCCATAGATGGCGCCCTGGGGCGTTCCCATATAGCGGGCGAAGGTCACGGGTGTGGCGATGGCGATCTCCTCAATGTGATTGCGGATGTCGATGCCCATGACCTTTTCATAGCGGTCGATCATCAGATCGGCCATCTCACGCTTGACGCGGACATAGTTTTCCGGCGTGACAGCCTTGTCCCAGGCGTCGGCGGCAAAGCCGGACGTGATGGCAAAGTGCGCCGTGCCGGGGGGCGTGGCCTCGGGGTTTACGATGTTGAGACAGGTGCAGCAGAGATTGTCCGCCCGGCCGCCCAGGGGCAGCTCCGGCGCGGCGGCCTGGCGGTAGAGCTCCTTCGTGTCCGCAGTGGAGGTGATGAAGACGTTATAATCCTTGATACCCAGCTCCTCCGCCGTGCGGTCCAGGCCCATGTACACGGAGAAGCCGCGGAAGCCGTAGCTTCTGGCCTGCATCTTTTTGCGCTCAAAGGCGGGGACGAGGCTCTTGTCGTCCAGAAGTTTGCCGTAGACGACGTCTGGGAAGACGTTTGCGATGACGGCACAGGCCTCCACCCGGCGGCCGTCCTTGGTCTCCACGCCGCAGATTGCGCCCTTCTTCGTGAGAATTTTGGTGACCTCGGTCTCAAACCAGAAGTCACAGCCGTTCTCGCGGGCCCGCTTCTGAATGGCGTTGGCGATCTCGTGGGAGCGCAGCTTGGGCATGTACGCGCCCGCCAGGAAGTAGCCCTCGGTCATCAGCAGGTAGCGGGAGGCGTCGATGGTCTCCAGGTCGGAGCCCTGGTAGGGCCAGTAGGCGCCGATGATGTCCTGAATCTTCTGGGGCATTTTGACGGCGCGCATAAAATCCGCCGTGGACATGCTCATGAGCTTGCAGAAAAGGGGATAGTCGCGCCGCAGCACCTCGGGGTCCGGTCTGCCGCGGGACGCCCCCAGGTAGGCCAGACCGCGCTCCAGCTCTCTTGCCCCTTCAAAGTAGAGTTCCAGGGACTTGGAGCAGCCGGGACTCTGGCTCTCCATATAGGCCATGAAGGCCTCCTTGCCGTGGGGAACGGTGGCGTCCAGCGTGATGTTGTCGCCCTCGGCGACGATGGTGCGGAAAGCGTCGGGGATGGGCAGCCAGTCCACCTGAATGCCCAGCTCGTCAAAGAGCCGGCCCAGCTGACCGCGCTGTGCGCCCTCGCCGAAATCCGGGATCTCGTGCAGGGAGGCCTCAAACTCGAAGCGGCCCCGCACAAAGCTGGCGGCGGCGCCGCCGACCATGTTGTGCTTTTCGATGACCAGCGTTTTCAGACCCATCATGGACGCGCGGCAGGCCGCCATGGTTCCGCCATTGCCGCCGCCCACGATCACCAGATCGTATTGATATCCCATGGTTCATTCCTCCTCTCGTTCTGATTCTGTTTGTTTTACAGCCTGCTCCGTCAGCAGCAGACTGCGGATGGTCGACAATTGCCTGCGCAGGAAAGGCTGGCTGATGTCCAGCAGCGGCGCCTCGCTGCGAAGGCCGCCGATAGCCATGATGACGTGATAGGCCAGCTGCTCGGGATCACCGGCGCGGAAGCTGCCCTCCTCCTGACCGAAGCGGATCAGATCCGCCGTGCGGCGGACCGCGGCGTCGATGCGGCGGCGGTTTTCCTCCCGCCCGGTTTCGTCCGACTGGGCAAACTGGTTGATGGCCAGCTCCAGCCGCCCCCGGTGGGCGTGCATGAACTGGTAATGCTGCTGCAAAAAGGCGTCCAGCATCTTCACGGCGCTCTTGTGCTCGCCGTGCTCCCGGGCCACCACCCGGTCGGCGTGCTGCTGCTCGGATCGCATCAGCAGGATCATCATCTCCGCCGTGGAGCCGAAATAGCGGTACAGCCCGCCGCGGGAAAGTCCGGCCGCCTCACAGACGTCCTTCATGGTCACCGCGGTGTAGCCCTTCTCCGCGAACAGATCGGCTGCTTTTTCCAGGATCCGCTCCCGGGTGCGTTCCCCCTTGGTCAGGGACGGGGTTTCCTGTGTCATCTCACTCGCATCTCACGCAGACGGTCAGATCCGAGGTGGCGAAGCTGCAGCAGGGGTGGATGTAGCCGTAGGCCAGATCTGCCTTGCGCCGGTGCTCCGTCCGCGCGGGGACGAACACCGTGCCCGTGAGCAGTTTAGACCTGCACCAGCCGCACTCGCCGCTGCGGCAGCGGGAGGGCGGCGTGAGCCCGGCCCGCTCCATGGCCACCAGCACGGTCTCCCCGGACGCGCAGGGGATGGTGAACACTTCGTCGCGCATCTTGACCGTGAGAGTAAAGGTCTTTCCTGCGGCGTCGGCGGGCCAGCCCGCCTCCAGCGCGGCCTCCGTCACGCCGTAGGTCTTGCGGCGGATGCGGCGCTCCGGCAGACCCAGGGGGGCGATGGCCTTCTCCATGGCCTGCATCATAGCCGCCGGGCCGCAGACGAAGAGGGAATAGTCCTCCGCCGGGGCGTACTTTTGGAGAAGCTCGGCGGTGACGTACCCGTTCTCGTCCCCGCCGCCCTGCTCCAGGACGTTCACCAGGCGGAAACGCCCACACTTTGCGGCGAGAGCCTGAAGCTCCTCCCCCAGCAGGATGCTGCCAGTGTCCCGGCTGCCGTAGAGCAGGGTGAGGGAGAAGTCCTCGCTCCCCTCGTTGAGGGCCGCGGCCATGGCGTAAAAGGGCGTCACGCCGCTGCCGCCGCAGACGCCGAGGATGTGTTTGGCGTCCCGCAGGCGGGTGTAGGTAAATTCCCCCAGCGGGGCCGAGGCGGTGACCTCTGTCCCTACCTTCCAGTTCGCGCAGATCCAGTTGCCGGCAAAGCCGTCCTCGGAGGGCTTGACGGTAATCATGTTTTTTCCCTCCCTGGCCCAGCTGGGCGGGCAACAGAGGGAGTAGGCGCGGGTGACGGTGGAGCCGCCGATTAGGAGGGAGAAGGATAAAAACTGCCCGGCCCGGAAACGGGCCAGCTCCCCGCCGTCCGCGGCGGTGAGCACAAAGCTCTTCGCCCCGGCCTCGCGCTCGATGACCTTCTCCACCCGCAACTTCTGGCATTCCGGGTGCAGGGCCTTTGCCGTGATGTTTGCGGCGTAGTCAAGCTTCGGCGGGACCGGCGCCCCCTGGGCGATGTGCGCCATGCGCCGGGGCATGATGGCGCCCATTTTACTCAGATCCATTTTGGCCGCGTAGCGCATCAGATCCTCTTTCATGCGGGGGCACCTCCTCTCATTTCACCGGCAATGCGCATGGCGGTGAGGAAGCCCGACATATACGAGGGCGAAAAGCCCGAGAGCCGCGCCCCGTGGCCGCCGGCGAAGTACAGGCCGGGGATGGTCTTTTCCGCCTGATCACCCATGTTCCGGCTCATCATGCCGTCCCAATCCTCCGGCGAGTAGCCGAAGACGGAGCCCTGAGGCGTGCCCAGGTAGCGGGCGTAGGTGACGGGTGTGGAGATCACGATCTCCTCGATGTGGTTTTTCAGGTCCACGCCCAGCACCCGCTCGGTGCGCTCGATCAGCTTTTCGGCGTAGGCCTCCTTGATCTCACGGTAGTTGTCCGGCGTGACGTCGGCAAAGGCGTCGCCGTTGAACATGGCGGTCAGATACACGATGCAGGTGCCCGCCGGGGAGGCGTCCGGTACCACGGCGTTGAGCACGTTCACGCTCATGTCGCCGTTTGTGTCCCGGCTGCCGCCGTTTCGGATGTTCTCCGCGTTCTTGATGGAGCTGTTGATAAAGGTGGCGTAGTCGGTAAAGCCCAGCTCCCGCCAATCGCGGTCCAGCCCCAGGAACACGCAGAAGGCCCGGGCACCGAAGGTGCGGGCGTTGGCCTTCTTCAGCTCCATCACCGGCGCCTCTGCCGCATCCAGAAGTTTCCCGTAGACCAGATGCGGCATGATGTTGCACAGCACCCGCGGGGATTTGATTTTACGGCCGTCGGCAAGCTGGACGCCGGAGACGGCGCCGGCATCGGTGCAGATCTTCGTGACCTCACAGTTATACCAGATGTCGCAGCCGAAGCGCTTGGCGCTGTTTGCCAGGGCGGTGGACAGGCCGAAGGAGCGCAGGTCCGTCTGGGACGCGCCCTCGGTGATGAAGGAGTCCGTCATCAGCATGAAGCGGGCCGCGTCGATTTTCGAGGTGTCGCCGCACTGATAGAGGGCGAACATGGACAGAATGTCCCGCAGCAGCTCCGGCAGCTCCAGAGCCTCGAACATCTCGTCCACGGTGCTGGAGGCCAGACGGTAGTAGTTGGGGTGCTCCCGGGCCATCTGGGCGGGGTCTGGTCTCCCGCGGGCTGCGGAGAGCGCCGCAAGGCCGCGGTTGAGATCGTCGCACATGGCGGCAAAGCGGCCGAAGGCCTCCGCCGCGCCGGGACAGACCGCCTCCGCCGCCCGGGCAAAGGCTTCGCGCCCGACGCCCGCCTTGAACTCGAAGGGCTCCGGGCCGTCCACGATAAAGTGCAGGGATTCGGGGATGGGATAGAAGTTCCGCTCCACGCCGAAGCGTTTGAACAGCATGCCGATATCGCCGTTTTCCGCGCCGGGACCCACATAGGGCAGGTTGTGCAGCGAGGCCTCAAACTCAAAGCGCCCGCGCACAAAGCTGGCGGCGCAGCCGCCGGGCAGATTGTGCTTTTCCAGCAGCAGTGTCTTCAGACCCATCTGCGACAGGGTACAGGCGGCGATCAGACCGCCGTTGCCCGCGCCGACGATGATCACGTCATAGGACTCCGCCAAGGCTATCACTCCTTTCCTGTTACTGTGTGCTTCATAAAGTTCCTTCCTTCCTCTTTTTATATCCCGTATTGCTTGCATCCTTCGGATGCAGAAATCCCAAAAAAGCGGACAGGCGCCACGCTTTCATGCCTGTGCTGACGAAAACAAAATGGCCGCCTGTCCTGTTCCATTTGAAAAAGCGACACGCGTGCCACTTTGCTTGGCTCCATTATAGCGCGGCAGGAAACCTGCGTAAAGGGGGCAAATCTGTCTTGACAAAAAACTGTATGCTGTCACAAAAAGCGACACGGGAATTGGCAATTCTCACAATGTGATCGCGGGCTCCGCTTATCCTGTGCGGTCGACGGGAATCCCCGAAACGTTTTGTAAAAATGAATAATCATCGTTAAAAAGCGGCGCCAGAACCTGTCTGGCGCCGCTTTTTCTGGATAATTATTCTACAATATACAACCGCTTTTTCTGTATTTCCGATTTGTACTGACGACAACTTGACATTGACGACAACCGCGACGACAAGCACAAAAAATGGAAAATAATGGTTAGACGAAATGTACACGGAATCTGCAATTATTAGAATTATTAGACACTTTTGACTTCAAAAAGTTGGGATTTGGCCATTCGAAGCCTTCTTCCCCTGCCAGAACAAACGCTTGATTTGGTTTTTGAATCAAGCGTTTTTCTTTTTGCTTAGGTGCAAAAAACACCAATTGGTTCCATTGCTTTATAGCGCCAGCATCCACTCATACCCACATGAGTTGCAGCGATAGCACGGAGGCGTACCTATATCCACAGGCCCGATCAGAACGAGATCTGTGCTCTGGCACTTCGGACAGTGGGGCGCATCCTCATAGACGCCGCCCGATGCCTGCTGTATTTTTTCTTTGTTCAGTTCTTCCATTCGATTTCCCTCCCGTTCATTTGTCATATTGATCCTTTGTGCTGTTGCTGTCATCATATCAAATTCCGCCAAAAATATCCATACTCTTCTTTTTGAAAGAGAAACCCTTTGGGGGCTTTTTGGATGTGCATTTTCAAATTCTTAAATTTCTTGTTTCCGTAAATTCCGCCTGTGTGATATAATAAAAGCCAAAGCTAAACGAAAACAGGTACTTTCCGATTGGGTCCTGGTGTTTATATGAAATATGCATCCGCAATAGGCGATCAAAAGAAAGAAGGAGACTACTCGCATGAACACTATGTCCATTGTATCCTTGGTTATAACACTTGTCTTTCTTGGCTTCCTGTATTGGAGAATGGTCAAGAGAGAGATTCCTCAGCCCGTCGGCTGGCTGCAGGCACTGCTTCCCGTTGCTATAGGCTTGCTCTCTCATCCGTTGACGATTCCTTTCTCCATGAGCTACCTTAAGGCACTGGCGGCGGACCCGAATGCTGTGAAGCTGTCCGAAATGAACTTGATCCAGTCTTTGGAGCGCTCCCTCATTCTCGCCGGCGGTCTGGAGGAGATTGCCAAGCTGATCTTGATCATCGTGATACTGCTCATCTTTCGCAAAAAGGTTAAAAACGTTTATGAGTACATTCTGATCGGTGCGTGCGTGGGTATCGGATTTTCCATTATTGAGGAGTTTTCTTATGGTGCAGACAATGCGACCATCGTCTCCACAATCGGGAGAATGATTTCCGTCCCGGCGCATATGACTTTCAATATGGTCATGGCGGAGTTTTTAGGAAGGGCTAAGTTCAGCAAACTGAACGGTAAAGGCTCTGTTGTTCTGAACTATGTGCTGGCGCTTCTTGTTCCCATTGTCGTCCATACGTTGTACGATGTATGCACTGCCTTCAACTCCAGTCTGATGAGGGGTGAGGTGAGCGGCATGATCAGAGCCCTGATTGGTTATACGTGCCTGTTGGTCTATGAACTCATCATTCTGCTTCGCTGCAAAAAGAAGACGGCAGTTTTCTGCGGTATGAGCACGCTGGCGAAAGATGCGGCATAAGGCTGTATCTTCCAGAATTTCTATAAATAACAGAGCGTCTATATTCGACAACTTCCAGTTTGTCGTGATGATTGATCTGCGTAAGGCAGGGGCTTTGACCCCTGCCTTTTTCACCGGCAATCACGATCTGAACGACTGGCTCTGGAATCTGCAATATCGCTGTCCTCTTCTCGTTCACCGTCTACGATTTCGTTTGTTTGCTCCTCCTTGTTTTTGTTATTATACAAGAAGCAAGCAATATGCCATGTAATGCCAAATCTGCCGATGAACAAAAATAGTTAACCGCATCAATGTCAGGACAGAAGAAACAAACAGATCTGAATATAGGCGAAAACGGAGTATTTCAATCCGAGCCCGCGTATGGTATAATAAAAAAAGGCGGGAAACTGCCGGAATGATCAGGAGGCGGGTCAGATGGCTATCAGAGATTTATTTCAAAACAAGGCAAAGAAACCGGAGGTCATCGAGGACGGAGAACGGAAGAGCGTCTGCGCCAACTGCGGGAATGCCTATATCGAAGGCGACAGATACTGCCGTTTCTGCGGCGCCCCGATGGGGAAACCGAAGTTCATCATGCAGGAATTTGCATGCATCTACGGTCCGCCCCCTGTGAAGCGGGTGCATAAATGCGTAAAGTGCGGCTTCACCTGGGAGACGTGCAGCATGGTGGACAGGCAAGAATTCTGCCCCAGGTGCGGTGGAGATGCGCCGTACACGGAAGCGGAATAATGGACGTTCTGGCCCTGAAGCGGGCGCAGCTGGAGGAAACGGCACGGCACCGGGATGCTCTGCGGACCTCCCCTCGCCTGCGCTGGCTGTTCTTTGAAATCACGAACCGCTGCAACCTGCGCTGTCGGCACTGCGGCAGCAACTGCACGGGCGAGGGGCAGGCGCTGACAACGGACGAGGTGGAGGCCGTGCTGCGCTCGGCCGCACCGGAAGACCCCATGGTGTGCCTGACCGGCGGGGAACCGATACTGCACCCAGACTTCTTCGGTATTGCCGGGCGGGTGCACGGGCTGGGCTTCGGCTGGGGCATGACCACCAACGCCACCCTCATCGACGACGCAGCCGCCCAAAGGCTCCGGGAGGCGGGGATGTCCACCGTATCAGTCAGTCTGGACGGCATGGAGCGCTCCCACGATGAACTGCGGCGGCGGAACGGCGCGTGGTGCCTTGCCCTGCGCGGGCTGGAGGCGCTGCAGAAGGCCGGCTTTGAGCCACAGGTGACCACCGTGGTGCATCGGGGGAACTTCGGCGAACTGGAGCCGCTATATGAGATGCTGCGCGGGATGGGCATACGCAGCTGGCGCCCCATCAACGTGGAGCCGATCGGCCGCGCCTGCGAGTCCGGCGATATGATGCTGAGTCCTGCACAGTTCCGGGAGCTGCTGCGGTATATCCGGGAAAAGCGCTTTGACCGGGACTGCCCCATGGAAGTGACCTTCGGTTGTTCGCATTACCTGGGAGCGGAAGAAGAGCGCATGGTGCGGGACCACTATTTCCTGTGCGGCGCGGGGATCCTCACTGCCAGCGTGCGCAGCAATGGAGATATCTGCGCCTGCCTGGATATTGAGAACAGGCCGGAGCTGGTGCAGGGGAACATTCGCACGGACGATTTCCTGGACGTGTGGCGGAACCGGTTTCAGGCCTTCCGGCGCGACCGGACGGCGGACTGCGCACAGTGCCTGTCCTGCCCGGAACGCACGGTGTGCGGAGGGGATTCCACCCACACCTGGGACTTCAAGAACCGCCGGCCCCTGTTCTGCTTGCGGGACTTTGGCATGTGAGCGGCGACGCATAACACCCAGTACATGCTGCTTGGGGTCTCTCCTTTTTTGTTATGAAAGATCTCGGCGATGCCGTAGCCGCTGCGCTTCTCCATCAGGTCGATGGCATCTATGGCTGCGAGCCGCGAATGAGGCCTGCTGAAGAAGAGAAAAATGTTCGCCCCTCTCATAGGACGGACATTTTTATATCTTCAGCCGCTGTATTTCATATGCCTGTTCTGCTACGACGTCTCGCGGCGCGGAATCTTTTCTCGGACGGCCTTTGGGCCGCAATGCTATTCCTGTAGCTGCTTTCCGTTCCTTTCCCTTTCTCGCGTCAGTAGCCGCTTCACCACATACTTATCCTTCAGTCCAAATTCTTCCGCAATTTCTCTTTGCGTCTTTCCTTCCTCCAACCGCGCTTTTATGATCGGCAACAGTTCTTGTACTTTCTCATACTTCCTTGGCATAGTTTTTCCCCCTGATGTAGTACTCTTATTTTCCTACATCAGGGGGCTTCTTGTCTATTGTCCGTTTTTGCTGGTTCGGTTCAGATCCGGCTTGGGGTTGCTGCTATACCCTTTTAACAGCTTTGCCATGGCTGCGGGAACCTGGGAGGGAAGGGGCGTGGCCTGCCCGCCTGCTTCATTCGCCGCTTTCTTATACGCGCCCAAGGCAAACCAGGGTTGGCGGCTGTCACCCGTACCGTTTTTGAGCGTACGGTGAAGCTCTTTGATAAACTTCTCGGTCAGCGGCTTCGCGGCATCCTCGATGATCAGATCGATGCAGCGGAAACGGTTGGCGGCAAGAAGTAAACAGAAATAAGACCTAAAAGAAAAAATCTTGCCGATAAGAAACATTACGCATACAATGGTTTTGCAACTCTCTTTCAAGTAATGCATCGGTTGTGGGCTTCGTTTTCTCGATCGTGGAACAGTTTTCGGGAGAAAAATGTTCCCTTGATGAAAAGGGTAACTACACGTTTAAACGGAAATGATCAAAGACACAGACAAAACAATTGGACTGGCGTGTTACCGACAGCGCGGCGACCTGACGGGCCGCAAGCTCAAGGAGTATCTCCCCACCATGCTTGTCATCAACCTGTCGACCCTGGTCCTCGGTTCCGCGAACGGCATCGTGGCCGGGAACCTCGTGAGCAGCAACGCGCTTTCTTCCGTCAACCTCTTTTTCCCGGTACTGGTCGTGGTCGCGTCCGTGTCGACGCTCACCGCGGTCGGCATCGCGACCAGCCTTTCCACGGCTATGGGCAGGAACGACGTGGCCGCCATCGACCACATCAAGGGCGCTGCGCTGCGCATCATGCTCGTCATGGCCATCGCCGCCGGCATCCTGCAGATCCCGGTCGTATGGCTGGTGGTCAGGTCATACGGCCTGTCCGAAGAGATGTTCCGGATGACAATGCAGTACGCGGCCGGCATGATGATCTGCACGCCGCTGGCGCTCATCTCCACAGTGGGCACGTATGAGCTGCAGATCACTGGCAGGATGAAGACCCTCCTGGTGCTGGCGGTTATCGAGGGCGCGGCAAATCTTCTTTTCGACGTGCTTTATACGGGCGTGTTTCACATGGGGATCGCGGGCATCGGCTACGGGACGGCCACCGCCAACCTGATCCGCTGCGCGCTGACGGTCGGATATCTGGCCCGCCGTACCGACATGTTCCGGAGCGATACGAAGAAGATCAGTGCCGCCGACGTCAGGACTATCCTCAGCCCCGGGGCGCCTGAGGCCGCCTATACCCTGATGACTGCGCTACAGAGCTATCTCATAATGAAGATCCTGCTCGCCGCCTTCGGGACTGACGGCGGGGTGATCATCGGGGTGTGTACGCTCTGCCTCAACCTCGCAAACCTGCTCCTGACCGGCATCACCGCCAGCATGAGGCCCCTGATGGGCATTTACGCCGGCGCCGACCACCGCGAGGGGCTGCGCATCCTGATGCGCCAGGGGATGATGCTCACCATCGTGTGCGCCGGGCTCGCAACGCTTGCGGTCGGGCTGCGGCCCGAGTGGTTCTATGCTGTGAACGGCGTGCGCAGCATCCCCGAAGGCGGGATCCCGTCGGTCAGGCTGTATTCGCTCTATTTCCTGCCGAAGGGCTTCGACTATCTGCTGCGGATGTACTTCAGCTACCGGGACGACTCGAAGTGCGCGACGGCGCTGACCGTGGCGGGCAACGCGACGCTGCCGCTGTTTGCCTTCCTCCTGTGGAAGGCGGCGCCCGCGCCCTGCATCTTCCTGGCGTACCTGGCCACTGAGGCCGTGGTGTTTGTGATGGCCTATGTCAGGTACCGCGGCTGGCTCAAAAAGGACCGGAGGGAGCTCGAAGAAAAAGGCCAGGACATCGTCCTGTACATGACCGTAAAGCCTGACGAGGCCGTGGAAGCCTCGAGAGCCCTCAGGAGGTTTGCCGACGAAAACGGGATCAGTCAGAGAGTGTCCTACCGCGCGGCGCTCTGCATGGAAGAGATGGTCGCCTATTTGCAGACGGCGGAGATCATCCATCCGGCCCCGGGGCTCGAAGAAGGAAAGCCCGACGCGGGCCAGGGCCCCGGTGTCGAAGTCATGGTGAGGTTCAAGGGCAAAAACGAAGCGGTTTTCGTGGAGCTGGACGAGGGCAGGTGCATCGCGCTCGACAGGAACGAGAGCTCTCAGAAGATCATTACCGATAACTACGGGCTGCTGAAGAAGCTCGCAAAGAGTGTAGAATACCAGTACATCCTGAACATGAATTACACGCGGTTCACGTTTGACAACGGCGGGAAATAAAGGAAGAAGGCCATCCGTCTTTCTTAGAGACACGTTATACCCTGTTATGTCCTATTGAAGCGCAGGACGGAACAGGGTATAATCATATCAGAATATAGAACGGGGGAGAGGCAATGAAACAGGAAACGATAGCGCGGATCCGCAGGTTCTCACAGGAGCGGGACTGGGATCAGTTCCATACGCCCGCGAACCTGGCGAAGTCCATCTCGATTGAAGCCAACGAGCTGCTGGAATGCTTCCAGTGGAGCGACACGGACTACGACCTCGGCCATGTGGGGGAGGAGCTTGCCGATGTGATGGTGTACTGCCAGAACATGCTGGACGCGCTCGGGCTGGACGCCGACGCGATCATCAACGCGAAGATGGATCAGAACGAGGCCAAGTACCCCGTAGAGAAATGCCGGGGCAGCAACGCGAAATACGACCAGCTGTGAGAGGTGCGCGATGATCAGACCCACTATGAAAGACCCGATCTTCCTGCCGTAGAAATCCGCCCCAGCCACGGTGCCGGACTTGCCTGTCGCGCAGGACTTGCGGGACACACTCGAAGCGCACCGGGACGGCTGCGTGGGCATGGCGGCCAACATGATCGGCGCAGCCAAGAGGATCATCATCTTCGACGATAACGGCAGCGCGGCGGTGATGTTCAATCCGGAGATGGTCAAGTGCTCCGGCGCTTACGAGGCCAAAGAGGGCTGCCTGACCCTGACCGGCACACGCAAGGCCAAACGCTTGCACTCAATCAAGGTGCAGTACCAGAACGAACAGTTTCAAACACAGCTCAAGACCTATACCGGTTTCACGGCGCAGATCATCCGGCATGAAATCGATCGCTTGGGCGGCGTACTGATTTAGGAGATCATATGAAACAAGCGCATTGGACACGGCGAACGCATCTTTTCCGGGTGGATGAGTACATCTGCTCCGCGTGCGGGGCTTCCTTCCAAAAACCAACCCCAAACTGTCCGGCCTGCGGTGCGACGATGAAGAAGACAAAATATGATCCCTCCTGGGTGGATGAGGCCGAAGGCCTGTCTGCAATTCTGGATCACGACTGGTAAACGGGGGCGAATATGCTGGTTCGCTATCAAAACAAACAGGTTCGGATCACGGCGGAGGACGGGGCCGTGTTCACGGGGATCGCGGAGGTCTTGCCCTCCGGCTGGGGCCTCCATGCATTTGACCGGGAAGAAGAGAGCATCCGGATGGACGACGTGATCCTGTTCAAATCGGATATCCAAAGTATCGAAGAGCTGTCGGAGGCCTCAACCGAAGTCGTGGATCCGCGCAGATTCGACGACATGATGGGCGCTCTGCTGGAGGGCCCATACTGGGTCGTGGATATCCTGCCCGAGCAGGTGAGCGCGGATGCCGCCGGACAGTACTTTGCCGTGGAACGCTACTTCCTGCAGCCGGAGCGGATCGTCCCTCTGCGCCGCAAATACGCCGAGATCCTTCTGCGGCTGAACTGCTATGTCGACATGGCGGTGTCCTTCGACTCCTGCGCGTCCTGGGAGACGAATCCCGACCCGGAGACCTTCGCGGAGCGGGTGACCGGGCTTTCCGGAAACGAGTTCCTCCGGGCGGTGTTTGCCGGGCAGAACGCAATGATCGATTACGACCACAACGACACATATCTGACGGTATATGATCCGGGCGCTGCGCTGCTGGACAAGGTTCGGGCGCTTGCCGCCGCGGAGGGGCTTTTCGTTTGGAGCCCTCCGCAAGATAAAGCATAAAGAAAGGTTGAGCTGAACTATGATCTTTACTTTCACCGGAACCGGAAACTCCCTGTTTGCAGCCCGGACGCTTGCCCATGAGGGCGAAGAAGTGATCTCGATGATCGAGGCCGTGCGCAGCAAGGCGTTTCACTACACATTGAAGGATAACGAGCCGCTCGGCTTTGTGTTCCCTGTCTATTTCTACACGGTGAGCGATCCCGTGCTGGAGCTTGTCCGCCATCTGACCGTGGAGAACGCAAGCTTCGTCTACGCGGTCATCCCCTGCGGGGCGAGCATCGGCGCGGCGGGCGGCTTTTTGAAGAGCGAGCTGAAAAAACGCGGCCTGGAGCTGAACCGGGTCGACGCGCTGGTCGTCCCGGATGGCGCGCTGATCTTCTACGACATCGACTCCCCGGAGAAAATGAAACAGCAGCTGGAGGCGGCGGCAAAAGAACTTGCGTCTATCAAGCAGGCCATCGACAGGCGCGAGGGCAACCGCATCACGGGCAGCCCCGCGCTGGGGAAAGTCGGGCTGGCCGCCTATCATGCCTGCATGAGCACGAGAGCGTTTCATGCCGACGAGAATTGCGTCCATTGCGGGAAATGTGCCTCGATCTGCCCGGTCGGGGCGATTGAGATGGTCGACGGCCGCCCGGCCTGGACGAAAAAGAAATGCCTCAAATGCTGCGGCTGCATCAACCGCTGCCCTGTTTCCGCGATCCAGTACGGGAAAAAGACAGCCTCCCGCGGGCGGTACGTCAATCCGGTTTTGAAATGACACCGGGGAAAACCCGGAAGAGAAAAAGACAAATAGACTAACTTAGACGATAAAATCGGCACCTGGAGGTCGATGCTTATGCTGCTGCTGATCGAAAGTCTGATCGGGATTGCGTTATTTACTCTTATCGTCGTCCCGCTGGATAGGAAAGATCCCCTTGCCGTGATCGGGGACTATCCTCCTGCGATCAGAAAGCGCTGTGAGGAACTCGGGCTGATCGAGAAGCGTGAACAGCAGTTTTCCAGGAAGGAGTTTATCAAAAAGGGAGTCGCTGTCATTGTTTTGGTTTTCATTGCAGTCTTTGTCATGATAAAGATCAATCACGCGGCTACGTTTCTTCAGGGCTTTGGTTACACCTATGTCATCTGGCTTGCAATCACCTGGTTCGACGCTCTGGTGATTGACTGCGGATGGTTTTGCCATTCAAAGAGGATGCAGAGCCCGGGAACAGAGGACATGAAGGAATACCATGATTATCGGTTCCATATCAAGGCAAGCGCTATTGGAACCCTGATCGGTCTTCCTGCCTGCGCTGTTGCAGGTCTGGCTGTACAACTGCTGACGCAAATCAATTCCGGTTTGAGAGGCCAGTGAAATGACCGAATCAGAACTTTATAAAGAACTTGGGATACTTACGAAAGAGAGGGACAGATGGGAAGAGAGCATTCCGTATGTTTCATCTCTCCTCACGCATGAATCCGTTCAGATACTGGCCAAGGCCCTCTGGCTGCTTGGTGAAATGGGTCTCATCTACCCTCAGTCCGTACAGGCTGCCGTTCCGGTTATCGCTTCCTTCTGTGACAGTCGGGAGCCGCTTCTGCGAGAGCGAGCGGTGAATGCTCTTGGCAGGATCGGGCGCGGCCGCTACCATATCATCGAACCGTATTGGGCGAAGTTGTTCCGCTTTGCCACGGATGAAGCGCCAAAGGTCAGGCTGAGTTTTATCTGGGCCTCGGAAAACATTGCCGCAAACACGCCGGACGTTTATGAGAATACTATGGCGATATTTGAGGGGCTTTTGCACGATGCGGACGACAAGGTGCGTATGGAGGCGCCGGAAATCTTCCGTGTCCTCGGCAAACGCAGGCCGGCGTTTGTCAGGCCCTATCTGGAGCTGCTGCGGCAAATCTCCGAAACGGACAGCAACCGTGTGGTAAGGATCCACTGCCTGGGCGCCATCAAGGCGGTAAATCCAAAGGAATAAGAAAAGCGCCGGGACACCCCGGCGCTTTTCCTCGTTTTATACGACAGATCACGGCAGCTCCACATCGCTGCCGGTGTAAAGATATCTCAGATGGAAGGCCGCCTTTTCGTCCTTGAGGTCGTTGCAGGCGATGGTCACGCCGTACTGCACGGAGACGTCGAGCCCCTTGTCACCGAAGCCGTACACATAGTGATAGTGCGGATGCGCATCCTCGATGGGCTTCGGCGTGCGCCGCGTGACCCAGGTCTCATTCTGCATCCAATATGCCTTCTCGGCGATCTTTTTAATTGTGCTGCCGGCGGGCATGGCGCTCGTCTTCTTGCTTGCGCCGCTGCCCTTGACGCAGACGTCCTCCCACGCGCCGCCGCGGAGTTTCCCGATATACTGCTCCGTGACCTTGCCCTTCTTCATAACGGCGTACCAATAGACGCCGTCCTTGCCGCCGAGGATGTGATCGACGTCGCCCCGGTAGGCCTGATAAAACTCAAAGCCGCCGGTTTCTTCAACGAGCTTGATGAACCGATCTTCAAACATATTGTTCCTCCTTCGTGCATGAGCACCCTCCCGCAGGACGGCTCCCGGCAGGGATCGTACGGATAGAAGGGCCTTCGCTTCTGTCTCCGAAGAAACGGCTTCAGGGGCAGGGGAGCAAACCCTCCTACTGCAGGATAACATGGGGTTCTTCAACAGGTCAAGCCTTTTACCGCGCCCGGCTCCGCTCGACGATGTGCGTACTGGGAGCTGTCCCCTGGGGCAGATACCAGGCGCCGTTTCCGGAATCGTAATACAGGCCGACTTTGCCGGAGGCCCCGGTCAAGGAGAGGTGGGATTTCAATACCAGCTCGGCAGATTTCGCGGCACCCTCCGCGGCGAGCTGCCGCACCTCGTCCTCCGTAATCCGGGAGTACGAGGCATTGACTGCCTCCCCGGGGACGCTGACGCACAGGGCGCCGAGACATTCCCGACCCAGCCCGTGCAGGAGCGAGAGATAATCGCCCTCCGCAATATGCATCCACTGCGCGAGATTGCGGCGCGTGAAGCCCTCGGGTAAAAGCCCCTCAAAGAAATTCCTGGTCTGCGCGGGAGAAAAGGGCTCCGTCTGCAGGGGAAGGCTGAGGGAGATCGGGGCGGCGTCTTCGCTTTGCAGATAGTTGTCCGAATAAGCAAAGCAGCTGTCGGAACTGTTGTTCCCGACGATCCGACCGACCGGGCGCAGAACGCCTTCGCGCTCCAGACTGATAATCAGATCTTCCATGGCTTACCCCCGCGGCGTGAGACTGCAGTCCAGTCCCAGCAGGTTTGCCAGGCGGATGGCCTTCTCCAGTTCCACCGTTCGCTTGCCGTTTTCCAGATCGGATATAAAGCTCACGCTGAGCCCGCTGACCTCCGAGAGGAAGGCCTGTGTATAGCCCAGCTCACGCCTTCTGGCCCGGAGTGCCTGCCCAAAGGATGCGGCATCTGTAATCATTGTGATCATCCCTTCGCCGTTCGGCGTTGTTGCTGCAAATGGGAAGCACACTTCGCCGTTCGGCTAAATTCTTCTGCCTGTATTATAATATGAGCCGTACGGCGAAGTCAAGAAAAAGCAGGCTGGTGTTCTCCTTTTATGAAGGATATGGTATACTTGTCAAAAAAGGGGATTGAGTTCGTGTGCATCTGCTGGTCGTGATCGTTATCGCCGCACTGGCTGTGTTGCTGCTTGCGGTGAGCTTCGGCGTGATCGACGCGCTGCACGTGCAGCCGCGGCCGAGAGCGGGACAGAAGCGCGTGGCCTGCGTGGGCGACAGCATCACCTACGGCTGCTTCATGCCAGGGCAGCCCTGGAACAGCTACCCGAGACAGCTCGGGCGTATGCTGGGGCGCGGGTACTGCGTCGGCAATTTCGGCTATACCAACCGCACGGCACTCAAAAGCGGGGATCATCCCTACACGGCGGAGAAGCTCTACCGGCAGAGTCTTGCTTTTCAGCCGGATCTCGTGCTGCTGATGCTGGGCAGCAACGACACCAAGGCCGTCAACTGGAACGCGGAGGCCTACGCTCGGGACCTGGGGGAGCTGATCGAGAGCTACCTGAAGCTGGAGAGTCGCCCGCGGGTTTTTCTGCTGCTCCCGCCGCCGGTGTTTCCCTTCTGCGGAAAGGTGCGCTGGGACATCCGCAGAGAGGTGCTGGAAAACGAAGTGCTCCCGATCTGCCGCCGCGTGGCGGAAGAGAAGGGCGTGCCCATCATCGACATCCACTCCGCCTTCGCGGGCAGAAAAGAGTTGTTTATGGACGGCTGCCATCCGAATGTGAGAGGGGCGCGAGTGATAGCGGAAGTGATAGCTCTCAGCGTAGTCAAAGGTGCGTAAACAATACTAATTCAGATTCTAAGTACCTTAGCGGTTTTCTCGTTTTTCAGTTGTAAACAATGGTTGTACTTGGTATAATTACTTATGAGAGTTTTTGTGAGAAATTGCTGTTTGGGTGAATGCTGTCAGTAATAAGCAGCACAGAAATGATTAGCAACTGAAGGCATCAAACATTGTATTATTATATGTGAAAGGTACAAGTGCGAAATGGCTGATTTTGTACATAAGATTAAGGAAGAGCTAACCTTAGAAAACATCCTCAGTATTGCTCTAAAGACGCCTGGAGTGAAAATAAACCGGGCTGTGTTTTTGCGCAAAGAATTGATAAAGCATTGCCGTGAAGATGTAATTGAAGCTGCAATAGCGAACAACCCAGCGCAAGCAGGAATATCTAAAGATATAATTAATAAGGTATCATTATCTGTTATAAACTATGAGTCTTCGAAAGTGACTGCCTTGTCTGTTGCTGCGAGTCTTCCGAGTTCCAGCTTGCCAGCTGTTGCGGTTGGCGCCGCGACTGCTGATATTACTTCATACTTTGTGTTTATCTTACGAATTGTTCAAGAACTGGCGTATCTCTACGGATTTGAACAATTTGATCTTAAAGAAGATAATATAGATTCGGAAACATTAAACTATATGTTGCTCTTTGTTGGAACGATGTTTGGCGTACAAGGAGCATCAACGGCACTGAATAAACTGGCGAATAACTTTGCTGAGCATCTTGCAAAGAATCTTGCCCGTCAGGCATTAACACAGAGAACGATTTATCCCCTTGTAAAAAAGATTGCCAAGCAAGTGGGAATACGCATGACGAAGCAGATTTTTGCGGATACCGTAGCTTCAGCAGTGCCTGTAGCTGGCAGCATCTTGTCTGGCGGATTGACTCTCGCGGCTTTCAGACCGCACTGCATGAAGCTTCGCGCCGATTTGATGAACTTCAATCTTTGTGATCCTGAATACTATAAAGCTTAGTACATTTTGCATTTTGACACAATAAAAATGTAGCATAACCAGAGTTCGCCGGCTGGGGTTATCCCAGCCGGTGCGATTTTCGTATCACATTTTTTACAGTCCTCTTTGTGAGAACGAATCATCAAGGAGGAGCGAGAATGGATATCATCGTCAGACAGTTCAATGTCATCGGCCTGCGGGCGGAGTTCCCGAAGTGCTTCACCAAGAATGTGTACGTCTACGTGGACAGCAAGGACCAGCAGTCGCTGCGGATGCTGGCTCGCAAGAAGCTGCAGGGCTTTCGGGCGCGTGCAGCTTATAGCTTGAAGAGCACCAAGAAGTATTGCCTGATCTGCTGCGAGCTCAACAAGCGGGAGGAACCAGCCTTTCTGGAGGCCATGGACGAGCTGCACCGCAACCTGCTGATCAAGGGCTACCGGGACTACGAGGAGTGCTGCGACGTGGTGTTCAGTTCCATCAAGCAGGGGGCATGAGGGGAGGCGCACGTTGAAGGAACACATATGGAAGCCGGCCGACGGGGTTTACGATGGATGGTGCATCCAGATCACTCAGCAAAATGAACCGGGCGAGGAGTTCGCCTATCGCATGGTTCCTGTTTTAACGAAAACAGCTCAAAACGGAACACGTCATATGCGAAGAATTACGACATTGCAGTCAGCCAAAGGAATGTATCGCATGTCCGCGGCGCATCCCGTGACAATTCTCAGCCCTACATTTTTGGACGGGTTTTGAACCTCAGTCTGAAACTGCCTGACATATTGCTCCGGATTAAACGGTATTCCGCTGTCTCGTAAGCGGACAATCACTTCACCGCCGCGATAGACGGCGCGGATATCCACACGGTTGTTCTCTCCTGTGCCATATCCCCACCGCAGCGTATTACAGGCAAGTTCTTCCACGCATAGAGCGGCGACGGTACAGTTTCTGGGGGAGACGCCTTTTTTCATGAAGCTTGTCCGCAGCAGCTCTGAAAACGCCGTGACTTCTTCTTCGGTTGCTACAGTCGATTCCAGGAAAGCATCCGGATTTGTGACAAAGGATTGGGATAACAGATTTCTTTTTCCGCCGCGAGAGAAAAACAGGCGGAAAACAAAGAGAAGCGCCAGCGAGGACAGCGCTATACTGCCGACAAAACGCCCAAGCCACAGGCCGTTCAATCCCATGAATCTGCTCAGCATCCAGGATGCTGCCAGGACAAGAGGCCCTCCGTCTGCAATGCTCAACAGGGCGGAACGCCGTGTTTTGCCAAGGACATTCAACTGTGCTTCAATCGTCTGGCAAAAGCACACAAACGGCAGCGACAACGCAAGAATCCGAAGGTACGGCAATGCTGCGCTCAGCATTTGCGTTCCGCCCCCCGAGCAAAAGAGAGCGAGTGGCTTTGCCGCGGCAACAAACACGAGCGAATACGCGGCACAGGGAAGAAAGCAATACCGAATACCCAGCAGAAAGACGGTTTGAAACGCATGGGAATCCGCCTCACCGAAAGAGACACTTCCGAGAGTCGTGCAGGCTCCGCTCACAGCACTCGCAGCCGGAAGAAGAAACACCCAGACAGAGCTGCCAACGGCAAGCACGGTCACGGCATTTTCGCCGCCGAGGCCGGATGCAAGCCGATTGATGAGAATACCGCTGAGAAAAGCGGAAATATCCCGCAGCATAGGGGGAATTCCTTCCGAGAGCAGCATAAGCTGTTTCAGCGAAAGACCGCCTCCCGCAGAGGGGTGCAGGATAGCACGTTGACTGCGAAAATGCAGCAATAGAACGAACAGTTCGCAATAGCAGCTCAAGGTGGTGGCCAGCGCCATTCCTGCCATGCCGCCATGAAAAAGCAGCGCATTCATCATGTCACCGCTCAGATTTACGACAGCGGCTATTTGAATGGCACGGGGAGACCGTGCGGCATCTCCGCCCATCTGCATGATCGGATGAAGGACAGAACAAAGCATCAGAGGGAAAACAGCCGGTGCCAGCCAGAGCAGGTAATCCGAGGCAAGAGAGAGTATCGCTTCGGAGTAATAGGCTTGAATGCACAGGATCTTGAGCGCGTGGCCGCGGAAATGCGTCAGCAGCAGGACAAACGGCAGCGCCGCAGCGAGCCCGAACGCAAGCAGGGAAAAAACACATCGGTTTGCGCTGTCCAGATCTCCTCTGCCGATGGTTTTCCCCAGATTTACCTGCGCGGCCGTACGCAGCAGGCTGGGGAAGAAACTGATCAGAGAATAAACTGGGAATATAAGTCCGAAAGCGGCTGTGGCCTGACTGCCCAGAAAGTGACTGATGATCAAGCCATCTGCCGCAGTATTGATCATGAGAGTCATCGCGCCGAGATAGTTGTGAAAGACACAGCGTTGAAACATCCGGCGGAGGATGCTTTCCCCGTCATTCTTCCTATTCATGGCTGCAGTCATCACGCACAGGGCGAACACGCTTCAGAACCTGGACAACGCTGTAAATCAAAAAGACTTCAATCGGAAAGTTGATGACTTCCTTCGGAACGCTTGCCAGGAACACCACCTTGAAGGTCATCCCGTAAAAGACACTCAGCCAAAAGCAGTTGAGCAGAAGACTGATGAACACGGTTTTCAGGAGATGGGCAACGCCTATACGCAGGACAAGCCCCTTTGCCCCGGCGCGCAGCGCCCCCTGCCGGCTGGCATTTGTATCCCACCATTTCGTGTACAGGAACAGACCATACATCATTCCAATCAAAGCGGTGCTGATCGTGAAGCCCGGGAAGAACGGTCCCTTCGGCGCGACGAAGAACCCGCAGACATCAATCAGAGCGCCGATGAGCATCCCGATCCAGGGACCAAACAAGTATCCGCCTGCCGCAATTGGAAGACCGGTAAGCGTTATTTCCGTTACGGTAGAAAGGGGAATACGAAAAAAAGACAGAACGACACCCAACGCGATCAGGATGGAACTTGTTGTAAGCAGGCGAAGACTCATTTTTGAAGTATTCATGGAAACATCCCCTGACTTGTGTTTGTTCGGTTCAGAGACTGGAATCACGCTCTGTTAAGAGAAGTATATCACAGAAGTAGGAATGAGAAAAGAGCTGCGCATGGTAAGATCTGTGCGGAGCTGACCGTCCGGTCTGCCTTATATGCGAATATGAACGAGGCCGACAATGGCGGCACCGACAAAAAACGGCAATCACGCATCAGCCTGACTGCCGGCAGGTGCGCACCCGTTTTTGCGGATGGCGCAATCAGACAGGAAAAAGGCGGTATTTCAACATGAAGCAAAAAAGTTTACAAGAAGGGGTTGTAAGGTTTACAATGATATGAGACAGTAAGAAAAAAGGATAGCGCATCGGAAATAATCCGGGAGCTCCGGTTTCGATTCCAAGCAATCATGCAGTCGATGACGGATCGTTCTCTCTTCGGGCGGCAGGAGCGCCAGCGCTGCTGCTTCTCTGCCCGGCAGGATACGTGCGCAGCTGACTTAAAACAGGATTGGAAAGAGGGAATGCGTATGAAAAAACAAGCTATAAAATATCTGGTCTTCGGCATCGTATTTCTTGCATTGGGGATCGTCATGCTCGCGACGGGTGCTGTATCGAAAACAATGGCATATGGTGACTTTGTTCTCGCGATTGCCTTCCTCGGACTTTCCATGCGAGCGAAAAAGGCCTCCAGAGATGAAGGGAAAAACGAATAGTCAAAACATCTGATCTGAATCTTATTCTGTGCATGCGAAAGGAGCAATGAATATGAACAAATCCGCCGTATACTTTACCGATTTTCATGCCACCCCCAGCGAGACACTGCCGCAGAAGCTGCACCGGCTTATGAAGAAGGCCGGCTTTGAGCAGATCGATTTTCAGGACCAGTACGCTGCTATTAAGATCCACTTCGGCGAACTCGGAAATCTCGCCCATCTGCGCCCGCAGTATGCGAAGGTCGTCGCGGATTATGTGCGGGAGCTGGGTGGAAAAGCTTTCCTCACCGACTGCAACACCCTGTATGTCGGCAGCCGCAAGAACGCTCTGGATCACATGGATACGGCCTATCTCAATGGTTTTTCCCCCTTCCAGACCGGCAGCCATGTCATCATAGCCGATGGCCTGAAGGGTACGAATGAGGCCCTTGTCCCCATCCATCTTCCCTATGTGAAGGAAGCCAAGATCGGTCAGGCCATCATGGATGCGGACATCGTGATTTCCCTCAGCCATTTCAAGGGCCACGAGGAGGCCGGATTCGGCGGCGCGCTGAAGAACCTCGGCATGGGCAGCGGTTCCCGCTCCGGCAAGATGGAACAGCACTGGGAAGGAAAACCTGTTGTAGATCCTGAACTCTGCATCGGCTGCGGCTCCTGCGTGCGCATCTGCGCCCATGAAGGACCCAGCATTGAAAACGGCAAGGCCCATATCGATCACAGCAAATGTGTTGGCTGCGGCCGCTGCCTCGCCACATGTCCCAAGGACGCCATCGAGCCCAGCAATGCCAACTCCGCAAAGATCCTTTCCTGCAAGATTGCAGAATATGCCTATGCCGTGGTAAAGGGACGTCCCCGCCCCAGCTTTCACATCTCTCTGATCTGTGATGTTTCCCCCTTCTGTGACTGCCACTGCGAAAACGACATTCCCATCATCCCGGATATCGGCATGCTGGCCTCTTTCGACCCGGTCGCGCTGGATCAGGCCTGCGTCGATCTGGCCAACAAAGTGCCGGCTTGTGAGGGAAGCCGCCTGGATCAGCATATCAAGCTGTTCTGGAACGAGGATCCCAATCACGAATACTTCCACTTGAACCATCCCGACGCGGAGTGGGAAGCCGGGCTGGCCCATGCCGAGGAGATCGGCCTCGGGAGCCGGGCGTATGAACTGATCCGCATCTGAACAGAGGAAACGGATACCTCCATCGCCGCGGTGTGGAGTGTTAGCGAGCCGTTCCGTCAGCGCAAGAGAGAAAAAAGGGTGGTTCCCGGCAAATCCCGGAAGCACCCTGATTGAATCAAATGAATGCCAAAGATGGAGCGGCCGCCGTTTCTGATACAATCATCCCGACAGACCGACGTTTGAGAGGAATACAAATATGAGCAATCATGCGGCAAACGGAGAAGAACGATGACAGACAATACCGCCGTCAGGATTTACTACTACTATGATTTCACCGATACCGCTCACTTCTGCCGCAGGCTGGAACAGCGCTTCCGGGAAACAGGACATGAACGCCCTCTTGAGTTCATCAACTGGAACTGCTACAAACAGCAGCCCGGCATGGACGGCGATATTTACATATACGATGCCATCGCCCTTACTGCATTGGTCGACAAAGGCTATCTCAGCCAGCTTCCCGAGGTCATCGACACCTCGGACATGTTCAGCTGGACCATCGACAAAAGCAAGGTCAAGAAAAAAACCTACGGTGTCCCCCTGATGGTCTGTGCCAACACGTTGATCTGCAGGAAAAAAGACGACCTGAACATAAAAAACATCTTTGATCTCCACGAGAGAACGGCCATCCCCCTCAAGACGATGCTCATGTACTACTATATCCAGGCCTTCTGCAATTATCAGAACGATTCGGTGCACAGAGTATTCGAACATCTCGCAGAACTGATGGAAGGCAGAGAATACATGGCCGGATCATCTCTGGACGAATATGACGGAGTAAGACGCTTCCGCTCGGGAGAATGCAGGTATTTTCTGGGGTATACCGAGAGCCTTCGCTTATTTGAGCCGGACGATTATATTGTGAGATTTGCGAACTTCTCGGAAAACGCGGAAGACCAGATGCCATTGTTCATGGTGGATTATGCTTCTTTAGGCAAGCATGCGAGGGGAGAAAAGCTGCTGGATTGCCTGGACCTGCTGGAAATCATGACCGATGAAGAGTTCATCTTTGAACTGTGCATGCAGGAGGGCAGATTGCAGTATATGCTTCCGCCATGCATGCGTGTATATGGACGGCTGGCTGAAATGGATCCCATCTATGATCAGCTGTATCAGCTGTTGCTGCCGGAGGAGAACGGAGTGTTCAGATACGGGAAGTCTTTCTACGAAGATTTTTACAGGAAGAGCGATGAGATCCTGGAAGCATTGATGCTTATGGATCATGAAGGAAAAACAGAGCGTCGGCCCAAGTTATGAAAAAGGTCCGGGGCCAGACTTCTTTCAAAAAGGAAACGAGACCGGATCCCGCCGACCTCGTTTCCGTTATTCGGCCTGCTGACCGAAAATGGCGGATGCATAGCCTGCTTGCGTCCCGGAGATCGCTGAAGACGTCAAAACGATTGCGGCAGACGAAGGCATTGAGACAGTGAATTAATACACGTGTCCGCAGGGACACCGGGAGCTGTTCGGACCGGACGGGCTTTGCCCGAACGCCGCAGGGACGCGGACAACAGCGGAAGCCGTGTCCCGAAAAATGCAAACCTGACTACCGAGGAGATCAGATGATGACGGCAGAAAACCTGATGAATCTCATGTTGCTGTTCTTCGCGTACGCGTTTCTCGGCTGGTGTATTGAGGTCACCTTGAAGTATTTCCAGTTCCATCGCTTCATCAACCGCGGCTTTCTGACCGGACCCTGGCTGCCGATCTATGGCTCCGGTGCGGCATTGATCACCATCGCCGTCAACGGACTTGCCCCATTGGAATCCTCAGTCGGTACAACATTCGTTGTTTCGTTCATCCTTTGCGGCATCGTCGAGTATATGACGAGCTTTGTCCTTGAGAAACGCTTCCATGCCCGCTGGTGGGATTACAGCCAAAAGCCAATGAACCTTCATGGCCGTGTATGGATCGGGAATCTGATTCTCTTCGGCCTGGGCGGCGTTTTGATTGTGAAGCTTTTCAATCCGCTTCTCTTTCGGCTTTCCGGGCACATGAGCTTTGGCCTGCGGGAGATCCTGGCAATTGTTCTGTCATGTATCTTTGCGGCGGACTATGGCATATCCCACTTTGTGCTGAAGCTGGTAAAAACCGGTGTTGAGAACAGCGAAGCGGACGATACGGAGGCGATCAACAAAGAGGTCCATCTGCTGCTGCACGACCGCTCCTTCTTCCACCGCCGCTTTGCGGAGGCTTATCCGGAGGTCATCTATAAAACGGAACGCATTACCGCCAGAATGGAAGCAATCAAGGCGGAGACCGAGCGGCTTCGCATGGAGGCTGAGCGGCGTGCTGCTGAGATGAGGGAAGAGCTCGCAGTGAATCTTGAGCCGACAGCCAGGGTCAAAAACACGATCATCGAAAAGCAGGAGGCGCTGATTGATCTGCTGTATCAGGAGGAGTCCGCAAGCGATGAGATGAAGGCCCTTAAGCACGAAGTGGAAGAGAAACAGGCTATGCTGCAGAAGCGTCGGGACCTTTTGCCAAAGCTGTGAGCACGGCAGGAAATATGTGTTAACAAAATATGCAAGGATTGTTCACAGACTTTTAGCACTCTCACCTTGACAGTGCTAAAAACAGTGATATAATGATAATCGAACAAAGGAACGAAGATCGAATGGATGACCTCCATCCCCTTGCTCAGGTAACAGTGACAGATTGCAAAAGGAGGCATGACTTATGTTACCGAGTATTTTTGGAGAGAGTTTGTTTGATGACTGGATGGGCTTCCCGTTCAGGGGCTTTGAATCCGATGTGGATCACAAGCTGTATGGCAAGCACGCCGCTCGCGTGATGAAGACGGATCTGAAGGAACACGATGATGGCTACGAGCTGAAAGTGGACCTGCCGGGCTTCAAGAAGGATCAGATCGAATTGCAGCTGCAGAACGGCTACCTGACGATCACCGCTTCCAAGGGCCTCGAAGAAGAGGGCAAGGATAAGAAGGGCAAGCTCGTCCATCAGGAACGCTACGAGGGCTCGATGACCAGAAGCTTCTATATCGGCGAGAATGTTCAGGAAGAAGACGTCCAGGCCAGGTTCGAGGATGGCGTCCTCACGCTTGACTTCCCGAAGGAGAAGCCGGTGGCGCTTCCGGAGCGCAAGACCATTCAGATTCAAGGATAATCATGATTGCCAGGCGCCCCGCAAACCGCGGGGCGCTTTCCATTTTTCCGAGGGAGATGTTTGAAATGAAAGAGAATTTGATTTTGGCAAACTATACGGTCGAGAGCGAAGCATATCAGGCTTTGTCCCAGTTGAAACGGGAGCCTGCCAACGCCAACTACACGATTTCACAGGCTGTGATCGTGAAGAAGGAGAACGGCACGCTCAACATCATGGACGGTTTTGTAAACGGTGCGGCGGCGGGCGACGACACCTTCACCGGCGGGCTGGTAGGCAGTCTGATCGGAATCCTCGGCGGTCCGCTCGGCATCCTGCTGGGCGGCAGCATGGGCATGCTGATCGGCGGCGCCGTGGATGCAGGCGACATGGCGGATCATACTTCTCTGTTGGAGAAGGCCGGTGACAGTATCCTGGATGGTGAGACGGCAATCATACTGCTGGCCCAGGAGGAGTATGAAACGGCACTCACCGCGAAGCTGAACAACTTTGATGTTTCGATCACAAGATTTGACGCGGCCGAGGTCGCGGCCGAGGTCGAGCACGCCCGTGAAGTGGAGAAGCAGATGGCCAGAGAAGCCAGAGAGAAGATGAGAGAAGAGCGGTCTGAGGCATTCAAAGAGACCGTTGCCAAGAAGAGTGAAGAGCTCAAAAACTGGTTCTCCCATCTGGGCAAAGGCGAGTAAAAAACTGCGCACGAAAAACGACCGACTATCTCGAAAAGTCCGAGACATATGGTCCGGCAATATTGATCTCAAAAAGCGGCGCCAGACAGATTCTGGCGCCGCTTTTCGCGGATAGATAGACTGCGATAAGCAGCCGTTTTTTCTCAGTTTTTCCCATGTGCGCTGACAACAGAACACTGCTCACAGCCCTGACGGCAGGCACACACGATGGGAGTTGCTGCCCGGCCGTTCCCATCCGCAGAGGCTCACCGGACAAAAGCTTCAAAACTCCCGGGCCTGCATACGGGGCCTTCTGTTTGCTCTGCCCTCTGTATGCCAACAGGAGGTATGTCCCTGTTACGCCGCGATGGGGGCGTAACGCTCCGTGCCGATCACGCTGAGCATGAAGGCATACGGATCCAGTTCGCCCTCCATCGCCATGGAGAAGATGCGCGGCGTGCAGCCGGAGACCAGCGCCACGCCCCGGTCGTTGACCGTCACGGGCTGCTGCCGGTTTCGGCTGGCCACGTTCCAGAACACCAGCCGCGGCAGACGGTAGCCATGTTCGGCAAAAAGCCGCTCCGCATACGCAAAGTTGGTGAGAGAAGCATCTCTTGTGCACCAGTCAAACTCCATGTCGGAGATGATATACACGGTGGTCGGCAGCTCTGCCTGGGGCACAGCATGCTTCACCGCGGCATTCAGGATCAGCTCGAACACTTTCTGGATGTTCGTGTTGGCGACCTCGTTGAAGTCGTGGCAATACCGGATCTTTTCCAGAATGTCACGCCCCTTGATCTCCACCAGCTGCGGATTCTCGGAGAACGTGATGAAGTGATTGTGAAACGCGCCGGTATTTCTCTCGGCAAAGTAGACGCCCAGAGAAAGCGCCACCGTGGCGGGGCGCGGGCTAAGCGCGGCATACATGGAGCCGGACCCGTCGATCACAACGAGGGCGTTCTCCTGATTCGTGAAATCCTCCTGGGCATTCCAGGTGGCGTCAATGGCGGCTCTCTCCTCCGCGGAGACATTCCGGGAGAAGAACGGCTCCACGATCTCGTAGGGCATCAGCGTGCCGGTGTGGAGCTTCGCCTCGCCGCGCTCCACCTTCTTCAGAAAGTCGGCGTAGCGCTCGCCGTCGTTGCGCAGGAAGGCCTTGCGGTATTTGAACATGGCCTTGGACGGCTGCTTGGCGTAATCGAAGGTGTAATCCTTCTCACGCAGGTTGTTCTCGAGGATCCGGATCCGGGCGCGCAGCTTCACCAGCGCCTTGCGGTAATCGCGCTCGCTGAGGCCGAAGGCCTTCACCAGCAGCTTGGCCGCGCGGACGGTCTCCCCGTTGGAGGCGTTGACCGAGGGCAGCCACTTGCCGAGCAGGGAGACCTCTCCGTCCCTGCCAAGGGCGGCCAGATCCGCCTCGAACTGCCGCTTGAGCAGGGCGACCGCCTCGGCGCGGCAGGGGGTATCCAGCAGCACAAGCAGATCGTCCCAGCGGCCGTACTCGGCGATAAAGGGCAGATTGCGGACGAGCGACTTCTTCTCGTTCTCCGCCAGCCACTTTGCGACGGTGCGGAACACCCGGCGCTCGCCGAGTCCACCGCGCACGTCGCGGGCGAAGAAGAGGATCTTCATGGCCAGATCCGCGTCCTCGGTATAGGCGCGCAGGAAACGGTCGACGATCTCCCGCTCGGACTCACGGCGCAGCGCGCCGATGGCGGCGAACAGATCCAGGCAGTCCTTCCCGGTGCTGCGGTTGGAAACTGCGCCGTTTTCGGTATAGGTTTTATTCGCTTCTCTCTTCAGGAATTCCAGCATGGGAAAGACCTCCTTTACAGATCATCGTCATTTTGAAATCGGTGCGGGGAAAAGGGTTCATAGGATACTCCGAACCGGCGTCCGGAGAATAGGATCAAACAAGGCACCGTCGAAGCGGGATTCGAACCCGCGTACGCCGGTTATGAGCCGGCTGCTATACCACTTAGCGATTCAGGTTTGCTGTGGGTGCCTTACAAGATGCCGTGATTTCATCAAAGATCATGACGGGATACCTTGCTGTGGGCATCTTTTCAAAGCACATTGATTGCTCCTATGATGAAAACATATGCATTTCGTTGCTGTATGTGCTTTTCTTTTGCAAGTATAAAATACCATTTGAGGAAGAAATCATCATGGAAAAAAAGTTGCGAACTCTTCTTTTTCAAGAAAAGTTCGCAAGTTTTAGCATGATTCTTCCGCCAAAAGAGCGGACTGTTTTGCCAAACGATCCCGGATCTGGGCGACCATGCCCTCCGGTTCGATCACCTTCAGCACCGGGCCGAGGGAGAGGATGCGGATCAGGATCTCCGTCTCGTCTCCCTGGCGGTAGCGGAGTGTGATCCGGTAGCGCCTGTCGCCGATCCGCTCCGTCTCTTTTTCCAGATCGGAAAAGTGCAGCATGGTGCGCTCCAGCGCGTTGCGGATGTCAAGCAGCTCCATGACCAGCGTCGCCTCCCGCTCCTGCGGCAGACGGTATTCGCTCTCGTCCCAGGGGTCGAGCAGCTGTACAGAGTCGATGCGGGAGAGATTGACGGTCAGCGGCCAGCCCTTATACCCTGTGAGCAGCCGGAATTTGTCGTCCTTGGAGGAATACTCCAGCTTGTAGGGGATGCAGAGATAGCTCTGCCGGGTGCCCCGGTGGCCGTGAAAACGCACGCGGAGCTTCCGCTTTTCGTGCATGGCCTGCAGGATCAGCCGGAAATGCGCGATATACGCCGGGTCGGTAAAGTCGTCGCCGTCGGCATAGCGGTCAAAGTATACGAACTGCCCCGGGGTGAAGAGGGGCTCCACATCCTCCAGCCCCTCCTCAGAGGGATCGAACAGGCGCACGCGGGGATCCAGCAGAAGGGCTTTCAGCCACTGCTTTTCCAGCGTCGTCAGCGGCATGTGGGGCTTGTGCCGCAGCGGGGTGCCGTAGTCCTTTGTGATCAGCGGCCAGCTGCCGTCCGTGAGCTTGGCGGGGATGGTGATCAGACTCTCGCCGAAGGCGTTGGCCAGCACCGTGCGCGTCAGCTCCCGCTCGGTGAGCGCGCCGTCAACGGCCTTGGCGAGGATGGCCGAGACGGCCTTGAAATAGCTGCCGTAGATTTCGGAGAAGATCATATCTCTTCACCTCCGTACAGTTCGGCCATGCGCCGCATATCGCCGCAGAAGCGCTCCACGGCAAAGCGGTTGCTGCTCTCGAAGCGGACGATCCGTCCGGTGAAGCTGCGGACCCAGGTGAGCATTTCGCCCGCGTCGTACACGTCGGCGACGAATCTGTATGTATGCTCGTCCACGGCCTCGATGCGGCCGTGGCGCTTCTCGCGCTCCAGCCGGTCGAGGATATATCCCTCGTCGTCGCCCACGCGCAGGGTGAGCTCCACATGGTCGAGACTGTAGTCGCCGGTGGAGACGCCCCAGAGATTTTCATCGAACTTCGCCGCGAAGCCCGCGTATTTCTCATGGTGCGTTTCAAAGGGGCCGGGCTCGATTGCGCGGATGCTGTCGAGACGGAAGAACATAAGCTTGCGGAATTGATAGTGATAGGCCAGCAGATACTCCCGCCCGGTCTGGGTACTGATGTAAAAGCGCAGGGGGTAGACCCGGTGCTCGCGCTCCGTGTCCTTCCTGGCGCTGAAGTTGACGATATCGATGCAGCGTTTCTCCCGCATGGCGCAGAGCGCCTCAAAGAGGATCTGCGTGTCCAGCGTTTGCAGCAGGTAGTGGTGCTTGTAGCGGAAATGCTCCGGCACTTCCGCCTGCCGGTCCAGCAGATAGGAGCCGATCACGCCCAGCGGCGCCTCTTCGGAGAAAAAGGCCGCCGCGTCCTCCCAGGAAGAGGGGCCGACCCGATCCTCCGCGAGGCGATAGTACAGGAGCCGCCCCTGCTTTTCGTCCCGAAGAATGCCCAGCGCCGCGTATTCCTTCAGCTTTTTCCGCACCGTGGATTCGTCGATCTCAAAGAGGCTGTCCGTATGGGATAGCCGCTCCGCCACAGCGTCGGCGATCTCGCCCACGCTGTGGGGGGCGCAGTCGGCAAGGTGGTCGAGGATGCAGAAATGCAGCACGATGTCCTTATCCGTGAAGCTCTTGGCCTTCCAGGCGCTGTGCAGGGGATTGAAGGTGACGCTGCGGTTATCCACGGAGATGAAGACGCTCTTGCCCTCTGCGGTGTGGCGGAAGGCCATGTAGCCGCCCAGCCAGCTCTCGATCCGGCGGCGCTCATCGTCGTAGCTGCGCGCGCTTTTTTTCGTATAGTCGTCCCGGCTCTTGAAACCGTAGACGTAGAACTCCCGCATGTAGTCGCGGATTTTCTCGAAGCTCTTGATCAGCTCGCTGTAGGCCATGTCTTCACCTCCTCCGGGATCAGCATTTACAGTGAGACTGCTGTGCCCTGATACGTGTACAAAGGGTATTTTGCCTGTTTGATGCCTGATAGAACTTGTCACGGACAGAGCCGATCACAGCATCCGGAAGCCGCATGCCGCTGCCGAACTGTACGGCGGCATCTGCGGCTTGATACGGCCAGCATGAGCAGGTAAGCTGCTGTTTTACGAATCCAGGCGTGCCCTGTTTGGGGGACGATAATCCATGCGGACATACTTGGCAATCCAGACAGGGTCTTGATCATCACCGTACTCTTCCATCTGACAGTCGTTGTACAGATCATCGGCCAGTTCAAGAATAACGTCCTTTCGTTCAAGAGCTTCCAGATACTTTTTCGGGATCGCTCTCAGCCCCAACGAAGCGCCGGCGATATTCCCCGCAATCGCACCGGTAGAGTCGCTGTCGCCGCTGTGGTTTACAGCCGCGATGATCGCGTCTGCAAAGCTGTCTGAATGTTTCAGTGAGCAGTACACCGCGATAGCAAGCGCCTCTTCTCCGACCCAGCCCCGCCCGAGCTGCCTGACGGCGTCCAGGTCATCCAGGTCCTGCCGGGACAGATCAACCGCTTTTTGAAGAAGGGCCAGAAGCTCATCCATTTTCCCGGCGGCGGGGAAGACCTGCGGGAGCGTCGTGATCGCGTCTTGAACCGCAAGAAAGATGTTTCCGTCATGCTCCACCAGATGGCGGATGATATGGACAAGGGCTGCAGCGGGCAGCCATCCAAGCTCATGCCCATGCGTAATAGCGGCAGCTTCCGCACCGATCACATCCGACGCTCGCATGGGGATCCTTTTCTCTGCAAAGTACAGTCCGATCGGTGCAATGCGCATCACGCCGCCGCACCCCTTGCTGTGGTTGATGGGGTGCGCGGTTGATCCATCCACGGCGCTTGCCAGCGCCGACATACAGGTATTGCCGGGGGCACGTCGGCTGAACAGCTCCGGTACATTCACCAGCCAGGAGTAGTGATACTCCTCAGGCAAAGGGAAACGCTCGGTCTGTGTCCGATACCAGTCTTTGTAGCTGTAACGGATATAGTCCTGATAAGGGCTCATGATGCCGCGCGTCGTGCCCAGGAGCAACCCTGTCGCGGTGAACAGGGTCATCTGTGTATCATCAGAGATTTGTGCGGTCCCGTGATGCAGGTCGTAGTCTGTTATGCCGCCTTCTCCGTATTTCCGGAAAATATCAGAAGCCTGCATGAATTCTACGGCATATCCCAGCGCGTCACCGACGGCGCCGCCAATCAGACAACCGCGAAAAGAATCTTCTGTCCGCATGATGGTTCCTCCTTTTAGTTGACTTCTGCTTTCAGCCGATAAACCGCAGACTCGGCGCGCTCTAAAGCCGGCCTATATCATACAGGTATTGGTGATGCGCAGGCTTTGCTTCAAAACCGCAGGTGCTCAGGAGCGGGACGATATCGCTCATCGGGAAGGACAGCGCCCCGGCTGCGAATAAACCGGTGAAAGCAGATGGCGAAGAGATCAGATCAGTATTCTATTTCAACAGAGTATTTTTGGGCCTTGTATTATAGCCACTTTTTTCTTTTGAACAGGATCAGGCAGTAGGCCACGATCGCAACGCTCAATGCAATTACCGCGGGGTAGCCGAAACGCCATTCCAGTTCCGGCATATAGCGGAAGTTCATCCCGTACCATCCGGCGATGAGCGTCAGGGGCATGAAAATCGTGGTGACGACCGTGAGCAGCGTCATGATCCGGTTCTGACGGACTTCCAGCTGGGCGTCATAGAGATCCCTCACCTGCATCGTGTAATCGCGCAGAGAAGCCGCGGAGCTTTGCCGCCGCGTGATATAGTTCATAAACAGGTGGATATAGCGCAGTTTTTCCTCCCGGAAGAAACCGTTTTCGTTCTCCTCCAGCTCCTGCGTCATATCGATGAGCTGCTCATAGTGTATCAGCAGCCTGCGCAGGTCACTGCGGATCTCGTTGACACGCGCCAGATCTCCCTGCCCCTGAGAGGACAAAATCGTGTCCTCAATTTGATGCAGTTCATCTTCATAGCGCTCCATGATCGACAAGTCGCGGTCCACGATCTGCTCCAGAAAATCATGCAGGAAGCGCTCCAGACTCGGCTCCCGCCAGCGCTTTGTGCGGCGGATGGCCTGGACCATCTGTTCCGCTTTGCCGCTGTCATCGATGAATACAATGCCCTTTTCATCCAGCGCAAAGGCAAAGCAGAATTCGTTTTCTTTCAGATTGTCCCGGTCGGGGATCTGAAAAGTCCCGGTCAGCGAGTCAAAGTTGACCTCAGCCTTCGTGTTGTGAATGTTCCGGGCGTCCAGATCCAGCTCGATGCCCATATCGAAGCTCTCCCGCTCACGCTCCCATTCAGGCGTTGTCAAAATTGCAGCGTACTGCATACCCTTGTTGTCGAGAATATCCGCCTTTGAACAGGGCTGCACGGTTTCTGCCAAAAGATAATAGCTCATAGATCCATCTCCCTTTTCTGATTCACCCGGATGCAGGATACCACAAAAATGATCGCTTGACCATGCCGGATTTCGTTTCTTCTCTCCCGACGCTCAGGCTGCGGCCGGCGGCCGCCTGCAGCAGAGAGTTTACCTCAAAGGGCGAACGGTAAACGATCCTGTGGGTGTTTACGGTTCTGCTTTCTTCCCCAAATAATCGATATACGTGTTGCCCCAGGCTTCCATGGCGGCGATCACAGGGCGGAATTTCTCGCCCATGTCCGTAAGCCGGTATTCCACCCGGGGCGGGATGGCTTCGTATTGGGTGCGCTGCACCAGACCGTTTTCTGCCAGCGTCTTCAGCTGGACGGACAGCGTGGCGTGGGTCATCTTCGGCATCTTGCGGAGGAGCTCGTTGAAGCGGATCGGGCCGTCTGACAGATACAGCAGGATCAGCACCGCCCACTTGCCGGAGATCAGGCTCTGCGCCGTGGCGTAGGGGCAAACCCCGAAACGCTCCTCGAGAGAGGTCTGCTTTTCCATCAGACGTCAAATTCCTCTTTCAGATCGAGCATGCCGCGGATCTCGGCATGGCCGTTTTCCAGATAGAACAGCCCCATCTCCCAGCCGTTTTTGTCGTAGAGCTCCATGATCTGCGGCATCGCCGCACGCACCTTTTCCAGCAGAGCTTCGTCCTTGACGATCGTTGCCGCACCGTCATAGCGCAGGAATTCGCCGCCGTTCATGGCCAGGATCTCGACCTGGGGATTGGCCGTCAACTGCCGGAATACGTTCTTAAAGGTCCCGCAGCCGAAATACAGCTTGTCCCCGTCCAGCAGATGGAACCCGAAAGGACGGCCCTTGGGCTGGTTTCCGTCGGTGGTCAGGAAATAGAAGACCTTGGCCTTATCCAGAAACTCGTTGACTTTTGATACGTTGGACATGTTGATTTCCTCCTCGGTCATATTTTTGAACCGGTATCATAATACGACTGCTGTGGTCTCTGCGCAAGTACGTTTTTCTTGATACGCGGTATCTTTCAGGATACCTGACCGGGGAATCAAAACGGACAAGAATGTCATTTCGCTTTGGCGGAATGAATGGAAAACCGGGTCTCGGACGGATGCTGCTCTGCAATCACACAGGTGTGCGGGAGTGTGCTGGCTCCCGCCCGACTGTTTCCGCGGAAACAGTCTTCCGAAAGCCGGGGAATTGTGGTATGATCTTATAAAAAACCGGGAGAGAGGGAAAAGACATGAAACACGAATGCAAAATCACTGTGCTGGACACCAAATGCTTTCCGGAATATCAGGAGGCCTATCTGGCCGATCCCGGGTCAGGGCCCTGTCCGTTCTTCAAGAAGGGCGATACCTTTCTGCTCAAGCGCACGCCGCAGCAGGATGACTTTTACCATCTGATGAACGGCAAGTTCTGCGGCGAGGCCTGGGATGCCGTCAGCCGCTATGTGTACACCGCACTGCAGGGCGGCTCCATTATGCAGGGGTGGACCAAGGACGACCGCATGATGATCGCCTGCTGCAACGACGGCACGAGACCGGTCATCTTCAAGATTGAGCGCATCGACATTCCGGAGAACGACAAGGAGCGGGAGTGGCTGGCAAGGCAGGACTTCCGCAACACGGCGGAGGACGCCTATACGGGCTGAGGCTGAGCGGGAGTTATCGAGGTGCGGGAGCCATGAGATTTCAGGAATATGGGCGGGAACATGGAGATACTGTCCTTCTGCTTCATGGCGGGGGATTATCATGGTGGAACTATCGGGAAGCATCGGAGCTTCTCCAAAGCGATTACCATGTGATCCTTCCGATCCTGGACGGACACGCCGGAAGCGATCGCCCTTTTACAACGATCGAAGAGAATGCATCCGAGATCATTTCTTTCATCGATGAACAATTAGGCGGCTCGGTTTTACTGATCGGGGGACTGTCTTTGGGCGGACAGATTCTGCTTGAGATGCTGTCACAGCGCAAAGATCTTTGTTCCTGCGCGTTGATCGAGAGTGCGGCTGTCATTCCGTCAAAGCTTACACATGCGCTGATCGCCCCGGCTTTCGGCAGCGCTTACGGGCTGATCAAAAAAAGGGATTTTGCCAGGCTGCAGTTTCGTGCTCTGCACATGAAGGCGGAACTTTTTGAAGACTATTACCGGGATACCTGCCAGATCAAAAAGCAGGATATGATCGCTTTCCTGAAAGCAAATACGTCATATGCCCTGAAGGACGCGTTCAGAGAAGCGTCTGCGAAGATACACGTTTATGTCGGAGAAAGGGAAACAAGAGAAATTTTGCGCTCGGCAGAAGCCATCTGCCGGATGCGCCCTTCCTGCAGATTGCACCGTATCCACGGTTTGAAGCATGGAGAGTTCTCAATCAACCACGCGGCCTGCTATGCAGATGCCATACGGCAGATCCTTCGGGACAGTTGAATGCCGGTTTGCCGGGAACGAATCGTTTGGAAGCGTTTCCGGACCTCTGCCAGAACAGGAAAAGCACCGGTTTGCCGGTGCTTTCGTTGTTTTATCCAAGTTTAGCCGAGGATTTTTGGCAAGGGAAAATGCGGGCCGGCGATTGAACCGACGAAACAGCTATGTTAAAATAATAATAAGCTGGTATAACCACCAACAACTGGAAATCAAACCGAAAAAAGGAGGAATGACACATGCCCAAATATGATATTGTGGTCGTGGGCGCCGGCAACGCCGGACTGTCCGCGGCCCTGCAATCACAGCTGGCCGGGAAAAAGACGCTGCTGATCGAAAAGCACAACGTCCCCGGCGGCGCTGCCACGAGCTTTGTGCGCGGACGTTTCGAGATCGAGCCGTCCCTGCATGAGCTGTGCGATTTCGGCCCGGCGGAGAACCCCGGCGACGTGCGGAACATCCTGGACGCCTACGGCGTGAAGCTGGACTGGTATGAGTGCAAGGACTGCTTCCGCATCGTCTCAAAGTACTCGGACGGGACGCCCATGGACGTGACCATGCCCGCGGGGATCGAGGCCTTCATCGACAAGATGGAGGAATATGTCCCCGGCTCCCGGGAGAAGATGGTCACGCTCTTCGACCTGTTCCAGGAGGTGCTGGATGGCATCGGCTACATCACGGCCTCCAAGGGCCATGCGGACTCCAAGGTGCTGCAGGCGGATTACCCCAACATGCTGCGCACCGGCGCCTACAGTACGCAGAAGGTCTTTGACGCCCTGAAGCTGCCGAAGAAGTGTCAGGACATTCTCTCCACCTACTGGAGCTATCTGGGCGTGGACATGGAGCATCTGGCTTTCATCCACTATGCGGCCATGGTGCACAAGTACATCTCCCGCAGCGCCTACATCCCGGCCCACACCTCGCACCAGCTCTCCACCGCCATGGTGGAGCGCTTCCGGGAGCTGGGCGGCGACGTGTGGTTCAACTGCCGTGCGGAGGAATTCCTGTTTGACGGCGACAAGCTCTGCGGAGTGCGCACCAACCTGGGCATCATCGACTGCGACTATGTGCTGGCCAACATCAACCCGGATATCATCTACGGCAAAATGATGCCCAAGGAGCTGATCCCCGAGCGCGAGAAAAAGCTCTCCGCCGCGCGCGGACGCATCATGGGCGGGCGCATGTACACGGCCTACTTCTGCCTGGACGCCACGCCGGAGGAATTGGGGATCAAGGATTACAGCATCTTCCTCTCCAGCACGGCCGACTCCGCGGAGGAATACCGCCGGATCATGGGCGGCACCAGGACTAACGACTACTCCATCTTCCTCTGCTACAACATCGTCAATCCCGAATTCTCCCCGGCGGGGACCTGCGTCTGCTCCTTCACCACCTTCGGCGCGCCGGACGAGTGGGGCGAGCTCAAGCAGGAGGACTATTTCAAATTCAAAACGGACTTTGCCAAAAAGATCCTCAAAAACCTCAAGGACAAGACCGGCATCGAACTCGCGGGCCACATCGAGGAGATGGAGATCGCCTCGCCCTGGACCTTCGCCCGCTTCCTCGGCGTGCCGGAGGGCTCCGTGTACGGCTATGAGACGAGAGACTGGGACGGCATGATGGCCCGCATGATGATGCTGGGCGCGGACTATCCCATCAAGGGCCTGCGTCCTATCGGCGCCGCCGGCCCCCGCGGCGACGGCTACTCCGCCACCATCATCTGCGGTCAGCTGATGGCCGCCAGCGCCCTGAAAGATTTGAAGGAATGGGAAGGAGGGGACAAGTAATGTCTGAGCTGAATGTGAAGGTCGGACTGATCGGCAAGTTCGACATGCTCAAGTTCAAGAACATGAGCAAAACCCGCGAAAAGGCGATCCAGGCCGCGCCCGCCGGTGAAATCAGCGGCGTCTTTCCCGTCAATGAAAACGCGAAGGCTCTGCACCCGGACTTCCTGGAGCTGACGATCGACCAGATCGTGGCGCGAAACGCCGCCAAAACCTTTGTGCTCAAGAGCAAGGACGGCAAGCCCCTGCCCTACTTCCGGGCCGGACAGTACATCTCCCTGAAGCTGCCCCTGGACGACAGCCTGGTGACGCGTTCCTATTCCCTCTGCTCGTCCCCGAAGGAGGCGCTGGGCGGGAGCTATGCCATCACCGTGCGCGCTAACCCCGGCGGCTTTGTGGCGGACCGGCTGCTGAGCGAGAAAAAGGTGGGCGACACCGTCATCGCCTCGGCGCCCCAGGGCTTCTTCTACTATGAGGATCTGCGGGACGCGAAGAAGGTCATCGGCCTTGCCGGCGGCTCCGGCATCACGCCGTTTCTGTCCCTGGCCCGGGCCATCTGTGACGGAATCGAGGACTTTGAGCTGACGCTGCTCTATGGCTCCCGCACGGAGGAGGACATCCTGTTCCGCGGCGAGCTGGACGAGATCGCCCGCGTCTGCCCCAAGTTCAAGGTTATCCACGTCCTCTCCGACGAGGAGAAGGAGGGCTTTGAGCATGGCTTCGTCACAGCGGAGCTCATCCGGAAATACGCCCCGGAGGGGGAGGAGTACTCTGTCTTCCTCTGCGGCCCGGAGGCCATGTACAAGTTCCTCAAGCCCGAGATTCAAAAACTGGGCCTGCCGGAGAGACGCTTCCGCCGCAAGCTCATCGACGTGACCAAGACTCCCTGGGAGTGCGAGGGCTACCCGCAGGAGTGCCGCGGCAAGTGCTTTACCCTGACCGTTCGGCAGGGCCCGCAGGAGTGGAGCATCCCCGCCTCCGCGGAGGAGCCGGTGCTGGTGGCCATCGAGCGCGCCGGGATCAAAGCGCCGTCCCGCTGCCGCGCGGGCGAGTGCGGCTGGTGCCGTTCCCGCCTGCTCACGGGCACGGTGTTCATCCCGCAGGAAAATGAGATGCGCCGCTGGGCCGACGTCCATTACGGCTACATTCATCCCTGCTGCAGTTTCCCGACCGGCGATCTCACGCTGGAGATCCCGGGCGAGTTCTATTAAACCGTTTATTTCCCAAGGCTCATCGCCCCGGACTTGTTCAAGCCCGGGGCGATGTGGTATAATAAGCGCAGAAGCGCTTATTATATTTGATTTGACACCGTTTTTCTCACCGCTGGCGCGGCAACCGAAAAACATGGCGAATTATACCATAAGTCCTTCGGCCATATGGTATAATAAAAAAAGAAAAGATTACCCCATGAACACGGCTGAGGACGAGCGAAATCTGTTGAGGTGAGGATATGAAAAACGGGAAAAAGCCTGATCCGAATACAGTCCATCCGATTGCCGGCTACGACAAAGAGATCTATGTGAAACCGACGCTTACCAATCCGAATATCCTCGTCGGGGACTTTACCTATATTGTAGACTCACAATTTGAAAGTCATGTCACGCACTTTTATCCCTGGAGCCGGGATCAGCTCATCATCGGGAAGTTTTGTCAAATCGCATCAGGCGTCGAATTCGTGATGAACGATGCCAATCACCAGATGAACGCGGTATCAACCTTCCCGTTTTACACGCTGGAGGGCTGGGACATGGAGCCGCCTGCACTTTCAGAGATGCCTTTCAAGGGGGATACGGTGATCGGCAACGATGTGTGGATCGGGCAGAACGCGGTGATTCTCCCCGGCGTTCACATCGGCGACGGTGCCATTATCGGGGCAAACAGTGTCGTAGGCAGCGATGTTGCGCCATATGCCATCGTGATCGGCAATCCGGCAAAAGAGCTGCGGAAACGCTTTGATGATGAACTGATCGCGCTGCTTCTCCGCTTCAGGTGGTGGGATAAGAGCGTGGAAGAGATCAACAGCTTGATTCCGGTCCTGACCTGCAGCGATTTGGAGAAAGTCAGGGAAGCGCTGAGGGCAAGACTATAATCACAGGGAGCTTGCAATTGCCCTTTCCGGGAAGCGCGCCCAGTTTCAGCGAGCGCATCTGCAGCACCGCCGGTGCGGCAATTGGATAGGAGAGCTATTCATTACGATAGAAAGGATAGAAAGAAGTTTATGGATCGACAGATGGAAAACAAATGCCTGAAGCTGGTGGAAAACTACCGCATTCTGGCGGCAGGCAATAAGATGGAGTTTACGGAAATGCTGCTGGCCTGTGCCGGAATCTATCTCGCGGCGGGCAGAGAGCCGGACATGGACAGAGTAAAGGAATGCAAAAAACTGCTGAAAAGCAAAGCGGGGATCTTCTCCAATTTCCGCGGTTCGGACGAGCTGCTCGTACGCTGCAAGATGGCACTGGCCCCGGATCCTGCGCTCTATTTTGAGAGCGTGGAGAGGGAGTATCAGCACATCAAAACCTTCTTCAGCGGAGAACAGACCGTGCTCGCCGCCATGATCCTGGCAGAACAGGACGGCTCCGGCAGCCTGGCGGAGAAAACGAAGTCGATTTACAAAGAGATGAAGGAAGCGCACCCGTGGCTGACTTCTGAAGACGATCTGCCCTTTGCGGCCCTGATGGCCGTATCCGGGAGAGACGCCTCCGCGGTCTATGCGGAAGCGGAGGAGATCTACGCGCTGCTGAAAGAAAAACTGAAGGCAGACAAGAACACGATGCAGATGCTCAGCCATATTCTTGCCATTCGCAGCGGCCGGGCGGAAGAGAAGTGCGAAAAGCTGTGCGCGCTGGCCGCAGGCCTGAAAGCGGCGGGGCACTCACTCGGCAGAGGGAGCAGACTTGCCATCCTCGGCATCCTTGCCGATTCCGGCCTTCCCGCCGATACGCTCGTTGATCGGATCTGTGAGGCGGACGACTTTCTGAAACAGCACAAGCCCTTCCACGGACTCTTCGGCGTCGGGAGAGAGTGCCGCAGGATGTTTGCCGTTCAGATGGTGCAGGCGTCCCTCTCGGAGGAGGACAGCCTCGGCACGTCGGCAATGCTGACCGCGTCGGTCGAGCTTGCGATCATCACCATGATTCTCATGATGATCATTGTGAGCAGTACGGCCGCATCTCACGCAAGCTCTCACTGATTCGATTTGCCGGAAAGCCCGGGCCGATGGACCCGCTGCGGCTCGTACCCGCTGCCCGCGGCGGGTACGAGAGAGACGGCACGCTTATGCTGTTTTGGAAAAGGGGAGGGCCTTCGGCCAAAGAATCCATGTTCTTCTCGAAACAGACAATTCCCGCAGGCCCTCGGGAGTCGAATTTCGGCTATAATAGCGCATTGACGGGGGATAAGGGATGGTCTATACTGCATTCGGTCAATTAGAATCGTTTATATAAAGATGAGGATTGCTTATGAATATATTTGACGTGATCTCCCTGCTGGGTGGTCTGGCCATGTTCCTCTACGGCATGCGTCTGATGGGAGATTCACTGAAGGAAAACTCCTCCGGCGCACTGCGTCTGGCCATGGAAAAGGTGACGAACAACCCGGTGAAGGCGTTCTTCCTCGGTATGTTTGTCACCGCGCTCATTCAGTCCTCGACCGCGATGATCGTCATCACGGCCGGCCTTGTCGCCGCGGGGATCCTGACGCTGCACCAGTCGCTCGGCATCATCGTCGGCGCAAATGTCGGCACCACGGTCACCGGCCAGATCATCCGTCTGCTGGATATCGACGCCTCCGGCGCCATGTGGCTTCGCTTCTTCCAGCCGTCCACCCTCGCGCCCATTGCCCTGATTCTGGGCATGGTACTGATCATGGGCGGTTTTATCCGCAATGCCAAGTCCGTCGGCAACATTGCCATCGGCTTTGGCATCCTCTTCTCCGGGCTTTTGAATATGACGGGTTCGGTGCATTCTCTCACACAGTCCGGTATGATCGAGCAACTGTTTTCCGGCCTTGGCGATAATCCCTTTCTCGGTTACCTGACGGGTGCGGGCGTCGCTTTCGTCCTGCAGAGCTCGTCTGTGACGGTGGGTATCCTGCAGGCCTTCTCGGCATCCGGCATGCTGACCTTCAAGGCGATCTATGCCGTGATCGTCGGCATCTATCTCGGCGACTGCGTGACGACGGCCATTGTCTGCTCCATCGGCGCAAAGGCGGAAGCGCGGCGTGTGGGTGTTGTAAATATCCTTTTCAACCTCAGCGAGACCGTCCTGGTGCTCCTCGGGGTGACGATTATCCATCGGCTGGGATTTCTGAACAGCCTGTGGGACCGCACGGTAAACTCCGGCATGATCGCCAACACCAACACCATTTTCAACCTCACCTGCTCCATCTGCCTCTTCCCGATGCTCAACACCTACGAAAGGCTCAGCCGCCGCATCGTGAAGGACGACGCGTCCCCCGAGGTTCAGGAGAAGTACCACGACGAGCTCGAGGCCCTGAACCCCAGCTTCTTCAACACGCCGGCGCTGGCCCTGCAGAGCTGCTACCAGCTGCTGCTGGCGATGCTGCACGCGGCGCAGAGCAATATCGAAAAATCTTTCCTGCTGCTTGAGAAGTACGACGAGCATCTCCACAAGGAGATTCTGGAGGAAGAGGAAAACCTTGACCGGCTCACAGACCGCGTCAGCCGCTATACCGTCGAGCTGCTGCCCCATCTGCAGCTGGAGCAGCACGTCGAGATTCTCAACCAGTATTACAAGGTCACCACGGAGTTTGAACGCCTGGGCGACCACGCGGTCAGCATCGCGGAGGTCGCGGCCAATATGGCGCACGACGGCACGTCCTTTTCCCAGACCGCCATCGGCGAGATCCATGTCGTGGAGGAGGTCCTGTGCCAGATCCTCGCGAACACGGAAAAGACCTTCCGCGACCGCGACGAGGAGGCTGCCCGTGAAATCGAGCCCCTCGTGCAGATCGTGAGCGAGCTCAATACCGTCCTTCGGCGCAATCACCTGCAGCGCCTGAGCCAGGGAGCGTGCAGCATGTTTGCGGACATCGCCTTTACGAATCTGGGGGTGGAATTCCGCCGGATCGCGGCCGTCTGCTCGAACGTCGGCGTGGCGACGGTCGTGCGCATCCATCCGGAGCTGGCCGACCACGAGCACCTCTACTTTGAAAGCCTGCACGCCGGCGGGGACGTCACCTTCAACGCGTCCTATGAAGCGGCCCATGAGAAGTACTTCTCTCAGCTTCCGGATGAGAGCCTGCCGGTTTCCGGCACGCAGCTTCCCGAACCGGCGCCGGTTTGAGATGGGCGCAGGCCGTATACAAAGAACCAGCCGCAGCGGATGCCCGCTGCGGCTGCTTGATAAACAAAGCGCCGTCTCTCAGGCGGCGCACAGCTTATCGGCGTTCATGCAAGAAATACAGGGAGAAGGCCATGGAGTTTGAAAAAATCGGCGCGACGTCGCTGACAGAGAGTATCTACAAAAGTCTGCTGGGGAAAATCCTCTCCGGCGCCTGGAAGCCGGGAGACTTCTTCCCGGCGGAGCGGGATATCGCCGAGCAGATGGGCGTCAGCCGCAGCTCCCTGCATCACGCGGTGCTGCAGCTGGAGCGGGACGGTTTCGTCCACGTCCTCCCGCGGCGCGGCACGCAGGTGGCGGATTACCGCAAGAAGCCGACGGCCCAGTCCCTGTCCGCCATCATGGCCTACGGCTCCGAAGAGCTGGACGAGCCGCTGTTCCATGACCTGATGGATATCCGCCGGCTGGTGGAGATGGAGTGCGCTCGCAGAGCCTGCGACAACATCTATCCGAGTACTCTCCGGGAAATGCGGGAGATCGCCGACCGGCTGGCTGACGAGAACGCGGCGGTGCCGCAGCTGATCTACCGCTTCCACTACATGCTGACCCAGGCCTCCGGCAACAGCGTCTTTGCCATGATGTTCCGCGCCTTTGAGCCGGTGCTGCTGGTGCTGATCTCCCGGCACTACAGCGTGCAGGCGGTGGACCTGAAGGCGGGGGCGGCCATGCAGCAGGAGCTGCTGGACCACATCGAGCGGGGGGACAAGGAGGCCGCGGCAGCCTGCGTGGAGCGTCTGCTGGCCCAGGGCGTCCAGGTCCTGGAACGCAAATACAAACGAGAATAAGCAGTTGAAAGCACCGGCATGCCGGTGCTTTCAACCGTAGACGAACCCCTTTACTCCCGGTTTGGACCTGCAAGGGGGATTGTGAAGGGGGACGGGAGGTCCCCCCTTCACGTTCAATCGATACAGACATGGGAACTTTTTCGAAAGTTCCCATGTTTGTGCTTCAAGCTGTCGACACTTTGTCGACAGCTTGAAGCACCGGGTTGCCGGTGCTTTCGTTGTTTTACCCAAGTTTGCCTCAGTTTTTTTGTCAGGGGAAAATGCGGGGCGACGATTGAACCAATGAGACCGGTGTGTTAATATATTATTAAGCTGGTATAACCACCAACAGAAAGCAAGAGAACATGACCAAAGGAGGGAAGTCAATGGCACACAGACCGAATATTCTGAAGCTGGCAACCAAGATCAGCCTGGAGAGCTTGACTTACACCGGCATCACTTACGACGATCCCGAGTATAAGCTGCTGGAGCCCATTGTGGACGACGACATGTGCGCGATCATGATGCACATGCGTCTGGAGGCCAACCGCACGGCGGAGGAGATCGCCCGCCGCGCGAAGAAGGATCTGGCCTTTACCCAAGCGCAGCTGGACAAGCTCAAGGTCGCGGGCGTCATCCGCACCCGTGTGGTAAACGGCAGACTCTGCTGGTACTATCCCATCTGGGTGCCGGGCATCATGGAGGGTGTGCTCTCCAACCGGGAGCAGTGCGACAAGTACCCTGTACTGGGCGAGTGCTTTGAACGCTATACCCGCGAGCGGGTGTCCATGCTGGCGCCCTTTATGGACGTGGGCATGAACCTCATGCGCGTCATCCCCGTGCAGAGCGCCATCGAGAACAATTCCCGCAAGGCCAGCTATGACGAGGTGCACAAGCTCATCGAGGACGCCTGGGCCGTCTCCGTGGGTCCCTGCTCCTGCCGCCGGGCCCGCCGACTCATGGGCGAGGGCTGCGGCCACCTGGAAGAGGACATGTGCATGTACCTCAACGACAACGCCAAAAACTATTCCGAGACCGGCGCGCACCGCCTCATCTCCAAGGAGGAGGCCTACGAGATCCTCAAGCGCGCCGAGGACAACGGCCTGGTGCATGAGCTGAACGTGACCCCGGGCTACGACGACACCACCGCCATCTGTAACTGCTGCGGCTGCTCCTGCTTTGCCTTGCGCATCGCGGAGTACTTCCGCACGCCCGACGCCATCCGCACCAACTACGTCGCCCGCGTGGACAAGGACAAGTGCGTGGCCTGCGGCCAGTGCGTGGAAAACTGCCAGCTCAACGCGGTGCGGCTGGGGCAGAAGCTGTGTCCCCGCCCCTCCAACGAGGAGCGGCCGGCGGAGACGGCGCGCAACACTCTCTGGAGCAGCAAGCGCTACAACCCGGACTTCCGCGTAAACCGCACCGACGTCATGCCGGAGGGCACGGCCCCCTGCAAGGCGGCATGTCCCGCCCATGTGCCGGTGCAGGGCTACATCAAGCTGGCCGCCCAGGGCCGCTACGGCGAGGCGCTGGAACTGATCAAGAAGGAGATCCCCTTCCCGGCGGTCTGTGGCCGGATCTGCAACAAGAAGTGCGAGGAGGCCTGCACCCGCGGCGAGATGGACGCCCCCGTGGCCATCGACGAGATCAAGAAGTTTATTGCCGAACGGGAGCTGGACAGCGCCACCCGCTATGTCCCGCCCATGATCAACCAGCTGGGCAAGCCCTATCCCGAGAAGATCGCCGTCATCGGCGCGGGCCCCGCGGGCCTGAGCTGCGCCTACTACCTGGCGGCCAAGGGTTACCCGGTCACGGTCATTGAAAAGGAACAGGTGCTCGGCGGTATGTTGACCCTGGGCATCCCCTCCTTCCGTCTGGAAAAGGACGTGATCAACGCCGAGATCGACGTGCTGCGCGAGCTGGGGGTGCAGTTCAGAACCGGCATCGAGGTCGGCAGGGACGTGTCGCTGGATACGCTCCGGGACTTGGGCTTCAAGGCCTTTTATCTCGCTGTGGGCGCATCGAAGGGGGCAAAGCTCTCCGTGCCCGGCGAGGAAAAGGACGGCGTCATGAGCGGCGTCGATTTCCTGCGCGCGGTCAATCAGGGCCAGCGCCCCGCGATCGGCGACAAGGTGGCCGTCATCGGCGGCGGCAACGTGGCCATGGACGTGGCGAGAGCGGCTCTCCGTCTCGGCGCGGAGGTCACGGTGTACTACCGCCGGAGCGAGGCGGAGATGCCCGCCGACCGGGACGAACTGGCGGAAGCGAGAGAAGAGGGCGTGACCTTCCGCTTCCTGGAGGCCCCGGCGGAGATCTTGGGCGAGGGCGCCGTCACGGCCCTGAAGCTGGAGAAAATGGAACTGGGTGAGCCTGACGCCAGGGGACGCCGCAGCGTGAAGGGCACCGGAGAATTTGAGACGGTCCCCGTCACGGCGGTGTTGGCCGCCACCGGACAGAAAGTGGACCTGGGCGGCATCGGCCTTGCGGTCGGGCAGAAGGGGACCGTGGAGGTCGACCCCGCCACCTGCCAGACGGCGGTGCCGGACGTGTTCGCCGGCGGCGACGTGGTCACCGGACCGCAGTTTGTCATCGACGCCATCGCCGCGGGCAAGGAGGCGGCGGTCTCCATCCACCGCTATGTGCACGCGGGCCAGACCCTGACCCTGGGCCGCGACCACCGGGATTACCGCGCCTTTGACAAGGAGACGGTGCAGATCGGTCTGGGCGGGTTTGACAGCGCGCCGCGGCAGAAGCCGAAGAAGGCGGAGGGCGCAGCGGCAAAGTCCAGCTTCAACGACCTGCGCGAGACCTTCACCGAGGAGCAGGTCAAGACCGAGTGCGCCCGCTGTCTCGGCTGCGGCACCGCCGTGGTGGATTCCTTCATGTGCGTCGGCTGCGGCATCTGCACCACCAAGTGCAAATTTGACGCCATCCACCTGGAAAAGGTCTACGACGCGGACAACCAGGAGTACTTCCACACCCTGGGCCGGATCGTGAAGAACGTCCCGCAGATCGGCGTCGGCGTGGTCAAAAAGCATCTGGGGAAATACGGAGGCTGAGATGCACGAGATCGGCATCGTCCGCCAGCTCCTGCGGACGGTCACGGCCTTCGCGGAGGAAAACGGGATCGAGGAGATCCATGAGGTGGTCGTGGACTGCGGGGAGCTGTCCCTGGTAATCCCCGAATATGTGCAGGAGCTCTATCCGCCGGTGGTGAAGGGCAGCATCCTGGAAAAGGCAAAGCTCACGGTGAACGTCGTCCCGGGGCTCGCCGAGTGCGAGGCGTGCGACGAGATCTTCAACGTGGTGGAGAACAAGGGCTTCTGTCCCAACTGCGGCAGCTTTGAGAAAACCGTCCTGAGCGGGAAGGACTTTACCGTTCGGGAGATTGTTGTACCAGAATAAACAGCATTGTAAAGGAGGAGGAAGCATGCAAAAATACGATGTAATTGTCGTCGGCGCCGGCAACGGCGGTTTGTCGGCGGCGACGTATCTGGCCAATGCGGGCAAGAAGGTGCTGGTGCTGGAGAAGCACAACCTGCCTGGCGGCTGCGCCACCAGCTTCCGGCGCGGCGCCTATGAGTTTGAGGCCACGCTGCACGAGATGTGCCAGATGGGCGACGGCAAGCAGGGCCGCCCCCGGGGCGCCGTGCGCAAGCTTTTGGAGGACCAGTACAAGCTGAATGTGGACTGGTGCCCGGTGAACGAGTCCTTTGCTTCCATCGCCACCGACCCGGACGGCTTCTGCGTCTACATGCCCGCCGGGGTGGAGGCGTTCATCGACGAGATGGAGCGCCAGGTGCCCGGCAGCCGGGAGTCCATGACCACGGTGATGGAGCTGGCGCGGATGCTGGAGGAGGGCGTCAACTGGCTGGCCGACCACGACAACGAGCCCTCGCCGCCGGCCAAGGTGGAGATGCTGCTGAAGTACTACGACCTGATGCGCACCGTCCCCGTCACCACGGAGGAGATGCTCGACCGCATCGGCGTGCCCGAGAAGGCCAAGCGGATCTACGAGTCCTACTGGACCTACGTCTCCGCCGACTCCACCAAGATGAGCTTTGCGGTCTACGCCTTTATGACCTATGTGTACCTGACCCAGCTGCCCTGGGTGGCCAAGGGCCGCAGCCACGAGATCTCCATGGCCTTTGACGCCAGGATCCGGGAGCTGGGCGGCGACATCTGGTACAACACCGAGGTCAAGAAGATCGACATTCAAAACAACAAGGTCTGCGGCGTGGAACTGGACGACGGCACCTATATCCCCTGCGAGTGGGTCATCTCCAACCTCATGCCCCACGTGGTCTTTGACCGCATGGTGGACCCCAAGGAGATCCCCGAGCGCAACCTCAAGCTGATGAACGCCCAGAAGATCGCCCAGGCGGCCTTCATCGTCTGCCTCGGTCTGGACGCCACGGCGGAGGAGCTGGGGCTCAAGGGTTACGACACCTTCCTGCGCTCCAGCCCGGACAACCACAAGCAGTACTTGGCCTGTGACAGCATCGAGACCCACAAGGACTTCTCCTGCACCGTGCTCACCAACGCCGTGCCGGACGCCGCGGGAAAAGGCCGCGCCTTCATCCAGTTCTCGAAGTTCTACACCGGCGATCCCTTCGCGGACGTGACCGAGGAGGAGTACTTCAAGGTCAAGGACCGCATCGCAAGAGAGTGCGTGGAGCGCTATGAGGAGGTCACCGGCTGCAGCCTGCAGGGACACATCGAGGAGATCGTGGTGGCCTCTCCCGTCACCTGGGCGCGCTATCTGGGCACGCCGCGCGGCGACGTCTACGGCTACGAGCCCGCCACCTGGGACGGCATGTTCCCCCGCGTCCAGTCCGGACACCACGAGGATTACACCATCCACGGCCTGCGCTTTGCCGGCGGCCACGGCACGCAGATGGACGGCTATTCCCAGGCCTATCTGTCCGGCGCGGAGCAGGCGCGGTACATGCTGCTGGACATGAAGAAGGAGGGCAAGTAAGATGGCGAAATTCTTTTACGACAAAAAAGCCCTGAAGGGTCTGACGCCGTTCCCGTTTTTGGGCGAGGTCAAGACCCGCAACGCGGTCATTGAGGCAGCGCCCACCACACCGCCCCAGTCCATCTACAACGCCAACATCCTGGCAAAGAGCCTGCATCCGGCGGTACAGCACTGCATCATCCGGAAGGTCGAGGATCACGGCGACGCCAAGAGTTTCACCCTGGCGCCGGACGCGGAGAAGGGCACAAAGAAGCTGGCCTACTTCCGGGCCAGCCAGTATGTGTCCGTGGCGCTGAACATCGACGGCGCCCCGGTGCGCAAGCCCTACACCATCCGCTCCAACCCCGGGGACGCCCTGGGCACGGAGAGCAGCTACACCCTCACCATCAAGCGCACCAACCCCGCCTACGCCTCCGCCTGGATCCTGGAGAACTGGAAGGAGGGCGACGCGGTGGAGATCTCCGGCCCTCTCGGCGATTTCTACTACCAGGACCTGCGGGACGCCAAACAGGTCATCGCCATCGCGGGCGGCTCCGGCATCACGCCCTTTTACTCCATGGCTGCCGCCATTGTGGACGGGATCGAGGACTTTGCGCTCACCATCCTCTACGGCTCCCGCACGGCAGACGGCATCCTGCTGAAAGACGAGATTGAGGCCCTGGCTGAAAAGAGCGGGGGCAAGGTCAAGGTGGTCCACGTCCTCTCCGAGGAAGAGAAGGAGGGATACGAGCACGGTTTCATCACGGCGGAGCTGATTCAAAAGTACGCGCCGGAGGGCGACTACTCCGTCTTCATGTGCGGCCCCAAGGCCATGTATGTCTTCGGCGAGGAGCAGTGCAAAAAGCTCGGCCTGCCCAAGCGGCGCTACCGCATGGAGATGAGCGGCGACTACATGGGCGCGGTGAACAACCCGGACTACCCCAAGGATCAGATCGGGAAAACCTACACCCTCACCGTGGACATCCGCGGCGAGAAGACCGTCATCCCCTGCAAGGCGGAAGAGAGCCTGCTCTGGGCCATGGAGCGCGCGGGCATCAAGGCCCCGGCTCACTGCCGCAGCGGCGAGTGCGGCTGGTGCCACTCCCGCCTTGTCAAGGGCGAGGTCTATATCCCCGCCGAGGCCGACGGGCGGCGTCTGGGCGATATCAAGTTTGGCTGGATCCATCCCTGTGTCAGCTTCCCCCTGAGCGATATCGAACTGAACGTCTTCCCGACTGCGGAGTAAGACGACAAAAGCATACGGAATAAAGCAAGCACAAGGAGACGCAATATATGCGTCTCCTTGTGCTTACATAAAGAAATCGTCGATCTCTTCAACCGTTTTTAATAACTCTTCCTCTTTTACACCGCAGGCTCTTGCAAGTGCGACTGATTCTACCAAAGACTCACGCAACCCGGGGTCGAAAGCGGTATCGATCAGCCCTTGGAAACGTTCTGCGTTTTTGTTGACTTCATCAAGATAAGCCTCATATTCAGCCTTGAGCTTCTCGTCAAGAATACGCTGGTTATCAATGTATTCCTGCAGGATTGCCTGTTCCCGCGCATACAGCATGTACCGCCCGTACTCAAATCCGAGCTGGGTGACGGACTGCAGCAGCTGCGTGTATTCCGGGCCGATGAGGGGCGTCACATACAAGGAAAGGCACTTGATCATTGCCTCCAGGGAAAGCCAGAGATTCTCTTCCACGTACCGGACTTCGGTGATCTCACCCTGATGCAGAAGACATGTATTGTTCCGGATCTGATCGGCGATTTCCTTGACAGCGGCGGCTCGCTCTTCGGACACGCCCCGGACTTTCAAAACCTTTTCGGAAAGGTCAATATAATCTGCGTACAGGCCAAACACAAATTCGCTGTAGCTCTGGCCGTTTTCCAGAACCGCATATTTTGCGACCTTGTCCGCAATGTTTTGCCAGTCATCGGCTGTCAGTTCCTCTGCTTTTTTTCCGGATGCGAGGACATCGACCAGAAAAATCTGAAAGACCGTGCCGATTTTGAGCAGGGTGAACTGTTCACTGTCCCCGCTTTCGGCCAAGGCGAAAAGACCGCGCTGAACGGTGCTCACAGTATCCAGTATTCTTTCCACCCGCTCTGCGGCGGAGGAACCGAGCAGCTGCTCAATCGGCAGCTCTCGAATCAATTCTACCGGGATTTCCATTATTCGGCTGCCTCTTCAGCGGGCTCTTCAGATACAGGGGTGACGGTTTTCCCAAACAGGGCGGAGAGTGCCTTGGTATAGTTCACAAGGGAGCCAAGACGTTTTTTCTGTTCGGATGTGAAGGCGGAGTAGTCTTTGCCGAAAAGCTCCAGGCACTGCATGTAGACGCCGTTGAGCCCCTCCCGGACTTCACCGGTCTCCTTGAGAATCAGGTTGATCTCGGCATCCAGCTCTTTTACAATGACGGTATTCTTTTTGACGGTCTCGATTTCTGCATTTTTCTCTTTGTTCAGCTTGGTCTTCTTGCTTGTGAAGATAACAATTGAGGTGAGTAGGGTCGCACCGGCAATCGTCCAGCCGACAGGACCGGCCATCGCCAGCAGGGCATTCCCGGCAGCGACACCGCCGCCGCCGGCAGAAAGAGCACCGCCGCCGAGCCAGGCCAGCGCTGCCTTCGTTGCTGCAGCGCCGGACAGGGTGGAAATTGCCGTGCCAGTAGATGCGGTCCCGAATGTTGTGGCAACCCACATTGCAGCAGTCGGTGCCATGAATGCAACCGACGCGCCTGCAGCAATTCCTGCACCGGCTCCGCCGGCGGCTTCGCGGGCTGCCTGAAGCTCACGTTGCCCAAACTCGCAGGAATCGACGAACTGATTTCGGTTCATGTCGATCTCTTCAAAATCGGCGTCGAATGATTTTGGCCGGTTTGCAATGCTGTTGACAAGATTCTCCACGAAAGCGATGGTATCAACTGCTCTGGTGCGTTCCACGAAAAGCTGTACGCCTTTATCGTTCATCAAGGTATACGCGTCATTGTATTCAGTGATGGAGGATTCCAGCATGCGGTCGAGTTCGGTCAGTTTCTCCGTGATGTCATCCTTCATCGCCATTGCGGAGTCTTTAATTTCTGCTGCCTTTCCGCCAATGATCTCACCAGCCTTTGCGGCTTTTTCTTTTGCCGAGTCGACGTCAATAGAATCGATACCTTTCTTTGCCAAGTCTTTCAAATCGCGGAAGCCAAGTTTTCGGTTGTCTGCCATAGCAATTCACCTCACTTTAACGTTTAAATTGGCAAATTGATTATAGCATGTTCAGGCGCATGATTCAATTAAAAGCATCGATACTCTTATGAAAGATAAATTTGCATGGCTGGCGCTATGTGTTTACATCCGGAGGGAAGACTCGCAAATTTTACAACCCTTATGATAGAGCGCCGTCCGGCGGGCCCGGGCGGCGTTCATCTATGGAAAGGGTGAACGATTTGCAGAGCGAGACCTATGAGCAGATGAACGAAAGACTGGCACAGACGCTGCGCCGCATATCCCCGGAGGAGCTGCCGGAGTTTCTTTCGCAGGAGAAAGGGATGCTGATCACCGGCGGGCGGCCCTTCGCCGATTACATGCGCCGCAAGCTCCGGGAAAAAGGCGTGCTGCAGCAGAATGTGTTCCTCGCCGCAGACCTGTCGGAGAACTACGGCTACAAGCTGATTGCGGAGGAGAAGCACACCCGGCAGCGGGACACCATCCTGCGGCTGTGTCTGGCGGCGGGATTTCGGCTGGAGGAGGTGCAGGAGGCGCTGATCCGCTATGGCATGGCGCCGCTGTATGCGCGTCTGGCGCGGGATGCGGTGTTGATCGCGGCGGTCCAGCATGAGATGTACGATCTGGAAGCGGTCAACCGTCTGCTGACGCGCTGCGGGCAGCCGCCGCTGGTGCGGGATTACGCGTGAAGAAGGAAGCCGAAAAGCCCTCCGCGCTCCCACCAACACGGTGGGAACGCGGAGGGCGTCTGTCTGCTATGATGAAAGAACACGAAAACAAAGGAGGACAACGCCAATGGCATTTTGCAGAGAGTGCGGCGCGAAGCTGGAGGACGGCGCGAAGTTCTGCCCGGCCTGCGGGGCGCCGGCAGGGGAGGTACCCGCACGCATGGCATCGCAGCCGCAGATCGAGTATCCGGCGGAGAAGCCGAAGAAAAAGAGAAAGTCTCTGTTCAGACGCTGGTGGTTCTGGGTGTTGGTGCTGATCGCAGCGGCCAACATCGTGGGCCGGGTCAGCGCGGGAAGGATGCGGAGACCGGCGGTCAGACCGACGGCGGCACCTGTGGCCACACTGACTCCCCGGGCAACGGAGAGTCCGGCCCCGACTGCGGCGGCGAAACCCACCGAAGCGCCGGAGCCGGAGCCCACCGATGAACCCACACCGGAGCCCGCCCCGACACAGACGCCGGAGCCTGCCGTAAAGACGGGGATCCGCCCGGAATTCAAGCAGTTCATGGATTCCTATGAGGAGTTCATGGACGAGTATGCGGCATTTATGGAGAAATATCAGAGCGCGGACGCGGGCAGCATGATCTCCATGATGGGGGACTACAGCAGAATCCTGAGCCGGTACACGGAGTTTGCCGAGAAAGTCGAAGCGCTGGACGAAAACGAGATGAGCAGCGAGGAAGCCGCCTATTACCTGGAGGTCATGAACCGGGTGAACCAGAAGCTGCTCGCCGCGGCGGGCTGAGCGGCAGCACCGCAGACGAAACGGAAAAGACAAACGCGCCCATCGAAAGGGCGCGTTTGTCTGCTGGATGCGGTCCGTGCCGGTGTCGGCTTGTTATAAGCGTTTGCCGCGGGAACGCTTCGGAAAATGGAGATCCGGCAGATAGCGGATCATCTGTTTTGAAACGGTGTACGCTCACGATTGCAAGGAGAAACTGAAAGCGGAGCGGGATATCCCGCCGCAAAACAGAATGCTTCTGCACATGCTGCCGCCGAAAACACGTTTTTCCCCTGCGAACGGCCGACCCTGAATGGTATGCTGGACAGGAGAAAAGGAACCGTGCCCGCAGAGAAGACCGTTGAGCACGGCAGCCCAGGCGTGACAGGCCGTTTCGTCGGGGGAAAGCAGTTCTCTCTGCCGTGTGACGATACTGTGAGAAATCCTGTGCTATGCTGTGACCAGAAAAGGAAATCAAAGCACAGACAACAGGAGGGTAAACCAATGAAAAAGCTGATGATCCAGATCGTCCTGGCGATCCTTGCCGTGAACGCTTTTATTTATCTCGGAACCTACGCCATCGACAGGCCCTTTATATACAATTTCTTCCTCAACCTGGCCATCCCGGCCGTCGCTGTACTCGCGTGCTGGGGTGCCGAGCGGGAAGGAAAGCCCGGATTGCTGTAACAAAACAACCGAAAAGCCGGCCCGAGGGGGATTGATCCAACCTCGGGCCGGCCGCTTTTTTCGGGAACAAACCGGGGCGCGGCAGCGTCTTTGGACTGGGCACGCGGGCGGAGAAATTTTTTTGGAAAACCGGGGCAGGGAATCTTCAAAAAATGGGAATACATGCTATAATCATTCTCGACAAATGCGATTGAGACTGGTACAATAAAGACACACGAAGACCTTTCGCAAAGCCCCGGCCGGGGGCACTGGACAGACAGAAAGAGAGGGAGCGTTTCAGATGAAAAAGACAGTTTTGCTTGTTGTGTTTTTGGTGCTGCTGGCACTGCTGGCCGGCGTCGTTTTTCTCAGAATGCTTGCGCCGAAATCGGATGCTGCTCCCACACCGGCGCCCGCGGCGGCGGAACCCACGCCGGAGCCCGTGCCTGAGCTCACGCCGGAGCCAACCCCGGAACCCACCCCGGAGCCCACGCCCGAACCCACCCCCGAACCGACACCGGAGCCTACGCCCGAGCCCACGCCGGAGCCGACCCCGGAACCCACGCCCGTGCCGGCCAATTACCCGCGGGTCACCAAGGACCCGGGCAGCGAGACGGTGAAGGCAAACGGCGCGGCCCAGTTTGTCACCAGATATGAAGATGCGCTCTGGGCGGAGTGGCACTTTGTCAGCCCGGACGGCACCCAGGATCTAAACCACGTGGAAATGAAAGAGGCCTACCCCCAGCTGATTATCATCGGCGGCGGCGCAAAGGATTTGACGCTGACAAACATCCCCGCGGCACTGAACGGCTGGAAGGTGTACTGCCGCTTCACCAACGCCTACGGCTCGACGGACACGAAGACCGCGACCATCTCCATTTTGGGGCAGTAAGCCGAAAAGACGGGAACAAGCGGATACAGACTTTTTGCGCCCGGTTTCAAACACCGGGCGCGATTGCAGGATAACAAAACAGGAGAAGGACAAACATGAAAAGAATCCAGGCTTTGCTGCTGATTGCTGTGCTGCTGTCGGCACTGGCGCTCACGGCCTGCGGCAAATCCGAATTCGGCATGGCCGAAAACACCGAAAAGCATATGACAATCTCGGCGGACAACGCCGACAGGGACGCGTTCTTTATGGTAGGCTCGCTGGAGGTGGACGAAGGCGAGCAGATCGTCATCGCCTCCCATTTGACAAAGGGCACGATCCGCGTGGAACTGATCGGGACCCCGACCGAGCAGAGCATCGACCAGCTGCCCGATCTGGACGGCGAGGCGACTCTGACGGCCGAGCTCACCGGCACCGACGGGGCCTCCGGCACGGTGCCCGCGGGCAGCTATCTGCTGCGGGCGACCTGCGTGAAAAAGGCGACCGGCACGGTGGAGATCGCGGTGCAGCCTGCGTAAAGAGACCCGGACAAAAGAGCGAACGGACTTTCACAGCCCGCTCGCTCTTTTTCAAACGCGAGATTCATGGTCGCTTTTTCCGTGAGGATACGGTATACTTTATACAGCTTGAACAGAGGGCGGATAAGACCATGAGACTGTTTGTTGCCATTCTCCTCTCAGAAGAGATGAAAGCGGCGCTGACCGACACCCAGAACGCCATGTTCGACCGGGGCGTACGGGGCAGTTTTTCCCCGGAGGAAAACCTGCACCTGACCCTGGCTTTCATCGGGGATTATCCGGACGCCCAGCCGGTGCTGGACGCCCTGAGTACGGTGCGCTTTACGCCGTTTGAGATCGCATTGGACGGCGTCGGCCGCTTCGGAGAGCTCTGGTGGGCGGGGCTCCGGGACTCAGCACCGCTCACTGCCGTTGCGCGGCGCGTGCGCCGGGCCCTTGCCGAGGGCGGTATTCCTTTTGATCGCAAGCGCTTTTCCCCGCATATCACTTTGATCAGAAGGGCGTCCCGGGATGCGGCGGGGATCCGGGTCGCCCCTGCGGGCATGAGGGTCCGGGCGATCTCGCTCATGCGGTCGGACCGCGGGAAAAACGGAATGCGCTACACCGAGCTTGGACAGGTGGAGGCAGAGCAGGAAGGAGAGACGGCGCCATGAATCTTTTCCGCAGCGCTGATCGCGCCGCGTGGCGCGGTTATCTTGAGGAGCACTTTGAGACGGGAACAGAGGTCTGGTTTGTCTTTCCCACAAGGGCGGCGGGGGAGGAGAGCCTCTCCTATAACGACGCCGTGGAGGAGGCGCTCTGCTTCGGCTGGATCGACAGCACGAACCGCCGTCTGGACGAGACGCACTGCATCCGGCGCTTTACACCCCGGAAAAAGGGGAGCCCCTATTCCCAGCCGAACATCGAGCGGCTGATCTGGCTGGACGCCCGGGGCCTGATCCACCCGAAGATCCGGGAGAGCGTCCGCGCCGTGATCGAAAAGCCTTTCGCGTTTCCGGCGGACATTCTGGAAATCCTGAGCCGGGATGAGACCGTATGGGCCAATTATCAAAACTTTTCCGAACCCTACAGGCGCATCCGCATCGCCTATATCGAAGCCGCGCGAAAGCGGCCGGAGGAGTTTCAAAAGCGGCTGAACAGCTTTGTGGAAAAGACGCGCCTCAACAAGCGGATCGTGGGCTACGGCGGGATCGAAAAATACTACGGCTGAGAACAGTCGGACGCCATGGCCTTTTAAGAGATCTTCTCTGCTGCTGACGCCTGCGCGGCGGCAGCAAGGACAGATTCTGAGCGGGCTTTTATCGAATAAAAAACCGATGGGAGGATAAAACATGAACACCATCTATCTGGCAGGCGGATGCTTCTGGGGCATGCAGAAGTTTATCGACCAATTTGACGGGGTGACAGAGACGGAAGTGGGCTATGCCAACGGGCCGGATCAGGCGCCCAGTTATCAGGAGGTATGCAGCAACAGCGGGCATGCGGAAACCGTGCGGATCGCATACGACCCTGCGAGGATTTCCCTGAAAGAGCTGCTTGAATACTACTTCCTGGTGATCGATCCGCTTTCCGTCAACCGTCAGGGCGGAGATTGCGGCATCCAATACCGCACGGGCATCTACTACACCGACGCGGATCAATTACCGCAGATCGAGGCCGTCTGCCGGGAAGTGGAGAAAAAGGTTGGCGCAAAGCTCGCCGTGGAGCTGCAGCCGCTGCGCAACTTTTTCCCGGCCGAGGAGTACCATCAGAAGTATCTGGACAAGAACCCGGGCGGATACTGCCATATCCCAAGCCGCTTTTTCCACCTGGGATAGAGGCGGCACAGGCAAAACCGTCAAGGCCTGTTTTGTCAATTTGACAAGATGAGAAAGCCGAGGCTTCCCATCGGGAAGCCCCGGCTCATTTTGATCCGATTCGCTCAGAAAATCTGTCCCGGCAGTCTCAGCTTCTCCTTGCGGGGAAAGGTCTCGTCGAAACGCTCCACGTCCGCCTCGTCCACATAGTAGCCCTGCGGTGTCCGGTACACGCCTTTGACGCCCCGGAGATACCCGGGGATCAGCTCCCTGCAGAGGAAGAAGGAGTCATCCGCGCCCTCCGGCAGATCGTGGTAGCGGATGCCAAAGTCCCTGGCGTGGACAAAGCCGCTCTTGCCGTAGAAGTCAATGCTGCCTTCAAACAGCACGGCTCCGAAGCCCATGGCCGCAGCCCGCTCCAGCGTGGCATCCAGCAGCTTCTTTCCGTAGCCCCGGCGTTTGAGCGAGGGGGTGATGCAGATGGGTCCCATGGTCAGGACGGGAATGCATCGTCCGTCATCGGCATCGATGCGGGTGCGCATGAACATGTTCTGCCCGATCAGCCGGCCGTCCTTCTCCAGCACAAAGTCCAGCTGATGCACAAAGGCCGGATCGTCCCGGAGCACATGCATCACATAGTGCTCATAACAGCCCGGGCGGTACACGTTCCAGAACGATTCCCGGATGAGGTTTTCGACTGCTCTGTGGTCCTCTCTTTTTTCCAAACGGATGGTGATGTCATTTGTATTCATTCTTTAACCTCCTGAATTTTGTTGACTTCAAATGCCCGCGGGCGGGAGGTCTGGCACATTGTCGGCAAACCTCCCGGTTATGCCGCAATCTCCAGTGCGTTTGTCTTTTTCAAACAATGCGCTCCTTAAAAGAATATTATAATCAAGCCACACGGCCCAATTATCATGTTTTGCAGCTTCCATTGTAGGCAGCGGCCGCGCACCTGTCAAGTGCGCCGGCGGAAAAAGGACCGGCCATCATGAAGAAATACCCGATTAGGCTCTTTACGCTTGCGAGTATAATAGGATATAATGAAAGCGGAAGGGCAGGGAATGCGATATGATCAAACCCATTGTGAGAGATCCGATCTTTCTGAGCCAGAAGTCCGCGCCGGCGACCGTTCTGGATCTGCCGACGGCGCAGGACCTGCGGGACACGCTGCAGGCCCACCGGGACGGCTGCGTGGGCATGGCGGCCAACATGATCGGCGTAGCCAAACGCATCATCATCTTTGATGAGGACGGCAAGGCGAGCGTCATGTTCAACCCGGAGATCGTCAAAGCCTCCGGCCCCTATGAGGCGGAGGAGGGCTGTCTGTCCCTCACCGGAACAAGGAAGGCCAGACGCTTTCGCACCATCAAGGTCCAATACCAGAACGAGCGCTTTGAGACCCGCCTGAAAAGCTATACGGGTTTTACGGCCCAGATCATCCAGCACGAGATCGACCACTGCAACGGTGTGCTGATCTGAGAGCCATGAAACACTATGCGTATGATGCGGTTCTGCATGAGAACCGGGATGACGGCGGGGCCTATGTGGTCTTCCCCTGGGACCTTCGGAAGGAGTTCGGCAGGGGCCGCGTGAAGGTGCGCGCCTGCTTTGACGACATCCCCTACGAGGGGAGCATCGTGAACATGGGGCTGAAAAACGCGGACGGCAGCATCTGCTATGTGATTGGCGTCCTGAAGGCGATCCGGCAGCGGCTGGGCAAGACGGACGGGGACACCCTCCACGTCACGGTGGATCTGCGGGAGGACTAAAAAAATGCGGGAGCTTGACGAGGATACCCTGCTGTTTTTTGACGCGCACCCCGGCGCGCTGGAGCTCTTTGCGGCGCTGGAGGAAGCGATCTTTGCCCGCTTCCCGGAGACCAGGAAACGGGTGCAGAAGACGCAGATCACCTATTACCACCGGCATGTGTTTGCCTGCGTATCTTTTGCGCGGGTCAGACGCAAGGCGGAGCTGCCGGCGACCTGGCTCACCCTGACGCTGGGGCTGCCGTACCCGCTCGACTCTGAGCGGGTCGCGGTGAAGAGCGAGGTGTACCCCGGCCGCTGGACGACGCACCTGGTGTTGGGCTCGGCGGCGGAACTGGACGGGGAGCTGCTGGGCTGGCTCGACGAGGCCTATGATTTTGTCGAACGGAAATAGGAGAGGAAAATATATGGGCGCATGGAAATGCCCGCGGTGCGGGCGGGAATTCAAACGGGTGGAACAGCCGCACTACTGCGGCAAGCCGACCACCGTGGAAGAATACATCGCGGCGCAGGAGGAAAGCGTGCGGCCGCGGCTGCAGGCGCTTCGCGCCATTCTCCGCGCGGCCATTCCGGAGGCGGAGGAGCGCATCTCCTGGTCGATGCCCACCTACTGGAAGGGACAGAATCTGATTCACTTTGCCGCTTCAAAAAAACACTTGGGCCTCTACCCCGGCGGGGAGGCGACCACGGTGTTTGCCGAGGAACTGAAAGGACTGGACGTGAGCAAGGGGACCATCCGCCTGCCCTACGACAGACCGCTGCCGGAGGAGCTGATCACAAGGATCGCCCGCTGGTGCTGGCGGGAATATGCAAAAGGCGGACAAGCCGACTGAGGAGGAGACAACATGAAAAAACTGTTTGACGCGGCCAACCGCTACATCGAAACCAGCGATTGGAAGATCATTGCCGTTTTGAAATTCTGCCTGATTTCTCTGGGAATGATGGTGGGCATGCAGATCAGGCCCGAACACAAAAAGACTGTGTTTTGCGGCGCACTGGGCGTGTTTGCCGTCACCTATGTGCCGCTGATGGCCAAGTTCTGCCGGGTGTTTGCAGAGAAAGAATAACGGTTTCGAACAGAATAGAAAAGGAAAGGGGAGAGCATTATGCCAAGCCATCACAGCTCCAGTTCCCATTCAAGCCATTCCCATTCGTCCAGCTCCCGATCGTCCAGTTCCCGCTCGTCCAGCTCCCGGTCCTCGTATTCTTCTTCGAGATCGTCCGGCAGCCGCTCCTATTCGAGCAGCGGGCCGAGCCGCCACTCCTCGACCAGCCACAGCAGCGCGCCGCTCTTCGGCGGCTTCGGCTCCTCCGCGGGCCGCACCCAGAGCCGCCCGGCGCCGAGACCGGTCTCTCAGCCGAGCGCACGGCCCAGAGTCAACCAGCCCGTGGGCTTTCTGATCTCACAGGCCATGCGTCCGACGACCTACTACGGCCGCCGCCACGACTATGTCTATTACCCCGAGTCCTGGACGGATACGGCGACCGGCACCCACTACGAGAAGGGCTATTACGACGAAAACGGCAAGTACTACGACAGCGTGGCCTTTCAGAAAAACGGCCGGTATGAAAACGTCGTCTGCTACTGCCCCTACTGCGAGAGCAAGACCATCCTGAATCTGAACAACAGCGCCGGTACAAACCAGAGCATGCAGTGCCCCAACTGCGGGGCCCCCATGCGGATCGAGAGCGAGCTGGATGAGATCGTCCAGCAGCCGCCGGAGAACACCCATACATACAACTCCGAGGAATCGCTGAAAAACGCCTTCGGCCAGAAGCGGAAAAAGCGCGGGCTCGGCCTGGCGCTGGTGTTGATCCTGGCGCTGGTCATGGTCATTTCGTCGATTGCCAGGAGACTGGTCCACTCTGTATATGAGCAGACCGGCCAGTATGCCCCGATCGAGCAGAGCAGCACGCTGAATCAAAAATACCTGTATCTGGAAAAGCAGGCCGACGGAAGCTACCACAGCGTCACGGATCCCATCCGGGCCGACCGCATCCTGGTCTATGACGCCTACGAGGACAGCTACTACGATGAGGAGAGCGACTGCTGGCTCTGGTACAACACCGAGGTGGACCCGCCCGTCTGGCAGTACTGGGTGGAGGGCATCTCCTCCGACTTCGGGGACTACGGCTGGATGGAGCACGACGAGGACGGCTGGTGGATCGAGGCGTCACACGGCAACTGGATCCAGCTGCCAGGCAAATACCCGGTCGACAATCTGTGGTATATCGACTGAGGGAGGGAGAAATATGTTGACCTGGAATGTGACATATACCTGCAAGGCGGGAAAGAGAGCAGACTTCTACCGGGCGCTCTGCGAGCTTGGGATCGGTGCAAACTCCCGGGCGGAGGCTGGCAACTGCGGCTATGACTACTACTTTGCGGCGGAGGCGGAGGACGAGCTGCTGCTGGTGGAGAGCTGGGACAGCCCCGCACACCAGCAGGCCCACTGCGAGACGGAGCTGTTCGGAAAGCTCCAGGCGCTCAAAGCGGAATACTGCGACGGCGTCCGGATCGACAAGTTCAGCCGGTGAGGACGGCCATGGCTTTGTCACAATGCGAGGGGATGAGAGCGCGCTATCACCTGCCGGGCCTGTTCGAGTTCTACGAGCTGTACCGGGCGTTCCTGCCTTTGTTCTTCTCCCACCGGGAGTACTTTTACGACTGGTGTGAGATCGGCTCCATCTACGGCGCCCCCGCCGACTGCCTCTGGGGCGGGGGCCGCGTCGGCTTCGGGGAGGACCGGCCGGGCGAGGTCGCCGCCTTGCTGCGGGAATACGGCGTTTCCGCGCGCCTCACCTTCTCAAACTCCCTCCTGCGTCCGGAGCATCTGGCGGACAAAAAGTGCAACGCCCTCTGCGCCTTGTTTGAAAAGAGCGGGACGGTTCCAAACGGCGTGATCCTCGCGTCGGATCTGCTGCTGGACTATCTGCGCAGAGCTTATCCCGATTTTTATTTTGTCTCCTCCACCACAAAGGTGCTGACAGAATTTGAACAGCTGGAGGCGGAACTGGGCCGCGGGGAGTTTTCGTATGTGGTGCCGGACTTCCGGCTGAACAGGGCCATCGACCGCCTGGATATGCTGTCGGATGAACAGAAGGGAAAACTGGAATTTCTGTGCAATGAATGCTGCTGGTTTGACTGCCCGGACCGGAAGGCCTGCTACGAAAATGTCAGCCGGAAAAACCTGGGGCAGGATGTGCCGGAGCACCGCTGTGTCTCCCCGACAGCCGACCGGGGCTACCGCTTTTCCGATGCGATGAACAATCCCGGCTTCATCGGCATCGGGGACATCCAAAGGATCTACCTGCCGCGGGGCTTTTCCCAGTTTAAGATCGAGGGCCGGAGCCTGGGCAGCGCCGTGGTGTTGGAGTTTCTGCTGTACTATCTGACCCGGCCCGAGCAGCAGCTGAAGGTGCGGGAGGAGATTTATCTGGACAGCACGCTGGATCTGTTCTGATTGCCCGCTCTGTGCTGACAAAACATACATGTATCCGGTATCGAAAGACACGCCCGGTCGTCGGCTCAAACCGATGACCGGGCGTGTCTTTTCCGGGGACGCCGTCAAGATGCGGCATCAGCGGGCGGCCTGAAAATCTCGCCGGACCTGATTGAGGAAGCGCTCGGCCAGGGGGGTGAAGGTCTGGTAGCGGTTCCAGATCAGATACAGCCTGACTTCTGCTTTGGGAGAGAGCGGGCGAAACACAAGGCCGCTCTCTTCCGACACATCAACCAGGTGCTCGAAAGTGAGCTGGTAGCCCAGCCCCTCCCGGACAAACAGGGAGGCGTTGTAGGCCAGACGGAAGGAGCCCTCCAGGTGCAGCTGGCTGAAGCGCTCTCCGGCCCACTGGCGGATGTCGCCCTCCCAGCCCTGGGCGGAGGTGAACAGCGGCAGCCCGGCCAGATCGTCGATCCGGATCTCCGCCTTTTGCGCCAGCTCCGCGCCGACCGGGAGGATGAGACCCCAGATATCCCCCTCCGGAAAGAGAATACTGTCGTACTTTTTCGTATCCGGCCTGTCACAGATCACCGCGAAATCCAGCAGCCCCTTGTCCAGCTTTTCGGTGACCTGCTCGGTATCCCCGCTGGTGATGTGATAGCGCAGGCCGGGGACCTGCTCCTTCAAAATGCGCAGCTCCCTTGCCAGCCAACGGATCTGGTAGGACTCCGCAAGGCCGAAGTAGAGCTCGCCGCCGGTGAGATCGTCCAGTGAGAGGAACTCCTTTTCGATCTTGTCCGCCATGGTGACCAGATCCTCCGCCCGGTCCCGCAGCAGCGCGCCCTCTTCGGTCAGCGCGATGCTGAAGCTGTGGCGGACAAAGAGCTTTTTGCCGAGCTCCTCCTCCAGGGCTTTCAGCGCCTTGGAGAGGGTGGGCTGCGTGACGTGGAGCAGCTCCGCCGCGCGCGTCATGTTTTCCTCCCGCGCCACCGCGAGGAAGTACCGCAGGGTCCTGATTTCCATGGAAGCAGCCTCCTGATATGTAAAAATAGAATAACACGATATTCATTATAACCATTAGCGGGCCGCCGTGCAAGGGGTTATACTAAACACACAGAGAGAAAAGGGGAGAGGCAGGATGGACGAGCGGCTGGAAAACCTGACAAGAGCGCTCTCAGACGCGGGCTGCGAAAGGACCGCCATCGAAAAGGCGGCGCGGCTGCTGCAGAATGAGCAGACAGACGCGCTGATCCGCCATCTCCGGCTCTGCCGCTGTGAACTGATGGAGCAGCTGCACGAGAGCCAGAAGCGCGTGGACTGTATGGATTATCTGATCCGGCAGACGGAAAAAGCAAGGATTGCAAAATAAGGAAAGGAAGGCAGAGACCATGATGAAAAAGGAAGAACTGAAGCTGACGCAGGCGTGGGACAAGACATTTGCCAAAAGCGACAAGGTGGAGACCGGGAAGGTCACCTTTGTCAACCGCTACGGCATCACCCTGGCGGGCGACCTATACGTGCCGAAAAACGGCGGGGAGAAGCTGCCGGCCATTGCGGTCTGCGGACCCTTCGGCGCGGTCAAGGAGCAGTGCTCCGGCCTCTACGCCCAGACCATGGCCGAGCGCAGCTTTGTGACCCTGGCCTTTGACCCCTCCTTCACCGGCGAAAGCGGCGGCTTCCCCCGCTATATGGCCTCCCCGGACATCAACACCGAGGACTTTATGGCGGCGGTGGACTTCCTGTCCCTGTGCGACAAGGTCGATCCCGACCGCATCGGCATCATCGGCATCTGCGGCTGGGGCGGCATGGCCCTGAACACCGCGGCGCTGGACACCCGCGTCAAGGCCACCGTGGCCTCCACCATGTACGACATGACGCGCGTCAACGCCAAGGGCTATTTTGACTCCGAGGACAGCGAGGAAGCCCGTTACCAGAAGAAGGCTGCCATGTGCGCCCAGCGGCTGGAGGATCTGAAGGCCGGTGCGTACAAGCTGGGCGGCGGTGTGGTGGATCCGCTTCCCGAGGATGCGCCCTTCTTTGTCAAGGACTACTACGACTACTACAAGACCCCTCGGGGCTACCATCCCCGGTCTCTCAACTCCAATGGCGGCTGGAACGTGATCGGCTGCGAGAGCTTCATCAACCAGCCCATCCTGTGCTACTCCAACGAGATCCGCAGTGCGGTGCTGGTGATGCACGGGGATGCGGCCCACTCCTGCTATTTCGGGAAGGACGCCTACGCCGATATGGTCAAAGACAGCAGGTATGCCGCCAACAAGGAACTGCTGATCATCCCCGGCGCCACCCACACCGACCTCTATGACGGCGGCGGCAGGAACGCCATTCCCTTTGACAGGCTGGAGAGCTTCTTCACGGAGTATCTGAGATAAAAAAGGAGAAAAGAAATGAGCAAAAAGGTTTTGATTCTGTCCACGAGCCCGCGCCGGGGCAGCAACTCCGAGGCGCTGGCCGAGGCCTTCGCCGGGGGCGCCCGGGAGGCCGGCCACGAGGTGGAGCTGATCGCCCTGCGCGGAAAGGATCTGCGCTTCTGCCAGGGCTGCTTTGCCTGCCAGAAGACCGGCAAGTGCGTGATCAAAGACGACATGCAGGAGATCGTCCCCAAGATGGAGCAGGCGGACGTGCTGGTGTTTGCCACGCCCATCTACTACTACGAGATGAGCGGACAGATGAAGACCCTGCTGGACCGGGGCAATCCGCTGTTCGTGGCGGACTACCGTTTCCGCGACGTGTATCTGCTCGCCTCCGCCGCAGAGGACGAGGATTTTGTCCCGCAGCGCGCGGTCAGCGGTCTGGAGGGCTGGATCGAGTGCTTCCCCAAAGCGAGGCTGGCCGGGACCGTTTTCGGCGGCGGCGTGACGGAAACCGGAGAGATGAAGAACCATCCGGAGAAGCTGCGGGAGGCCTTTGCCCTCGGCAGCCAGGTCTGAACGGACGGTGCGCGGCGTGAAGAGAATCCTGTGCGGCGCGGCGGCGCTGCTGATGGCGCTCTGTCTGGCGGCCTGCGCGGCCGGAAACGCGGCACCCGCCCCGGAAAAAGAGAGCGAGACGCCCGCGGCGGAGCAGATCCCGGCGGAGCGGGAGCCGCAGCCGGAGCGCGAAGAGACGGCAGAGGAGGAGAAAGCCATGCTTCAGATGAAAATCGGTGAGACCGCGGTCATGGTGGAATGGGAGGAGAACGCGTCTGTGCAGGCGCTGGAGGAGCTGTGCCGCAAGGAGGCGCTGGTCATCCCCATGTCCATGTACGGCGGTTTTGAGCAGGTGGGCCCTATCGGGACAAGTCTGCCGCACAGCGACAGCCAGACCACGACCGCGGCCGGAGACCTTGTCTTGTATTCGGGCAACCAGCTGGTGGTGTTTTACGGCTCCAATTCCTGGGCCTACACGCGCCTCGGCCACATCACCGGTCAGAGTGCGGAGGATATGGCCTCTCTCCTGGGCCGGGGCGATGTGACCATCACCATCACATGGGGGAGTGCGGAATGAACATCCTGATCCTGAACGGCAGCCCCCGGCCGCAGGGGGACACCGCAAAGATGGTCTCCGTCTTTCAGGCGGAGGCGGAGCGCGCGGGCCATACGGTGAAGACCTTCGCGGTATGCCGCATGAACATTCACGGGTGCCTGGCCTGCGAGTACTGTCACGGCAAGGGGGAGGGGGTCTGTGTCCAGCAGGACGACATGCAGCAGATTGCCCGGGCCCTGCAGGAGACGGACCTGCTGGTCCTGGCCTCGCCCATCTACTATCACAACATCAGCGGCCAGCTCAAATGCGCCATTGACCGCTTCTATTCCGTCCTCTGCCCCAGCGCCCCGTCGCGGCTTCGGAAGGTGGCCATGTTCCTCGCCTCCGGCGACGCGGACATGACGGAGGGGGCCCGGTTCTCCTATGAGGGGGACTTTCTGGGCTACCTGGGCCTGGAGGATGTGGGTCTGGTCTCCAACCACGACCCGGACTATGCGGAGACCCTCCGCCAGATGGCGCGCTCCCTCTGACAGAGAACCGTACCCCATTTCGCTCTTTGCACTTTGCGGCGGAATGGGGTATAATCGTTTTCAACAGAGCAGAAAAAGCTTTCCCAAGACAGGAGGAGCACCCATGAACATCACCCAGACCTTTTACGACAGCATGGCGACCCAGTACGACAAGCTCTTTCTCGACTGGCAGGCTGCCACCCGGGAGCAGGCGGTGATCCTGAACAGGATCTTCCGCAGCCATGGCTTTGACAACTCCGCCCGGGTCCTCGACTGTGCCTGCGGCATCGGCACCCAGGCCATCGGCCTGGCTGCCCTGGGCTACACGGTTACAGCCTCGGATATCAGCGATGGGGAGCTGGCGGAGGCCAGAGACCGGGCGGAGAAAAACGGCGTCACGATCCGCTTTGAGCACGCGGACTTCTGCGCGCTGTCCGCGACCTTCTCCCAGCCCTTTGACATCGTGATCTGCATGGACAACGCCCTGCCGCACATGCTGACGCGGGAGGCGCTGGCGGCGGCTGCGGAGAGCATCAGCGGCCAGCTGAGAGAGAGCGGCATCTTCGTGGCCAGTATCCGGGACTATGACAACCTGCTGGAAAGCAAGCCGCCCTATTCACCGCCCTATATCCACAGGACGGACAGGGGACAGCGGGTGTCCTTCCAGACCTGGGAGTGGGAGAGCGAAATCTACCGGCTGACCCAGTACATCATCGAGGACGAACAGACGCTCCGTGTCAGCAAGTTTGCCTGCGCCTACCGGGCCACCCGCCGGGAGGAGCTGACCGGGCTGCTTCTGGCCGCCGGCTGCCGGGAGGTGCGATGGCTGTTCCCGGAGGAGACAGACTTTTATCAGCCCATTGTCGTGGCACGAAAGTGACGGCGGCGCAGCAAAGACAGGGAGGGAACGACATGAATCTCACAGAGCGCATGACTTGGACAAGACAGCCCCGGCAGTTCACCGTGGAGCCGGGAAGAATCACCATCACCACCGCGCCGCACACGGATCTCTGGCAGCGGACCTACTACCATTTCCGCAACGACAACGCCCCGCTGCTCCAGCTGGAGACGGAGGAAAAGTATTTCTCCTTCGTGGTGAAGGCGGACTTTTCCGAGAGCCATCACCGCTTTGATCAGTGCGGGATCGTGATGTACCTGGACGCGGAGAACTGGCTGAAGGCATCGGTGGAGTATGAGAATGCGTCCTTCCAGCATCTGGGCTCCGTGGTGACCAACCATGGCTACTCCGACTGGGCCACCACCGCCATCGGCGCGGAGGAAAAAACCATGTGGTACCGCTTCAGCCGCCGGGAGGACGACTACTGCGTCGAGTGCTCCCGGGACGGGGAGAGCTTCACACAGATGCGCGTGTGCCACATGTGGGAGGGCGCGGGAGCAATTCGCTTCGGTGTCTATGCCTGCAGTCCGGAGGACTCCAGCTTTACGGCTGTGTTCACCGAACTCGCGATGACGGACTGCGCCTGGAAAGCGCACGACGGTCAGCAGCCGGACGACGGCCCGGCCTGATGCTGCATAGTATAATTATAATAAGGAAGAAACTGCAGAAAAAGGGCGCCGGAGACGGCGCCCTTTTTCTGTGCGCAGACATAATCTTTGCTTACCGACGCAAAAAAGCCAATGAAATTGATGGTGTTGTTGATGGCTTGTCAAGTATTATCGTATCAACAGAGTAGTAAAATGGAAAGAGTGGGAACAGTAGAATCAAATCTTTTAAAGATGAAGGCATAATTAAATCAGTATTACAAATACATAAAGTATGGCTATAATTAAGAGAAAATGCGTTTATGAATTAATATAACTTAAACTAGAATAAAAAGGCAAAATTCAACAATTTACAGCTTGAAATTGTAACTTTAATGTGATAATATCAAGCTGATAAACTAGGCATAAGTGCGGGATCGAAGAGATATAAAAATGCATAAAATATGCAAAAGCGACAGGCCGGAACCTTTGGGCGGGGGAGCGACTCAGTAACCCCCCCGGAGAAGCAGAAGCGAGCGACGCAGCGGAGCGGATGGAACACGGACCGGCATCGGACCTGCGATTCTTAGTAACAGATGCGAAAACCTGCGCCTGACAGACACGGAAACAGGCAGTTGATCGGATAGAAGTTGGAATGAATTAGCCACCCGCCGTCGGTGGATAGACGGCAAATCCCTTGGCAGGAGGAAAAGCTGTGAAACATTTAGGAAAGAGAGCAATCGCGGCGCTGCTTGCGCTGATCTTTGTGGTCGGTCTGTTCCCGACCGCCGCGTTTGCGACAGATGACACAGGCGCGGAAGTGGAGCAGGTTCACACCCACGTCTGGGGCGATTGGCTTACCACCGCGGAGCCGAGCTGCACCGAGGCAGGCGAAAGCATGCGCGTTTGCAGCGAGTGCGGCGAGACGGAGACGGCGCCGATCCCGGCCCTGGGCCACAGTTGGGGCGAGTGGACGGAGCTGAGCGCCGCCGACTGCACCGGGAACGGCAGCCATGAGCATACCTGCATGGTCTGCGGCGAGACGGTGAGCGAGGTCATCCCCGCCTGGGGTCATGCCTGGGGCGAATGGACGATCACGGCCGAGCCGGACTGCACCACGGCGGGCAGCCGCGAGCACACCTGCGCCACCTGCGGCGAGACGGCGAGTGAGATCATCGCGGCCCTGGGCCACACCTGGGGTGAGTGGACGGTCACAGCCGACCCGAACTGCACCGAGGCGGGCAGCCGTGAGCACACCTGCGCTACCTGCGGCGAGACGGCGAGCGAGGCCATCCCGGCCCTGGGCCACACCTGGGGCGAGTGGACGGAGCTGACCGAGCCGAACTGCACCGAAGCGGGCAGCCACGAGCACACCTGCACGGTCTGTGGCGTGACGGCAGTGGAGCCCATCCCGGCCCTGGGTCACACCTGGGGTGAGTGGACGGAGCTGACCGCCCCCACCTGCACCGAGGAAGGCAGCCATGAGCACACCTGCTCTGTCTGCGGCGTGACCGAGACTGAGGCAGTGGACGCTCTGGGCCACGACTGGGACGAGTGGGTCGTCACCAAGGAGCCCACCTGCGAAGACAAGGGCGAGCAGGAACATGTCTGCAAGGTCTGCGGCGAGAAGGAGACCGAGGAGGTCGAGGCCAAGGGTCACGACTGGACCGAGGACAACGGCGTTGATCTTGTCAAGTGCAAGGTCTGCGGACTCCTGAAGCTCATTGCCGATGGCGGCAGCTTCGATCTCGAGTTTGACGACGATCTGTGGATTATCGCCGGCGACCCGGAAGCGGACGTGGAAGACTACACCACCTGGGACTACATGTTCCGGGATATGGTGCTGACGGGCGTCTGGGCGGACGACCTGCTGACCATCGCCCAGACTCAGCTCGGCTACCATGAGAGTACGGCGAACTTTGCCGTGAGCATGCACAGCGGCAAAAACGGCTACACCCGCTACGGTGCCTGGTACGGCATCCCCTACGGCGACTGGTGTGCCATGTTCATCTCGTTCTGCATGAGCTATGCGGGCATCTCCTCCGAGGATATGCCCTATGACTCCGGCTGCGCGCACTGGGTCGAAACGCTCAACGAGATCGGACGTTTCGGCTGGAACGGCAGCTACAGCCCGAGACCCGGCGACGTGATCTTCTATGACGACGGGGACGGCTTGGCCGACCATGTGGGCATTGTCCACTGGGTCGATGAGAACAGCGGTGTGATCCACACCATCGAGGGCAACCTCTATGACAGAGTGACTTACCGCGAGGTGAGCCGCTATGACGCCACCATCCTCGGTTACGGCATCCTGCCGGAGAACCCGGACCAGATTGTGGTGACGGAGCCCGAGCGTGTGGAGAAGACCCTGGAGAAGACCGTGAACGGCAAGACCATCACGGTCAGCGGCATGCTGCCCGCGGATGCGGATCTGGTCGTCGTGGCGGTCCCGCTTGACACAGCGGCGGAGATCTACGCGGCCCAGTCTGACGAGGGCGCGGCCGAGCGCGAGGTCGTTTTCGCCTATGACGTGAGCATTCTCTCCGGCGGCGAGAAGTACGACCTGGAAGCCTACGGCGACAGCATCGCGGTTTCCATCTCCAACGCGGCGGATACCGTGAGCGTCACCCATGTGAAGATCGACGTGACCGATGGCGCGGGCGGTCTGGACGAGGGCGCGCTTGCCCTGGCTCAGAGCCAGAAGCTGGAGAGCGAGGACCTGGCCGTCGGTACGATGGAGGACACGGTTTTTTTCGATTTGACCAGCTGCTCGCTGCTGCTGGGCCTGGGGAACACCAAGGCAGGTGATACCAAGGCCGCTGACTGGCCTGACCCGCTGTTTGAGCGTGCGGACCAGTGCTACGGACCGAACGGCACCAGCGAGTCTCTCGTGGTGGAGCTCTCCGGCCCGGACGGCTCCCCGGTCAAGGCGGGCGATACGCTGATCTACAACATCACCTATAAAACCACCATCTCCGCAAACTACACCGGCCATGAGTACGACAGCACGAGCACCCTGTTTGACGAGTACCGGAACGTCAAACTGACGGTGCGTTTGCCCGAGGGGCTGAAGCTGCAGGCGGTCGGCAAGAACGGCAGCTTCCACAGCGGCGGCTTCCATCAGGATCCCAACGATCCGCAGCTTTACATCATTGAGATCGACAGCACCGTTTCCGCGACTGAGACCCTGCCGAGCGATATCGACCTTCAGGTTTATGTGCTCGGCAACGGCACGGCCAACGCGATCCGCACCTATAACGCCGCGGACATGAAGGACATGGTCACCTTCAGCGCGGACTGGACGATTCTCGACAAATCCGTTCACCCCGCGGTGGAGACGACGAAGAAGTATTCCAAGACCGTCACCGCCAGCGGCAATCCTTTCCAGGTTGTCTCCCCGGACGAGTGGGGCCTTGACAAGGTCGCGGAAAATCCTGTGCTGAACACCAGCGCGCGCACCGTCACCTACACCTGGGAGATCGGCGTCGGCCTGAAGGACGCCGAGGGCAATATCATGACCAGCCTGAACGACGGCTACGACAGACCGGGCCGCGACCTGGTGGAGAGCCTGACGCTGAAGGAGGAGCTCAGCGCCCTCCTGTCCCGCGTGAGCGGCAGCAATCAGCAGAACGTCACGCCGACCTCTTTCACCATCCAGCGCAGCGGCAGCGGCAAGGAACCCACTCCGGTCCCCAGCGACGGCAACATTGTCATCTGGGGCCAGGGCTCCACCGACGATCTGCGTATGGAATCTGCCGCGGTGATTGATTCCGACGGCGACTCCCAGAAGGAAACTGTCACCCCGTATTTCACCCGCTACATCGTCAAGGCCGTCTATCCTTACGATGCGGATAAGGTCGTAGAGTTCTACGACACTGATCCTTATCAGATCAAGTCGACGAACACGGCCACGATGACTGAGCAGCTGGCGAAGAAGTCCCCCAGAAACGAGACCAAAACCGTTAACAAGGTACAGGTTCTGAACAAGGACATCCCCGCAAGCTTCACCATTTCCAAGAAGCTGTACAAGTACGGACAGGCCAACCCCGTCAATTACGAAAACCAGCACGGCCCTGTCACCTATGCCCTGGCGAATACCGCGGGCACGGCCTTCGAGCTCTATGAGCTTGTAAACGGTGCCTACAGCAAAGTGACGAATGTGAACCAGCTGTCTGCCGGCAAGACCTACTATCTGAAGGCCGGCGGACAGTACCAGGTCACCGAGCAGTTCAGCTCGACCGAGATGTTCCAGGACGACGTGACGCCGACGGACGGCAAGTTCACCGCTGTCGTCGCCAACACCCCCACGAGCGTCCAGTTCTTCAACCGCGAGTCCAAGGGCCAGATCATCGTCAAAAAGTATGACAACAGCCAGCCGGCGAACCCGCTCAACGGCGCCACCTTTGAGCTGACCAAGCCCGACGGGACCAAGGAGAGCAAGACCATCCGGCAGAACGGCTCCATCAGCTTTGATGGGCTTCCCTTCGGCGAATACACCGTGACGGAGACCCAGGCGCCTGCGGGCTATGCCCTGGCGGATCCTGCGAGCCAGACTGTCACCATCGACAAGGACAATCGCGTGGTCACCGTGAACTTCATCAACCGCTCCACCATTTCGAGAGTCCATCTGACGAAGTACTGGGGCATCGATCAGGCCAGCACCGACAATTTCACGAAGGTCAACTTCGATTTCCCCGCCACCTTCCAGCTTGAACGCTCCATCACGCCGAACGTCGCGAGCAGCTGGGAGAAGGCGAGAGACTACACCGGCGCGACCATCACCGCCAAGTCTCTGAGCAACGGCGAGCTGACCCTGGAGGTTCCCTCCGCCGACAGCGAGGGCCACCAGTACCACTACCGCTTCAAGGAGACCATCACCGGCGAATACTATCCCATCACAGTTGCCGACCCGAGCAACCCCAAGGTCGCCTATTCCGACACGGTGACCGTGGCAGAGAACGGCACGGCAAACGTGAACATGTACAACCGCCGGGCGATCCAGATCACCGTCAACAAGAGGACCCGCACGGTGAACAACAGCGGTGAGGAAACCAACATCAGCAACAACTCAAGATACACCGCAAAGTTCACGCTGTACTACTATCTCGGCAGCGGCAGCCCGTCGGCTTCTTCCGACCTGCACCCCATCTCCGAACTGCTTCCGGGCAAGACGGCCGAGCAAACGGCCGGCACCTCCGGCACCCTCAACGCACAGTGGTCAGATCTCCCGCTGTACTGGAACGGCCAGAAGGTCTCCTATTACATCCGTGAGACCTCCAGCGCCATGTATAACGGCACAGCTGTGGACGGCTTTGTCTGGGTTCCCCGGGTGAAGAATCAGGACGCCGGCACGCCGGTGACTATCGGCGGCGTCCAGTATGCCCAGATCACCATCCCTAACGGCACGAGCAGCACGGGCTTTTCCACCGTGCAGGACAACGTCCAGAACGTGGTCCCCGTCCGGCTGGTGAAGAGGAACAGCTTCAATGCGGATACTCCCATTGCCAACTGCCGTGTGGCTATCTATACGGATCAGGCGATGACGAACGTGGCCAAGGATGCCAAGAACACGAGCACCAGTCTGGGCAACGTCGTTCTCAATACCGACGGCTCTCGTGTGGTCTTCCTGGAATCGGGCAAAACATACTATTATAAAGAATTAGAAAACCTGATCCCGGACGGCTATGCTTTTGTCTCGCTCGAATCGGATGTGACCGGCGCGGACGGAACCGTCACCAAGCAGACCGTGACGACCAACTCCGGTGTCATCAATCTGACCGGCCATAGTCAGCCTAACGTGCAGGTGCAGACCTACACGGTTACGAACAGGCCCTACCCCAACATCATCCTCAACAAGAAGGATTCCACCAACGAGAATGCAGTCAGCGGCGCGGTGTTCTCCGTCTTCACGAAGACCAGCGACGGAACCTATGCGCCCTATCCCAACGCGGCCAACCAGAAGACCATCTCTGCCACGGGCGCGGCCAGCGGCGTGCGTCTGCCCGCCGGCGAGTACTGGCTGGCTGAGACGACCGTGCCCGACGGCTATCTCGATCCCAACTCCGAATGGGCGTGCAGCATGTACAACGCCCTTAACAAGGGTACCTATGTGCGCGGCACCGCTTTGCTCACACCCTCCGTCAAGACCCTGACCTTTGTCAAGGCAGAGGTGCAGGATGCAACGAGCGGCACGGACAACACCGCCACCTTTACCTTCTACAACATCCCGGTCAAGGGCAAGGTGACTGTCCAGAAGGTGGTGGACGGCAGCAACTCCACGCTCGACGGCTTCACGGTGGAATTCCAGTACACCAATGCCGCCGGTCAGACGGTGACGGCCGGCTCCGCCCAGACGACCAACGGCAAGGTGACGATGGAGCTGCCCGTCTATGACACAAACGGCAACAAGATCACCTACACCGTCAAGGAGGGCGCCGCGTCTACCTGGGGCGGCGAACTCGCCAACCAGTACTACTTCGTCAAGGACGGCCAGACCTTTAAGCTGGAGCCCGGCGCCACGGTCACGATCGGCGACGACAATAAGACCCTGACTGTCGAGAACGAGAGCTACATCAAGGTCAACGCCGAGAAGTACCGGCAGAACGGCTGGATGGCACAAAACGGCGGCGACATCCCCGTGGCCATGGGCGGTGTCGAGATCGGCCTGTACCGCAGGACCGGCAGCACCGGCGACTGGACGAAGATCAGGACCGGCACCACCGCGTCCGACGGCTCCATCAGCTTTGACAAGCTGGAGCGGACCGACGGCCATGGCAACGCCTACGAGTACATCGTGGTGGAAACCAACTCCAACAGCACGATTTACTATCCCTATCAGGGCGGCGAAACCAAAAAAGTCCCCACCGACAACACGATTCCGAACGCGGATCTCGGCAAGTACAACTATCTCCCGCTCACCGGGGCCACCGAGGTCACGCCGGGCGTTTACAACCTCGGCCGCCTGCTCAACTCCAGCCACTGGGTCCAGTTCCACATCTGGAAGTACCTGGACAACAACACCATGAAGGAGAACCGGGATAAGTATGCGGCAGGGGATAAGAACGTGGACGCCGCCGGCCACAGCCTGGTGATTCAGGACGAGGACAAGAATCCTCTGAACGACTGCGTCTTCTCCCTCTACCGTGCCGTGCTGCCCGCGGGCGCGACCACCGTCGCCTTTGACCCCAGCACCCGCAGCGGCTGGACCTTCATCGGTTCCTACACCTCCGGCACGATCGACAGCAATAACCCTGCTCTGAACGGTCAGTTCATGACCGACGTGGACGAGGGCGACGGGACCTCCGGCGTCAACGAGAACTACGTCTACCTGCTGGTCGAGGAGCACACCGGCCCCACCGGCGCCATCATCAACCCGCACTTCCAGTACACCTTCTGGTACTGCGATAAGCATGATGAGGTCACGCTTACCGGCGTGCCCGAGGCGCGGAGCGATACCTATACGCTCGATGCCATCAACGAGGGCAAAGTGCTCAACAGCAAGGACGAAGGTGAGGGCGAGGGCAACATCCTGCTCGCCTCCTTCCGCATGGCCAAGTGGCGCTACCAGACCAACGGAACTTACGCCCCTCTGAACAACGCCTTCTTTGAGCTGCGCCTGGCCAACGGTGTGCTCATCTCCGAACTCACCACGGGCCTTGACGCCTCGCAGCCCTATGCCGGCGCCCAGAGCGGTACCTTCCAGCTGATAATCACAAGGGATGCGGACGGCAATCCCACAAAATTCACCCTGCGCCAGTATGAGGGCGAGCCCGAAATAGATCTGGAAGATCATACGGTGACCACGTACTGGGATTATGACCTCGCCAACAGTGACGTGGTGCCGCTGACCGGCGGCGGTCTGGCCGCGGGCTGGGAGGCCTACGGTGTCAAGGTGATCCTCAATGAGATCGGCGCCCCCGAGGGCTACGGCTTCTCCATGAAGGATTACGAGACCTACCTGGTCTTCGTGGATAAGGACCCCGACACCACCGGGAACTCCTTCCGTTTCTACAGCGACCTCTACCTGGTGAAGACCGCCGGGGAGAACGCGGCGCTGGCCGAGAATCAGAGTGGGTACCTCTGGTATGCTACCGACGGTTCGAACCAGACACTCCACTACGGCGACTCCGGCGCACTGCGCATCGTGGACTATCCCCAGACCAACATCCCCGCTGCGGTCCATAAAGTCGGCTACCTGCCCTCAACCGCAACCTTCGGCAAGGACAGCAAGACCATCGCCGAGTTGCCCGGCTCGCAGCCTCTGCAGGGCGTCACCATGAAGCTGCAGAAGAAGAACGCCAGCGGCGGCTGGGACGACTGGGACTTCGTGGCGGATACCACGGGTGCCAGGACCTTCCAGACGGATGACCACGGCTTCTTCGAATTTGAGAAGGGCCTGCCCAAGGGCGACTACCGCATCATCGAGACCAGTCTCGGCAGCAACACGGCCTACGAAAACGCCTACCCGAATGAAAACCGCTGCCGCACCTTCACGGTGGGCAACGTGGCCCAGGTCGTCTACATGGCCAACCCCAAGAAGCTGCAGCTGACCCTGGTCAAGAAGGACATCCTCACCGGGGCGGACGTTCCCGACATGACCTTCACGCTGACAGACAAGAACAGCGCAAGCAAAAAGTATAATTCCACCCCGAGCACCGCGGCGGATGGGACTACCATCTATACCATCAGCAACGTCCCCAGCGGCACCTATGTGCTGACGGAGACGGGCCCCGCGGCCTACTCTGCCAACTACCTGGCCAAGTGGTTTGCGGAGACTTACAGCGATAAGTCTTACAAAGGCCTCGCCGATGCGAACACCGGCGCGTACCTGGGCTACAGCTACGGGACCAAAGACGGCGACGTGGTGGTCAACTCCATCAGCGATCTTGCCGGTCTCACGATCCCGCTGGAGATCAAGAACCCGGAGAAGCCGGAGTTGACGCTCACCAAGCGGCAGCTCGGCAATGAAACGGGCGACGCCCTGAACGGCGCAGCTTTCCGCATCTTCCGTTGGGACTTCCCCAAGACCAGCGGTGAGGTCAGCGTCGGCACGCTCCCGGCGGCGGGCAGCACCTACGCCTCGACCTACGAGGCCTACAACCGGCATGCCGACTGGAAGGATCTGAGCACCACCGGCGAAATCAGCGGCACCTACACCCTGGCCAATGCCGAGCCCGGCGTCTACGCCTTCCTGGAATCCAAGGCGCCTGAAGGCTATGAGGTCCTGGTGGGTACGGACAACAAGTTTGTGGTCTACTACGCGGTGGTCACCGGCGGCCTGCCCGTCACTGTGACCGGCCTGCCTGCGACCGCGACGGTAGCCGGGCTGACTCCGGGAAGCGGCGACCTTTCGGTTCCGACCCTCTTCACCAATCCCAATGACAGCCCCAATGTGGCCGTCACAGCGCCCAACCGCAAGATGGCCACGCTGAACGCGACGAAGATCGCCGTCGGCAACGAGGGCCTGAAGACCAATCTGGCCTGGTCCGTCACGCTGAATATCTATGCCAGTGCGGACAGCCCGAGCGACAGCCCCATCGGCACCGTGACGATCACCAGCCGCGAGACTCAGCCTGCTGAGGGCAAACCCTTCCGGGTCAGCAGCGCTGCCAACGCAGCGCCCGCCTACTTCTCCGTGGGCAAGACCTACTACCTGGAGGAGGTCGTCAACACCGTCACCAACGGCGTGGACGCCGCACACTTTGTGTGGAGTTCCTATCAGCTGGGCAGCGGAGACGCGGTCAAAACGGAGCCCGGCAAGCGCTACGGCTTCATCGTCGGCTCTGACGGGAATCTGAGCATCAAGGCCACCAACCGTTACCTCTATGGTGAAGTGACCTTCCACAAGTACGCCGTCGACGAGACCACGCTCCTGCACGATGCGGAGTTTGAGGTGCAGTATGAGAATGCGGACGGCGTGTGGACCGTGGTTCCCAACTCCAAGGTGGAGGAGCTGAAGAGCGTCGGCGGAGCCGGCACCGGCAGCTATCGTGCGCTGATCCCGCTGGTCAGAGAGGCAGCAACCCCTTACCGCATTGTTGAGACCAAGCCGCCTGTCGGCTATGTGCTCCATCCCCAAGCCAATAAGAACTACATTACCGTGTCCCTTTCCGCAGCCAACCATGTGCTGGATTACACGCTGGACGGCTCGGAGCTCTATGACGAGCAGTTCCTGACCAACCCCAAGGGCAACGGGCTGATCCTCCTCAAGTATGACAACCTCCCCGGCAGCGGAGATACACCTGCTCACAAGGACTCTGCCAAGTTCACCCTCTACCACAAGACCGACCGCACCAGCGCGGACGGCAAGCCGATCTTTGAAGCTCTGGAGAACCAGGTGGCCGTCAACGAGCAGGGCCAGGTAGTCTTCACCACGCTCCTGGCGCCCGGCGAGACCTACGCTGTGGCTGAGGTCCTGTTCAACTCGGATCTCTTCACCGGCCTGGACAGCATCTGGAACGGTACCACCAAGGTCACGCTGGAGACCATCCAGCTCGGCACCGGCGCGGGCACGGTGGAGAACGCCTATGTGTTCGACAGCCCGGATACGGATGTGTCCCTCAGCTTCAAGGTCTACAACATCCCCGCCATCTATCCCAGCATTGTCAAGCTGGATGTGGGCGGCTATCCCGAGAACGTGCATCCCGTGATGAACTTCAGCGTCTACGAGATCGGGGCGGACGCGGTGGTGGACGACGCCTTTGTTGAAAACCTGGTCCATCCCGCCCAACCCGAGGAGGGCGAGGAAGCACCCGCACCCGCCGGCCGTCTGGTCTTCTCGGAAGAGACCAAAACGATCTACGAGGTGAACGACGAAGCCAGCCCCTATAACGGCAAGAAGGGCACCAGCTACGTCTGGAAGCCCATCGGGGAGCAGGAGAGCTGGAATCCCAACAAGCGCTATGTCATCGTGGAGACCAGCATCGGAGCCAGTGAAACCACCCTGGTTTATGACACCATGGTCAAGGACGACCCGCGGGTCATCTGGTACACCGTGGCCGAGCCTGTGGCCAACCCGAACCGCGATAAGCCTCCGGTCTACATACTGACGAACGTCAACGGCTTTGCAGACGTGAAACTGGAGAAGAGCGTCGTGGAGCACAGCGACGCCGAAGACAGCACGGAAGACCAGCAGAACAGCCAGGTGGAAAACGGCGCGGTGGAGACCCTGCTCGCCGCCGACCGCAAGGTGGTCTATACCCTCAAGCCCACGCTGGAGGGCAAGAACCAGATGCTCTCCTCCTTCGTGCTGACGGACAACGGTCTGACCGCCAAACCGAACAACACCCCCTATGAGATCACCGGTGTGAAGGTGGGCGGCGCAACGCACAACCTGCCGGACGATCCGGCGCTGGAAAATGCCAAGATCCAGGCGCGCGTCATCTTTGACGGCGACAGAGACCATGCCGTCATCGTGGATGTGCCGGCGGATCTCCAGGCACAGAGTGCGCTTGTCCCGGCACCCGCGGGTACCCAGACTTTTGCCATCGAATACTTCTGCACGAAGCTGATGGATCTGTCCCACTACAACGTGGCGGAAGACGGCACTGTGACCGGATACCAGCTGGGCGAATCCTTCCGCGTCGGCACGACGAGCGTGAACGTGACGGTGAAGCAGCTGACGGAGTCCGCTGAGTCCCCCGCCACGGAGATTAAGGAATTCACCAACACGGCCATAGCGTCCCTCAGCTACCCGAAGTGGGGCGCTGACGGCTCCGGCCCGGTGCTGACCGAGAAGCACGACGACGATGACGCCGTCGTTGAGGTCAAGTCTCTTGAACTGCCCATCGTGTCGGTGGATAAGACCTCGAACATTGCTGACGGCAGCGCGGCCGAGGTCGGCGATCAGCATCCCATCGAATACACGCTGAAGATCACCAACACCAGACGTGAACCCGCTGTGGACTTTATCGATCCCGTACTGGTGGATATCCTGCCCACGGGCGTGAAACTCAAGCGGGACGACACGCACAAGGTCATCCTGAACACCGACGGCGCACCCAATTCCAATATTACCCTGGCTCCTGCGGATGTGGTCCCCATTGAGGGCAAGATGATCCAGCATGTGACGCTGGAAGACGGCTCGGATTACTCCGACGCCGAGACGGCTGTGATCTTTAAGCTGAAGGGACACCTCAAGCCCGGCGAGTTCGTCACCGTGACCTTTACCGCCGTGGCACAGCCGAGCGCGCTGCTCTACGAAGTGGACGATACCGCCCCCATTGTGCGCAACGACGTCTATCTCTCCTCCGCGGTGCACACCTACCACACCACCACCAACCAGTACGGCTACTCCTTCGCCAAGGGCGAGAATACCGACGGAAGCTATGTGTTTGGTGACGACATCCGGACCGAGGCAGGAAAGAACACGGTCTCGAAGATCCATGAACAAGGCGTGGATAAAGATCTGGCGGACAACGGCTACACCAACCTTGCCGATTACCACTGGGTCAGCAGCCATCTGGATCTGCATGTGGTGCGCGGCAGCAACGTGCTTGTGAGAAAGAGCGTCCGCGGCGACCGCGACAGCGGCTTCCACTTCGGCCTTGGCTACTCCACCAGAACGGTAAAGTACGTGGACGAGGGCGGCGAAGTTGGCCCGAACGGGAAAGTTATTGACGAAGGTTGGGCCGATTGGCGTCTGAGCATCACCAACGGCGAGTCGAACGCGATCTCCAAGATGATCGTCGGCGACGTGATTCCCAAGAAGGGCGACGATCCCGACAACCGCGGCTCCTTGTGGGATGTGGTCTTTGACAGCATCCAGCAGGTGCTGCTGAACAACGCGGTCGTCACCAATTACACCATGTACTACTACGCCAATGGTGACGTGAGCGGTGCGAAGGCTGCGCTGGCAGCGGCCCAGACCGCCCTTCAGAGCGGCCAGCCGCTTGCCGAGGGGTGGACCACGGCGCTGCCCACGACGACCCGCGAAAAGGAAAAGATCACCGCCTTCATGATGCAGTTTACGCCCACGCAGGAACTGAAGGCGAACCAGTCGATCATCATCACCTTCCACAGCATCGTCAAGGAGATCCCGCGTCCCGTGGGCGACAATCCGGATCCCTTCACGGAGATCGCGCTGGAGAACACCACCAACGACTTCACCCTCGCCTATGTCTACAAGGGAGTGAACCGGAGCATCGACTCCAACCCCGTCAGCGTCACGCTGATGGATCGGCCCGTCCGGGTCGAGGGCGACCTGTGGATCGACGAGGACCAGGATGGCGTGCAGGGTGCGCAGGGCCAGGCGATTGATCCGACAGCAATCACCATCAACCGCCGCGACTACAGCAAGTACGCCATTGTCAACGCGCTGAAGAACAGCATCTCCTTCTCCATCACAGATAACCGGCTCGCCGCCGGCTACACCTGGCGTGAGAGCGCGGAGAGCGTAGTCAGCGTAAATACCGCGCTGGGCGAATCGATCCGGCACTTCTTCTTCGATGAGCTGACACCCGGCCAGTTCCGACGCGAACCGCTGTACGCGTTGAACGCGGACGGCGAGATGGCGCTGCGGCGCGAAGCGCTGAAGTCGGAAGACCCGGCCATCTACTCCCTGACCGCGAGCATTGATGACGGTCTGCTGAACATCTTCCGCCTGACCAAGCGCGGCGACGGACACTACATGTCCGACGACCCCGATGCGCCGCCCATGGCCAACGTTCTGGACAGCAACTTCAACGGAGCTTCCGGCACCTACACCACCTTCCCGTTCTACATCCGCTACTCTACGGCGACGGATGAGACCAAGGACATCGGCTTCATGATGTACCGCGAGCTGGAGATCACCAAGGTGGCATCGGATAATAGCGAAATCAAGGTCGCCGGCGCTGAGTTCCAGATCTTCGGACCCTTTGACGAGGGTAAAGGCACGGCCGTCTCCGGCAGCCCGCTGACCTTCCTCAAGGACGCGAGCGGCGCGTATGCGCTCACGCTCAACGAGTATGGCCAGTATGAACCCAGCACCTCCGAGGATGCAGTCACTACCCTGGTCACTGACAACAACGGCAAGATCGTTGTCAAGAACCTCAACTGGTGGAAGGAGTACGTGATCCAGGAGACCAAGGCCGCCGACGGCTATGTCATTGCCGGCGCCACGGCAACGGCTACCGATGCCAACAACTGGACGGATGAAGACGGTAAGGCCTACGACGAGATCCAGGATCTGGGCGACGGAATCTTCCGTCTCAAGCTCCCCGGCACGGAACGCAAAACAGCCAGACACCAGGTGCTGATGGAGAACCCGCGCGGCGTGGACTTCAAGTTCAACAAGGTCGGCGCGCAGATGGTCGTCGATGCAAGCGGCAAGGACCAGGTTCAGGTCCTCGGCGCGCTGCAGGGCGTGACCTTCGGTCTGTTCACCGATGAGGCCTGCACCAAGCCTGTGGGCGTGACCTACGACGAGGCGGGCCAGCCCAGCGGAACGCCCAGAACCGCCACCTCCGATGAAAACGGCTTGGTCGACTTTGGCATGCTGGTCTACGGTACCTACTACATGAAGGAGACCGACCTCGGCGCGAACAAGGACATCTACTGGAACAACGACACCATCTACAAGGTGCAGGCGCTGCCCAAGGACAAGGATCATCCCGCCAGAGTTGTGGTCTCTGCTGTCAGCGGAGCGGGCTATGTGCCCACGCCCTCCGAGAGCCAGCAGCAAGACAGCAGCACCTCCGACACGACGCCGGTGAGGACCGGTATGCTGGTCTATGACGGAACTGCGCAGATCGGCTACACCATCCAGAACGTCAAGGTTGCCTTCAAGGTCAAGCTGCTGAAGGTCGACAAGTACAAAAACACGATCCTGCTGAAGGATGCGGAGTTTGCGGTGTTCACCGACGAGGCCTGCAACACGCCTCTGACCAGAAAGAATGCCGCGGGTACTGACGTCCCGGTCAAAGCCACGACGGATGCACAGGGCGAGGCCAGCTTTGACTGGCTGCTGCCCGGCACCTACTACCTGAAGGAGACCAAGGTCCCCGAGGGTTACCAGGATATCGGACTTGTCTGCAAGCTGGTCATCTCTTACACAGTCACAGTGGGTACGGACGGCACCAGCACGGTGACCCGGACGATCACCTTCCAGGATCTGAGCGATCCCACCGCGCAGGCTGAGACGATCACCGTGGCAGACGGTGTTGCCAGCTTCACCGTGACGGCCCGGAACACGCCTTACATCGACTTTGAGTTTGAAAAGGTCGCTGCAGAGATGGAGATCGGCGCCGACGGCGACACGGTCAAGGAGCTCGGACCTCTTGCGGGTGTTGAGTTCACCCTCTACACGGACGAGAGCTGCGCTGAAGGAAAAGAACTGAAGCTGCCCGTAAAGAAGCCCGACGGCACCACCGAAGAAGTGGTCGTCAAGGCTGTGTCCGACGCCAACGGCAAGGTCAAATTCCAGAAGCTGCCCTACGGCACCTACTACATGAAGGAGACCAATCTGGGCGAGGCCAACAAGGATATCTTCTGGGACAACACCACGATCTACAAGATCGAGGCCCCGAAGATGAACGGCGAAACCCCGGTCTATGACGGCAACAAGCCTGTTGTGGTCTTCACGGCCATCAGCGGCAGCGGCGCCGACGAGACCGATGACGCTGCAGCGGGTGAGGATGACGATCCTACTGTGATCGATGAACCCGTGGTTCCCGCTCAGCAGGGCGGAGACGACGGCCAGGATCTCGATGATTCCACCGAGACCGAAGAGACCACCGAGACCGAAGAAACCGTACCTCTGCGCACTGGCATGCTGGTGGAAGTCAAGGGCACGGACGGCAAGGTCATCGGCTACAAGATCCAGAACCTGAAGGTTCAGTTCAAGATCAAGCTCCTGAAGGTCGATGAGACCGAGAAGAAGACCCCGCTGAAGGGCGCGGAGTTTGCTCTCTACAGGGCGAAGGACATGGAGTCTGTTACGCTTTCCGCCGAGGGTGTCACACCGGTTGTGACCACGCTCAAGCCGAAGGACGGTGCAACCCCCGTCAAGACGGTGACCACCGACGATAAGGGCGAGGCCTCTCTGGGCTGGCTGGGTCTGAACACGAAGGACAGCGAAACCGAGACCGGAGTCAACGTAAACGAGGGCGAGTACTACCTGGTGGAGACCAAGGCGCCCACGAACTACCTCAAGCTCAGGGATCCGGTCCGCATCTTCTTCACCAAGGCCGGCTGGAGCTACCAGCAGGCAGGCAAGGACAAGGTTGAGAAAGCCACCGACGGCGTTGTGAGCTTCACAGTTAAGGTTACCAACAAGGCCTTCGGCGACCTGAAGATCATCAAGTACCTGCCCACTTACGAGGTAAGCGAGGAAGCGACCTTCGTCTTCGACGTGGTTGGCAAAGATGACGACGGCAACGTGGTCTACACCAATGTGGCAGTTCTGACGCTGAAAAAGGAAGGCAGCAGGTCCACGGTTCTGCATCACATCCCCGATGGCGCGCACATCACGGTGACCGAGCGCTATACCGGTTCGCACTACGAGCTGGATTCCGCCGCCAATCAGACGACCACCATTGTCGCCAACCGTACGGTGAGCGTGAACTTCACCAACAAGTACAATTACGACGACAACGGCGGCCACGGACTTGCCAACATCTTCAATCCCAACACGAACGGTGGCTGGACACACGACGGTGTGGAAACGCGCACCAGTACCCTGAACGACCAGACTCTGGAGGACTACACTCCAGAGTCGGGGTCCCCGGCACAACCCCAGGCTGAACCTGCTGCAGAGGAGAGTGATGCAGAATGAAACAGAAATCCTGGATCCTTAGCCTGCTGGCTTTGGTGCTGATCGCCTGTGCCATGGTGCAGCCCGCATTGGCCTACTTCACGGCCAATACCCAGGCCGATGGTAAGATTCCGCTCCATTTTGGGCGGAAGACCGAGATCGAAGAGGCAGTCGACGGCCTGCACAAGGCGGTGACCATCAAAAACACCGGCGGCGACCATCCTGAGTACGCCGACCCCGTCTGGGTCCGCGCAAAAGCCTATGTCGGCCAGCAGTATAAGCAGTACCTGGTCGTCGAAGGCACCGACTGGACTTCCGTCAGCGATCCGGATGACCCGGATAATCCCTGGTGGGTCTATGGGAAGCCCGTCCCGGTGGGCGGAACCGCGGCGGTTTTGAATGTCTCACTGGTCAATATGCCGGTTGATCACGGCGAGGAACACCAGTTCAAGGACGTCAACGTGGCCGTGGTGTATGAGAGCGTCACAGCCTACTACGACTTTGACGCAGCCGTACAGCCTACCTTCAAGCCGGCGGACTGGACAGCCAAGATTCTGGATTCCGCCACTTCGAGCCCCACGCCCGAAACGCCGTAAGGAGGGTCTGACATGAAAAAATTCAGAGATTTTCTCAGCAGGCCCGCAGTGACCGCAACTCTGCTTGCGCTGGCCCTGGTGCTCCTGTCAGGGAGCACCCTGGGCGGCGCCCGGGCCGCGCTGACCATCCAGTCGCGGAACTACAACTCCCATGTGGAACTGTACGACCTGGGTGTTGCGCTGCAGGAATCCAACGACGGCAGCAACTGGACGACTGTCGCAACCTATGCAAAGCCCAGAAACAACAACAATGTGCTGATGAAGAACCTGCTGGGCAACGATAGCAAGCTGCTGGCGGGCAAAAAGTACACGGAGATGCTGCGTGTCTACAACATGCCAAAAGCTGGGGGGACGCAGGCCATCGAAGAGTACGTGCGCGTGGCGGTTTACAAGTACTGGCTGGATCCCAGCGGCAACAAAACTCCTGCGCTGGACTCCGAATGGATCAAGCTGGAATTTGTCACCGGCAACGGCTGGAGCATCGATGACAGCTCCTCCACCGAAGAGCGCACGGTGCTGTACTACAGTCCGGTCCTGGCCGGCGACAAGCCGAGCGAGCCCTTCCTGAAGTCTGTCACCATCGACGAGAAAGCGACAAAGGCGGTGACAAAGACCGAGACCCAGGAGGGCAATGTGACCGTCATCACCTGGACCTACGATTACAACGGCTACCAGTTCTGCCTGGACGTGTATGTAGACGCGGTGCAGACGCATAACGTGAGCGACGCCAAGACCAGCGCCTGGGGCGTTGTGAAGTAAGGAGGTGGAGAGACATGAAAAGAAAATTTGCGGCGTTTCTCCTGATCCTGTGCCTGATGCTGGCCCTGCCCGTCGCGGCGAACGCGGAGACGCTGAACGGCGCATCCGACTGGGTTGTGACCTTCACCACGGCCAACCGCATCGTGAGCAACTTCGGTGAGTCAGCCATTGACGATACCCTGCGGAATATGCAGCCGGGCGACACGGCAAATTTCAAAATCACCGTGCTCAACTCCGGCGGCAAGACCGTCGACTGGTACATGATGAACTCCGTCATTAAGTCTTTGGAAGATTCATCCATTGCATCCGGCGGCGCGTACAGCTACATCCTGACCTATACACCCTCTGCCGGAACAGGCAGAGAGCTGTACAACAGCAACACGGTCGGCGGTGAAAACAGCCCGGCCGGAGCCGGCGAAGGTCTGAACGAGATCAACAGGACCGAGCTGAAAGACTGGATCTTCCTGGAGCAGATGGCGACCGGACGCTCCGGCGTCGTCAACCTGACGGTGAAGCTCGAGGGCGAGAGCCAAGCCAACGTGTATCAGGATACCATGGCTGATCTGCGCATGAGATTTGCGGCGGAGATCGTCCCCACCCGCACGATCGTCAAGACCGGCGACGAGGGTACCCAGCTTCAGCCCATCTACATCGGCATGGCTGTGGCCGGCGTGCTGGCCTTGGGTCTGGCCTTAGAGGGTGCGGTGCAGAACAAAAAGAAAAGGAGTCACAAGGCATGAAAAAACTTGCAAAGCTTGTCTCGGTGCTCCTTCTGGTCGTCCTGATGGCGAGCCTGTGCGGCAGCGCCTTTGCAGAGGACACCTCCGTCTACAAGATCCGTTTCTACCCCGGCAACCAGGGTATTTTGACAGGCAACCCTGAAGGGACATACACTTACAACGCCAGCGTCACACTGCCGGGCGTAAAGGTGACGGATGACCGCTATTTTTTCAAGGGCTTCCGTGAGGCGGGCATGGACAACTCCACTTACAACTCGACGGATTTCTATGCCAAGCGCGACATGGACTATGTGGCAGCCTATGGCATGATGAGCACCGCCGTGGAGTACACGGTCAACCATGTGCTCAACCCGGCTGGAACGCTTTACAGGACGGAGACTTTCTACGGCAACGAGGGCGACCGCCCGGTGGTTGCCTACGAGTATATCGAAGGTTACCAGCCCCAGGCCTACAGCCTGATCAAGACCCTGACGAAAAACGCGGCTGACAACGTCTTCACCTTCTACTATACGCCGACCGCGCCTATCACCAACACCGTCATCGTACCCGGCGGAGGCGGCGGAGCGGCAGCAGGCGGCGCAGCGGCGGCAGGCGGAGCGGCGGCAGGTGCCGCGGCCGGCAACGCGGCTGCAGGCGCCAATGCCGGCGCCAACGCGGGCGCAAACGCCCCGGCCGTCCCGGCAGCCCCGGCAGCCCCGGCAGCCCCCGCAGCGCCTGAGGAAATCATCGACCTGGATGTGCCTCTGGCTGCGCCGAGCCCCAGCGCCACCCCGACGCCGGCCACCACGCCGACGCCCAACGCGCGCCGTGTGGCTCTGCCGGCCTGGCTGATCCTGCTGCTCCTGGTGGGACTGGCCGGTCTGATCACCATTCCCATCGTCTATCTCCTGTTCCTGCGCAACGGCAAGAAGGAGGACGACGGCGACCAGACGTCTTCCGGCGGCAATGACTCCGATTCCGGTGAGACCTGATCCTATGGCGGCATCCGGAACAAAAAAACAAAAGCGAACAAGCAAAGGCGGCGGGAAGTTTCTTCCCGCCCTTTGCGGGTTCCTGGGCACCCTGATTTTGACAGCCGTTATCCTCTCCGCCCTTCCGCTGACGATTCCGCGCATGATGGGCTATGAGATTTTCAGCGTGGTCTCCGGGAGCATGGAGCCCACGCTGCCGGTGGACAGTCTTGTCTATGTGGAGCCCGCGGACCCGGCGGAGATCCTGCCGGGGGAGATCGTGGCCTTCTGGCGGGACGGAGTCGCGGTCACGCACCGGACTGTGGAAAACCGGCGTGAGGAGAACAGTCTCATCACCCGCGGCGACGCCAACGACATGGAGGATATGGAGCCCGTCTCCTATCTGAATGTGATCGGGCGGGTGAAGTACCATGTGCCGGGGCTCGGCATGCTGATGCTGTACTATGTCAGCGCTGAGGGCAAGATGCGGCTGATCTGCATCGCCCTGGCGGGAGCGCTGCTGAATCTGATCGGCTCGTCGCTGCTGCGGTGGCGGAGGGAAAAGGAGAGAGAACAGACATGAGCAAGCGCGTCCGCACAACGCTGATCGTCTTTTTGACGGTCTTTCTCGTCCTCAGCGGCGTCACGGTCGTTGTGGTCAAGATCCCCTACTGGAAAAGCCAGCGGGCATACGGGGACGCAGCCAGCAGCTTTACGGAGCACCTGGACCCCGAGAGCCTGGAGGCAATGAAGGTGGGGGCCAAATACCACAGTCTGAACGAGAAAGCGAGCAACTGGGAACTGGCCCCCATCAAGGTGGATTTTGAGGCCCTGCGCAAGGTCAACGAAGATGTGATCGGCTGGATCTACTGCGAGGATACGGTGATCGACTATCCCGTCCTCCACGGGGAGACCAACGAGACCTATCTGCACACGCTCTTCAACAAGGAGTACAATCCCTCCGGCTCCATCTTCCAGGACTCCAACAATCTCAAGGGCTTCATCGACAACAACAACATCCTCTACGGCCACCACATGGCGGACCGCTCCATGTTTGCCTCCCTGGACGAGTGGCAGCACCAGGAGTACTTTGACAAGCACCCCGTGATGTGGCTGCTCACCCCGGAGCGGGACTACCGGGTCGAGCTGTTTTCGGCCTACACCATCTCCGCCTACGACGAGACCTATTCCATCTTCCGCGGCTTCAGCGCCGAGAAGGACGGCCCCGAGCTGGAAGAGTATCTGAAGAAGATGAAGAAGCGCTCCGCGGTGGAGTGCGAGGTGGAGCTGGATCCCCAGGGCATGTATCTGCTGCTGTCCACCTGCGCCTATTCCTTTGAGGATGCGCGCTCCGTGGTGCATGGCAGGATGGTCCCGGTGGACAGCGCCGGAGGCAAGCTCCTCCCGCGGCCCAGCCCGACTGCCCCCTGAATAAAAGAACGCAAAACGGCGCCGGAAAACGGCGCCGTTTTGAATTGACAGAGCGAAGTCTGCCCCTGTATACTGTTGTCGACAGGCAATGCGCCTGCGCTTTGAGAGAGGAAGGTTTGAACGACGGAACGACGGCAAAAGGAGGAAACAAGATGTTCGTGTTTTGGGGCGACGGCTCGGCGGAGGCCATGAGTCTGGTCCGCGCCATCCGGGTGCGGAGTACGGAAAACTTCAACTGGACGTTTATCTTTATCCTGGCGGTTGTGTTCTATGTTTACTGGAGCGAGATCAACAAGAAAAACTTTGAGGTGATCTTTGCGGGCCTGGCCCTGTACGGCGTCCACTGGCTCTATGAGATCGTCAACGCCATCATCGGCCATGTCGCCGGCTACCCGCTGTGGTCGGTCTCCAACGCGTCTACCACCTTCATCCTGCTGATCGGCGTGTGCTGGGAGCTCTCCATGATGTTCTCCCTGGCGGGCATCATCTCCTTCAAAATGCTGCCGCAGGATCGGAGCAAACGCTGCTTTGCCAGAGACGGCAGGGGCGGCATCAGCTGCAAACTGCTGGGAGCGCTGGAGATGGCGCTGCTGTTTGCGCTGTTTGAATCCTTCCTGGCCGGGACAAGCAACCACTCCTTCATCTGGGTCTACAAGTGGTGGGGTGTGCTGCCGGTCTTCGTCACGACCTATATTCCCTTTTTCCTCGCCAGCAACTATGTGCCGGATATGGAGCCGAAAAAGAGAACCCGCTTTCTCATCGGCATCTGGGGGCTGGACGCCCTGCTGCTGGTGATCCTGATCCCGCTGGGCATCATCTGACAAACAAAGGCCGCCGGCGATGCCGGCGGCCTTTCAGCTTCGTGCGCGCTTATTCCTCAATGACGGTGATCATCACACCGTCCGGTCCGGGGAAGCTCAGCGTGCGCTGCCCGGTGTAGGGGTCGGTCTCAAAGGGGCCGGTCTCCACGTTTTTCTTTTTGAGCCGCCTCTTCAGCTTCGGCAGGTTGTCCGCCGAGAAGGTGAGAAACTGCGGCGGCAGCTTGTCCGGCCGGTTGGAGCAGCGGACCTCCACCTGGGTCTTGCCCATCTCAAAGAGGAAGTTGGTGCCGATGGAGAGATCCACGCTCATCTGCCGCCGGGGCCGAAAGCCCAGCTTGGTGGCGTAGAAGTAATAGACCTCGTCCTCGTCGGTGCCGAGCAGCGTCGTCCTGGACAGGCCGATGCGCCGCGCGAAGGGATAGAGCGGGGAGCGCTTGGCGGTCTTTTTCCAGCGGCGGTAGCTGAACAGCTCGCTGCGCCACTCCGGGTGTGTGACCACATAGGCCACGGAGATGAACAGCATCTGTCCGATCAGTCCGCCCAGGGTGTTGGCCAGCAGATCGTCCATGTCGTAAAAACCGCGCTTGAAAATCAGCTGCAGGTTCTCTGTCACAAAGGAGATGACAAAGCAGGCAAAGACAGGCCGGACGTTGGCCCGGGCGCGGAAAAACTCAAATACATAGGGCAGCAGGTAACCCATGGGGACATAGAGCATGATGTTCATGCATACCTGGGTGATATCCTCAAACTTGACCACCCGGATGTGGGAGAAGGCCTCCTGAAAGCCCTGGGTAAAGAGTATCACCAAGATATCGAAAAGCCCGTTGTCCGTGTCGATGGCTTTCTGCAGATCGGCAAAGGGCGCGATGTGGACCAGGTAGCTCTCGGAGGCGCCCCGGGAGAAGAAGACCAGATAGGCATAGGCCGCGATGTACACGGCAAAGACCAGATAGAGGATCCACTGCCGCAGCCGCAGCAGCAAATCCGCGTGGGGGTTTTCACTGACCCCGTGGTGGAGATTGACGCCGAGCTTTGCGCAGATCCGCCGATCCAGCCAGGGGAGCAGCAGCACCAGCACAGCCACCAGAGCGGTGACGACGATGTTGGTGGATATGGCGTTGGCGTTGAGACGCATGGGCATCGCTTCCTGTCTGTATCAAAATGGGGGAAGGTACAGGGTTAATATAGCACATATGGTCCTGTTTGCAAACAGGAAATGCAAGGTTTTGCAGAAAAGTGGGGAAAACACGCAGGCGCGTTTTTTTCATTTGCAGCGGCGCAAATCTATGCTACAATAAAAACAGAGAGGTCGACCGGACACGCAAACAGCAAGGGAGGTAAAAACCATGAAAACAATGGTATTGGGAAAGACCGGCCTGGTGGTCACGAAGACCGCCATGGGATGTCTGCCGCTGCAGCGCTGCGACAAGGACTACGCGGTGAAGCTCCTGCAGGCGGCCTACGAGGGCGGCATCCGCTATTTTGACACCGCCAACGCCTATACAGACAGCGAGGAGAAGATCGGGCTCGCACTCTCCGACGTGCGGGATCAGATCGTGATTTCCACCAAGAGCGCCTCCCGGGACAAGGCCGGGGTCCTGGCGCACATTGAAAACAGCCTGAAGATGATGAAGACCGACTACATCGATCTCTTCCAGTTCCATCAGGTGCCCGAGGTACCAGACCCCAACGACCCCAACGGCGCCTACGCCGGAGCCCTGGAGGCAAAGGCGCGGGGCTGGATCCGCCATATCGGTGTCACCAGCCACCGGGTCAACGTGGCGGAGGAGTGCATCGCCTCCGGCCTGTTTGAAACCCTGCAGTTTCCCTTCAGCTATATCTCCAGCGAGCGGGATCTGGCTCTGGCGGACAAGTGCAAAGCGGCCGACATGGGCTACATCGCCATGAAGGGTCTGGCCGGCGGCATGCTCACCAACACCCGGGCCTGCCACGCTTTCATGAAGCAGTATGACAACGTGGTCCCCATCTGGGGCATCCAGAGAATGGAGGAGCTGGAACAGTGGCTGGCCGTGGCGGAGGAGGACCCCGACATGGATGAGGAGCTGGCCGCTTTCATCCAGAAGGAGCGTCAGGAACTCTCCGGCAGCTTCTGCCGCAGCTGCGGCTACTGCATGCCGTGTCCCATGGGCATCGAGATCCGCAACTGCGCCCGCATGAACATGCTGCTGCGCCGCTCTCCCTGGCAGCAGTACATGACGCCGGAGTGGCAGGCAAAGATGAACAAGATTGAGGACTGCATCGGCTGCCGCAGCTGCGCCAGCAAGTGCCCCTACCAGCTGGACACGCCGAACCTGCTCAAATACATGCTCAAGGACTATCGGGAGTTTTACGAGAGCCACAAGGATCTGCTGTAAGACAGACCAAACGAAAACAGCGCCTGCGAAAGCAGGCGCTGTTTTCATATGCGGCGGGAGATCAGGCCTTGGCCACGACCTCTTCAACGTCGAAGGTCTTGGTGCCGTCCTCCAGCACAAAGTAGGGGATGCCGATCCAGCCGTTGGCGCGGACAGCCTCAAACTCGGGGGCCTTGTCGCGCAGCTGGAGGAACTCCTTGAGCCAGATGGGATCGGTGGCGAAGTCGTAATAGTCGAAGGCGATGCCCTTCTCGTTGAGCAGCTTCTCCGCGTCCACACAGTCGTGGCAGGAGCGGATGCCGTACATGGTGATCTTCATGTGTTCTTCCTCCTGTATCAGTTTGGTGAGCCGTATGCAGCCTTACGGATAAACCTATCTTAATGCAAAAAGCGGACAAAGTCAATCACGATCAGGAAATATCGGGCAAAATCAGTCAACCAGAACGCTGCCGTCGGCTGACAGGAAGAGCTCGGCGGGCTTGTCCTGGGAGGCAAACTGCATGGGGGAGAGGACAGAAGCGTAGCTGCCGGCGTTGTCGATCACGATCAGATCTCCGACATTGAGCTGCGGCATGTGGATGTCCTCGGCAATCAGGTCAGTGCCGGTGCAGAGGTTGCCCGCCAGCGTGACGGCCTCCGTGGCCTCGCCCTCCTTGAGCGGCGTGAAGCGGAAGGCGCCGTCACAGGTAAACAGCGGCTCCCAGCTCTTGGCTGCTGCGGGGTCCGTGTACTTGCCCACCATCACCGCCACCGAGGGGCGGAGAAAGCCGTTGAGGGTGTTTTTCAGCAGCAGATAGATCTTGCCGTGGGAGACCTTGCGGTCCACCACTTTGGTGACGTACACGCCGCTGCGGCAGGTGGTGTAGCGGCCGGTCTCAATGAAAACGCGGGTGCCGGGGAAGTCGGCCCGGAAGGCGTCCAGCGGCGCCTTCGCGGCGGCATGGAGGGCCTCCACATCGACCTCTCTGTCGCTGTCGGCAAAGGGCACGCCGATGCCGGAGCCCATATTCACATAGGAAAGCTCCCCGCAGACATCAACAAAGCGCCGGGCCAGATCGATCATCCGCCCGTAGTAGGCGGCCAGCACGCCGCCGTCCAGCTCCTGGCTCTTGACATGCACATGGATACCGGTGACCTTCACGTTTTCATAGGGATTTGCCCGCACCAGGGCCAGCGCGTCGTCTTCGTCGATGCCGAATTTGGAGGGATGCCCACCCTCGCCGGAGAAGCTGAAGTTGGGGTTGATGCGCAGGCCGATCTCGGCGCAGACGCCCTGGGCCTTCGCCGCCTTGTCGATGCGGCCCACCTCGCCCAGACTGTCCGCGATGAGAACGGACTTCGGCAGGGCCTCGTCGATATCCCGCTGGGTCTTGCCCGGCGCGGAGAAGTAGATCTGATCTTTTTTGAGCCCGTGTTCGACGGCCATCAGGACCTCGCCCAGACTCGCCGCGTCGGCGCCGAAGCCGCGGGCAAAGAGCGTGTCCAGAATGTGGGGATTGGGGTTGCATTTGATGGAGTAGAGAAACTCCACCGGGGCAAAGACCTGCTGCAGATGCGCGGCCCGGGCGGAGACACGCGCGCCGTCGTAGAGATAAAAGCTGTCATAGCGCTCAGACAGACTGCGGATCAATTCACTGTGTTCCATACGCGCCTCCTTCGGCATAAGCTGCCGTGTTGTGTGATGGGAGTGATGCTATGAACAATATATCATTTTCCCTGCCATCCGGCAAGAGGGAACGGCAGACAGAGAGAAATCAGAACGGAGGCGGAGGGATTCGCCTGCTTTTTTTTCGCCTTGCGGGGGACGGCGAAAAGAACTAAAAAAATCGACCAGTGTTTGCACTGGTCGATGAACACCCCGCCGGAGTGATCGATCCAGATTCAAAGCCCTACGACAGTAAAAAAGAGAAGACAGGCTTTTTAGCCTGTCTTCTCTTTTTGGATTTGTTGCACTGTTTTGATAGTATTTCCCACAAAGAGCGTGCACCGCATGTTTAGGGGGTGTATTTTCTTTTAAGGGGGTGCAAATGCCAAAAAAGGTTCATTTTGAATGATAGGCTTTTCCAGTTCAAATATGTGCCTTTACAACTCTACAATGAACGCAAAGAAGGCTTTCAACAGATCTGATGACGTCATCTCCGATGTCACAAAGCGGATTGAGGATCTCAATCGCAAAACGCGCAAATCCACACGGGAGGCAGTACTCTAAATCGTTTAGAGAAGCAGAGGATTTGCAGCACGGCAGCGTGGTTTCCAGTGAAGAAAAAGCTCTTTCATAGGCTTCGTTCATTGCGGTTCCCCACCATCCGAAATCAAGTGTGGCACCACAGTTGGGGCAAGTAATTGTTTCCAGACTTCCTCCACAGTCGATAAACATAGGAGTTGGGCTGCTTGCTGATTCGACACGATCGCAAACCACGTGCGTTTCAAGATAATGCCTCGCGTTTTCAATCGACTGCTCGGAAACCGTAATGAAAGGATCTGTTGGGAACAGTTTAAAAATATAATCTGACATTAAGCAACCTCCTGTTCTAATCCGCTTATCATTGATTCGGTTGGACGCGGAAAACGCTTACTTTCTCATCTATCATAACACAACACAAAAAGAAAAAGGCAGGCAATTTCTATCAAAATTACCTGCCTTTTGTGGTGGAGACGGAGGGATCGTTTGCGATCCACTCCACTTCACGCATGGCGGCGATCGTTTCTCGATTTGGCTGATCCTCGGGGGAGCCGGGGATGTCTGACAGAATCCCAAACAGGGACTTGGCTGCCTTAATACGTTGTTGCGTATCGTTTGCCTGATTCCAGTACTCGTCGCCAAACAGCACCCGCAGGTAATCCTGCCTTGCATCAAGCACTCTGGCAACGAACACCGATTCCTTTTCAACGCTGTACAGGGCAATATGTTTCCCACACAGGAGCATCCGCAGCTCCGTCTGAAAGCCGGTAAGGGCTTCAATAGACGGCCCTTGCTCCGGGTAGCGTCCCCGCGCACGCAGATTTTTCAAAATGCTTCCTACAATTCTGTTTGCGGCGCCCCGATTTTTAAGCTCTATGGAGATGTACTGCTTGATCTGCGAGATGTCCCTTGCGGCCTCCGGGGAAAGAAAAAGTTTATTCATCCTCCATACCGAGCTGAGCCGATACCTCGTCAAGTGTCAGCCAGCCTTCCTTCTTTGCAGAATCCCAACCTTTCTGCGCCTCGTCCAAAAGACGGCGCATGGCTTTGGCCTTCATGAATTCAGCGTTTTCAGGGGAGACCAAAAAGGGAAGTCCATTATCGTTCAGGGATTGCTGGATGAATATGTTGACGGCATCCGTAAAGGAAAGTCCCTGGCTTGCATAGACAGCCTCCACACGGCGCTTTACCTCGGGATTGATCCGCATCTGAAAGGTGGCCGTCTTGGGCGCGTTTACGACATTCAAATTCTGATCCATGTTCATCAACTCCTTGGGCTTATTATAGCGGATCTGGGCCAATGCGTCAATACGACGTAATTACAAATTGACACTGACGGAGGGGATTCGCGTGCATTTCTTTTCGCCTTGCGGAAGACGGCGAAAAGAAATAGAAGTATTCGCCAGTGTGCGCACTGGCTCATGCACATGCCCCCGGCATGTGCGACTACACATTCGAATCCCTCCTATGCCAAAAAGAAGGACAGGCACTTGGCCTGTCCTTCTTTTTGGTGGAGACGGAGGGATTCGAACCCTTGACCTTACGGATGCGAACCGTACGCTCTCCCAGCTGAGCTACGCCCCCATATTCGATTAAAAATGCTGATATATCAAGGCTTTCGACAAACGGATGTGAACCGCGCGGCTGACGGGTGAGGTACATGCCCCCATGAGACAAGAAATATAACTGGCCCAGGCGCTCTCCCAGCTGAGCTACGCCCCCATGACTGTCATCATGACAGCTTTTGTATTATAGCATACTTTTCGATTTTGTAAAGAAAAATTTTCATTGATAAAATCGGAATCTTGTAGTATAGTATCAGCGTGACTTTTGACAAGGCTGCACTAGTTGGGGAGCCAGCGGTGCCCTGTAACCTGCAATCCGCTACAGCAGGGATGAATTCCCAGCCGAGGATATGTTCTGTGTCGTCTGACCCCGGTAAGCAGCGTTGACGATCCGGTCTCGCGCAACGGAAACCCGTGAACCATGTCAGGCGGGGAACCGAGCAGCATTAAGCGGTGCTTTTCGTGTGCCGTGAGGCTGCCGGGTCCGAGCCGGCTGCCGGCGTAACGGACATAGAGCATCTTTCAGAGCTGGGTGTGCAGTCTTGTCAAGGGTCACTACTTTTATATGTCGGGTGGGAGAACGATGTACCAGGCGCTTTACCGTAAGTGGCGGCCCCAGACCTTTGACGAGGTCGTGGGCCAGCAGCATATCACCGAGACGCTGAAAAATCAGGTGAAGTCCGGCCGCCTCTCCCATGCCTATATCTTTATCGGTACCCGCGGCACCGGCAAGACCACCTGCGCCAGAATCCTGGCCCGGGCCGTCAACTGCGAGCACCCGGTAAACGGCAACCCCTGCGGGACCTGCCGGGCCTGCCGTGGGATCCTGGAGGGCTCGGTGCTGGATGTGGTGGAGCTGGACGCGGCCTCCAACAACAGCGTGGACAATGTCCGCGCCCTGCGGGAGGAGGCAGTGTTCACCCCCGCCTCTGTGAAGAAGCGCGTGTACATCATCGACGAGGTGCACATGCTCTCCACCGCCGCTTTCAACGCCCTGCTGAAGATCCTGGAGGAGCCGCCGGAGCACCTGATGTTCATCCTGGCAACCACCGAGCTGCAGAAGGTGCCGGCCACCATTCTCTCCCGCTGTCAGCGACACAGCTTCAAGCGCATCGACGCCCCGGCCATCGCGGCGTATCTGGAATACATCGCCGGGCGCGAGGGCTTTACCCTGACCCGTGAGGCCGCGGAGCTGATCGCCCGCCTGGCTGACGGCGGCGTGCGCGACGCGCTGAGCCTGCTGGACCAGTGCTCGGCCAGCGAGACGATTGACCTGGACGCGGTGTACAACGCCATGGGCCTGGCCGGCAACCGCCGCACAGCCTCTTTGCTGGACGGGATCCTGGAGCACAAAACGGAGAAGGTGCTGCAGGACTTTACATCCATGTGGATGGACGGGAAGGACCCCGCCGTTTTGATGACGGAGCTGACGGGGCTGCTGCGGGACACGCTGATGATGAAGGTGGCGCCCAAGGGCGGACAGAGTCTGATCTCCGGCGCCTATGACAATCAAACGCTTTTGAACCTCGCCGGGCGCATGACGCAGGAGGAGATCCTCTGCGCCATGGAGACCCTGCAGAATACGCAGACGGTGATGCGCGGCAGCGCAAACCCCAAGACTGCGGCGGAGCTGTGCCTGGTCTCCCTCTGCGACAACACCCTCTCCGAGAGCATCGGCTCTCTGCGGGCAAGAGTCTCCCGGTTGGAGGAGCAGCTGAAAAACGGTGTAGTCCCCGCGGCGCGGCCTGCACCCGTGGACGAGGAGCTGCCCCCGCCGCCGGAGGAGGAATACCCGGCCCCGGCCGATTATGAGCTCTATGAGGACGAGCGCCCGGCAGAGACCTCTGTCGCCCCTGTCGGAGAGACGGCACCGGAACCTGTGCGCGAGACGGTGTCCGCGGGCGCTACGCCGGAGTCCGCTGCCCCCGCAGCCGAGAGCGTGAGCTGGGAGGCGATCTGCCGTCAGGTGGAGCCGCTTTTGACCAAGGACATCAGCACCCGCCTGGGAGATCCCAAATCCGTGTGCGGTGCCATGGAAAACGGCGCACTGCATATCCGGGTGGTGCCCGGTTTCCTGTATACCCGCTTTAACCGGCAGGAAGTGATGGGCAAATTCTCCGCCGCCGCAACGGAGCTTGCGGGGCGCGAGGTGCACGCGGTGCTGGAGGAGCTCTCGGACAAGCCGGCGGAGGCCAAACGCAGCCTGGAGGATCTCAAGGCCTTCAAGGAAGTTCATTTTATCTAAACAGAAATACCGATACAGGAGGACAGACATTATGGCAAAAAACGGATTTCGCGGCGGATTCCCCGGTGGTGGGAATCAGATGAATATGATGAAGCAGGCCCAGAAGATGCAGCAGGATTTCCTGAAGATGCAGCAGGAGCTGGAGAGCAAGGAGTTTGAGTTTACCGCCGGCGGCGGTGCGGTGAAGGCCACCATGGTGGGCACCCGTCAGCTCTCCTCCATCGTCATCGACCCCGAGGTTGTGGACCCCGAGGACGTGGACATGCTGCAGGACCTGGTGCTGACCGCGGTCAACGGCGCCATCAAGCTGGCCGACGACGAGACCAGCAAGGCCATGAGCAAGCTGCAGGGCGGCCTGGGCGGCTTCCCCGGCCTGTTCTGATCGGAAACGATGAAAACCCCGTGGACGGACAGCGTCGATCGGCGCTGTCCGCTTTCGGAATATCCGAGGCCCCAGATGGTGCGGGACAACTGGCTCTGCCTCAACGGGCCCTGGGATTGCGCCTTTCGCGTCAGCGGCGGGGTGCCGGACCATTTTGACCGGCAGATTCTGGTCCCCTTTTCCCCGGAGACGGAGCTCTCCGGCGTGGGCCGCGCCCTCGGCAAGGATGAAACCCTGTGGGTTCACCGCTGTGTGACGCTGCCGGAGCAATTTGCCGGCAAGCGGATTCTGCTGCACTTCGGCGCGGTGGACCAGGAGGCGGCGGTCTGGGTCAACGGCCGTCTGGCGGCGCAGCACCTGGGCGGCTATCTCCCCTTTGAGACGGAGATCACCGGACTGCTGAACGGTCCGGAGATCGAGATTCTGGTACGCGTCCGGGACGAGACCGACGCCGGGGAGCGCAGCCGGGGCAAGCAGAAGACGAAGCGCGGCGGTATCTGGTACACGCCCCAGAGCGGAATCTGGCAGACGGTGTGGCTGGAGGCCGTACCCCGGGAGTACATCCAGAGCCTGCGTATCACGCCGGACTATGACCGGGCCTGTGTCCTGGTCGAGGCGGAGCTCTCGGGCCATACGCCCGCCTACGCGCATTTTCAGGGCGGTGAGTATCCGCTGCCCGCTTTGATCCCGGTGCCGGACTTTGAGCCCTGGACCCCGGAGCACCCGAAGCTGTATGACTTCACCGTTCACTGCGGAGAGGACAGGGTGGAGAGCTACTTTGCCATGCGCAAGTTCTCGGTGGAGAAGGACGCGCAGGGGATCCCGCGCCTGTTTCTGAACAACGCGCCGTATTTCCACAACGGCCTGCTGGATCAGGGCTACTGGCCGGACGGACTCTACACCCCGCCCACGGATGAGGCCATGGTCTTTGACATCCGGACGGCGAAGGACATGGGCTTCAACATGCTGCGCAAGCACATCAAGGTGGAGCCCCTGCGCTGGTATTATCACTGCGACCGGCTCGGCATGCTGGTCTGGCAGGATATGCCCAGCGGCGGCGGACAGTACAATCCGGCCGTCATCACCGCCCCGCTCCTGACCGGCGTGCATCTGAAGGACAGCGCCTACGGACTCTTTGCCCGGTCTGACGAGAGCTGCCGCGCTGCCTATCAGACGGAGCTTGCCGACATGGTGCGGCACCTGTACAACTGCCCCTGCATCTGCATGTGGGTGCCCTTCAACGAGGGCTGGGGCCAGTTTGACGCGGCGAAGATGCTGGAGCTGGTGCGGAGCCTGGACCCCACCCGCACCGTGGACCACGCCTCCGGCTGGCACGACCAGGGCGTGGGCGAGGTGAGAAGCCTGCACGTCTACTTCACCCGCTACCGCTTCAAGCCCGACACGAAGAGCCGGGCAACCCTGCTGAGCGAGTTCGGCGGCTACATCCTTGCGGTGGAGGGCCATCGCTTCAGTGAGAAGCTCTTCGGCTATAAAAAGCTGGAGACGCCGGAGAAGCTGGCCGGGGCGCTGCGGCGGCTGTACAGCCGGGAGATCGCCCCGGCGAAGGCCACGGGCCTGGCCGCCGCTGTCTACACGCAGCTGAGCGATGTGGAGGATGAGCTCAACGGATTGCTCACTTATGACAGGCAAGTGGTGAAGCTGGACCCGAAAACGGTCAAAGAAATCATCCAGGTGGAATAAAAAGATTCACGGCGGACAGCGCTCCGCCGTGAACTGCTGTGAGGAGGGAAACGCGATGCTGCGCAAGGTGTATCTGGAGATCACCAATGTCTGCAATCTGAGCTGCGCCTTCTGCCCCGGCACCCGCCGCCCGCCGCATTTCCTGACCACGGCGGAGTTTGAAGCACTGACCGACCGCCTGCGCGGGGAGACAGAGTATCTGTATTTTCACCTGATGGGGGAGCCCCTGCTGCACCCGGAACTGGAGAGTTTCCTGGAAATCGCCGGGGAGAAGGGCTTTCGCGTGCTGCTGACCACCAACGGCACCCTGCTGCCGCAGCGGGGTGAGATGCTCCTGCGCGCCGGGGCGCTGCTCAAAACCAACATCTCGCTTCAGTCCTTTGAGGCCAACGCCGGGGGCGAGCTGGAGGCGTATCTGGAAAGCTGCCTCACCTACGCCGCAGCCTGCGTGGAGCGGGGCAAGCGCTGTGAGCTGCGGCTCTGGAATCAGGGCGGGCTGGAGAGTCTGAACCCCCGCATCGAGGCCATGCTGGAAGCCGCGTTTCCCAAGCCCTGGAAGAGGAGCCGGGAGGGCTGGAAGCTGGCCGAGACGCTGTGGCTGGAGCCGGGGCGGCATTTTGACTGGCCGGACCTGGACCAGGCGGACCGGGGTGAGAGCTGCTTCTGCTACGGTCTGCGGGACCAGGCGGGCGTCCTCTGCGACGGGACGGTGGTGCCCTGCTGCATGGACCACGAGGGGGACATCCCCCCTGGGCAATCTCTTCAGCCAGAGCCTGGGCGAGATCCTGGCCTCCGACCGGGCGCAGCGCATCCGGAAGGGCTTTTCCCACCGCCGGGCGACGGAGCCCCTCTGCCGCACCTGCGGCTTTGCCAGAAAGTTTTAAAAGAAACCGCTGCCGGAGACCCGGCGGCGGTTTGTGCTATAGCTGAAGTTGTCTTAATGCTAGTCCAATCCGTTTTTGAGGCAGCTTTGCCGCCTCAAAAACACCCTGAGCCGAGCAATGCGAGGCCTCGCGCCGACCAAGTGAGGCGACTCACGCAAGCCGAGGGCGATAAGCGCGAGAATAAAACACCGGAGAGCCCGGCGAAGCGGGCCTCCGGTGAAGGTTTTAGCCTTTATAGCCGATCATGTCGGCCAGATCCTCGGTGATGATGACGGTGGCGTCCTGGTGCAGCTTCATCAGCGTGGCGGGGCAGGCGGTGGTGATGGCGTCGCTCATCAGCAGCTGACGGGCGGCGTCGGCCTTGCTGGCGCCGGAGAGGATCATCAGCAGGCGCTTGGCCATCATGATCTCACCCATACCCATGGTGACGGCGTAGCGGGGCACGTCGTCCCGGGAGGCGAAGAAGCGGGCGTTGGCGTCGATGGTGCTCTCGTCCAGCACTTCCTTGTGTGCGTGCCACCAGAGCTCCTTGCCCGGCTCGTTGAAGGCCAGGTGGCCGTCGGGGCCGACGCCCAGGACCTGGACCTCCACCTCGCTCTCGGCGATGACCTTCTGGAACTCGGCGATGTTGGCGTCGATGTCCCCGGTGCCTTTGGCGACGTAGGTGTTGGCCTTGTCGATGTTGATATGGTCAAAGAGGTTGGAGTCCATGAAATAGCGATAGCTCTGATCGTGGGTGGGCTCCAGACCGATGTATTCATCCAGGTTTACAGTGTGGACCTTGGAGAAATCCAGGCCCTCTTCCCGGCAGCGGCGGGCCAGCTCCTGATACATGCCGACGGGGCTGGAACCGGTGGCGAGACCGAGGCAGCAGTCGGGCTTTTCACGCACGATCTTCTCGATGATATCGGCGCCGGCAGCGCACTGACTGGCGTAATCCTTGGCAACGATGACTTTCATGTGAATACCTCCTTTGTTTTTTGGACGGAAACAGTATAGTCTTCTGATTTTTATTCGTCAAGAAAAAGCTTCGCGCGCTGCCGAATTTATTTCAGCGCGCAGGAGTATCAGCGCGGTCAGGTTCGGAACGGCCATCAGCACATTGATAAAATCCGCGAATATCCATACAGACTGCATAGACAGCACGCTCCCCGCCAACACGGTCAGGGGGAAGAGCAGCGTGACGGCGCCGCTGCCGCGCCCGCCGGTGAGAAAGCTCAGGCAGCGCAGGGCAAAGCGCAGCGCGCTGAGCGTACTGCTGTAGGCAAAGAGCACCATGCACAGGGCGAGAAACAGCGCCGCGGCCTGCCCGCCCAGGAGCGCCGACAGCGCGCGCCCGTACAGTCCGCCCTCGGGAAAAACGCCGTAGGCGATGGGTCCCGCGGCACAGAGGATGCAGAGCCCCGTGAGCGAGCAGACCACCAGAGTATCCATGAACACCTCGAACACCCCCCAGAGGGCGTGCCCGGCGGGAGGACCCGCCGCGTCTGCGTGGGCGACGGCCGCGGTGCCGAGTCCGGCCTCATTGGAGAAGGCGCTGCGGCGCAGACCCCAGCCGATACAGGAGCGCAGCGTCACCCCGGAGGAGGCGCCCAGGGCGGCCCGGGGCGTGAAGGCGCTGCGGACGATCAGAGAAAAGACCCCCGGCAGAGCCCGCCGCTGCCGGACAAGAACCGCGAGGGAGACGGCCGCAAAAAGCAGCGTCATCAACGGCACCAGCAGCGCGGCGGCCTTTTCCACCGCCTCGGCCCCGCCCAGGGAGAGGATGAGCGTCAGCGCCGCAAAGCCGAGTCCGACGGCGAGGGAAAATCCGGAGCCGGCGGGGACCGGGCCGGGCAGCAGCCGTTCCGCGGCGGATGCGAGCGCGGCCGCGATGGCGTTCATCTGCACCAGCGCGCCCATGCAGAAGGCCGAGAGCAGGGCCAGAAAGGCGTAGAGCCGGGCAAGCCACGCCCGGCCCAGACCGTAGGCGAGACAGTCCGGCGGCCCGAAGCCGCGGGGACCCTTCCGATATCGCAGGGCAAGCAGGATCTCCCCATACTTGACCAGCATCCCCGCCAGCGCTGCCAGCCAGATCCAGAACAGAGCCCCCGGCCCGCCCATGGCAATGGCCTGCGAGGTGCCGACGATGTTGCCGGTGCCCACGGTGGAGCCCAGGGAAACGGCGGCGGCCCGCCTGGCGTCCCGGTCGGCGGAGAAGGGGAGAGCAAGAGCACGGGGGAGCCGGCGCAGTGGCAGGACCCGGGTGCCGCAGGCCAGCAGCAGCGCCGCGAACAGCAGCAGGGGGAAAAAGACCGCGTCCCAGAGCAGGGCGCAGACGCGGGAGAGAGTGATCAAAAGCATAAGTTTCCTGAAGATTCACAAATTCCTGTTTATTTTTCGGCTCAGATGTGCTATGGTCAGCCAAGCACAGCCGGGCGTCCCGGAAACAGCATACGAAACTTTTCGGGAAAGCATGCGTCAAAGGCTGTGAAAGGAGAATGCTATGAAAAAACTTTGCAGTGTATTCCTCATCCTGCTGCTTCTGCTGTCCATGCCGCTTGCAGCCCACGCCGAGTCCACCCAGAGCCGGGTGGTGATCGGCGCCGATCTGGAGGCACAGCAGGTCCAGGACGTGTATAACATGTTCGGCGTCCGGCGCGGCGACGTGATCGAGCTGACCATGACCAACGCCGAGGAGCGGCGATATCTGGAGGGCTATGTGGACGACAGCCTCATCGGCACCCGCTCCATCTCCTGTGTGTATGTGGAGCTGCTGCCCGCAGGCAGCGGCATGTCCGTCACCACCAGCAACATCACCTGGTGCACCGGGGAGATGTACATCAGCGCCCTGGCCACCGCCGGCATCACCGACGCCAAAGTCATTGTGGCCGCCCCCTTTGAGGTCAGCGGCACCGCGGCTCTCTCGGGTGTGTACAAGGCATACGAGGACATGACGGGGATGAAGCTGGACGATCTGGCCAAGGCCGTCAGCACCCAGGAGCTCACCATCACGGGGGATCTGGCCAAGGAGATCGGCAGCATGGACTCCATGTCCATTGTCAATGAGCTCAAGCTCATGCTCAATGAGACCCAGAAGATGAGCGACCAGGAGATCCGCCAGGCCATCGTTGAGATCGCGGGGCGCTATAACGTAAACCTCACCGACACCCAGATCAACCAGCTCATCTCCCTCTGCCGCTCGCTGGAGGGCCTGGACCCTGACCAGCTCAAGCAGCGGGTGGAGGAGGTGCAGGGGACACTCCAGAAGGTCTCCGAGGCCAAGACCAAGGTGGTGGGCTTTGCCCAGACGGTCAAGAAGGTGGTGGACTCCGTCACCGGCTTCTTCAACCGCATCAGCGACCTGCTGGACCGCTTCACGAAAAAGTAAAACAAAAAACTCCGCGGACAAATCCGCGGAGTTTTTGAATTGTATGTCAGGCGTTGACCCTTTCCCGCCCGAAGCGGCGGGAGAGCGCGCCATAGGCGGCGTGCAGCAGCCGGGAGGCAAGGACACACAGCGTAAGGCCGACGGCGAAGGTGACCGGCAGCGCCGCCCACAGGGGCAGCCGCCCGTCCAGCAGCACATAAAGGGAGGAGTCCACCAGGGAGAAGACCGGCGTGTGCACCACGAACAGGCCCATGGACCAGAGCCCCAGCCTCGGGAAGGGACCGCGGCCGAGCAGGCGCCGGGCCCAGGCTGTGCGGAACAGAACCCACAGCAGCAGGAACGCCCCGAGTCCCTCCAGCAGGTAGAGCGTGAGGCCCTCCTCCAGCGGCGCCTTGATACAGAGTACCGCCGCTGCAAACAGCCCGATCAGCACCGGAGGCTTTGTGAGAGCGGGAAGCCTGTCCGCCTCGCTGAGGGCCAGACGCAGCAGACAGCCCAGCAGGGAGACGGAAATCCACACGCAGTAGGCGGGGGAGAGCAGCAGGAGCAGGACCCCGATGCCGACGGCAATCCCCGCGCGCGTCAGGGGGGAGAGCCGCTCCGGCAGACAGCCCAGCAGCCGGCAGACGAGACTGGAAAGAAACAGCTGCTGCAGGCACCAGAGGGTCGCGTCATAGTGATCTTCAAAGAGAAAGCTGTCCCGCAGAAGATAGACGAAATTGTAGCGCCAGCCGTCGGAGAGCACCAGTCTTGCCGCCTCGTCCGGCGCGCGGAAGAGAGCGGACACGCCCCGGCAGCCGACAAGATAGACCGCCTCGGTGATGAGGACAAAGAAGGCAAACTGCAGATAGCGCCTGAACGCGTAGCTGCCGAAGTCCCGGAGGGTAAAGCGCTTCGGGGAGCAGGCAAAGTAGCCCAGCAGCACGAAGAAGAAGGCCACCGAGAATTTCCCCGTCAGCCCGCCCAGCAGCAGCCGGGTGGGCATCTCTTCCCAGAGGGCGAGCGCGCCGGGCAGAAGGTCCGCCAGAAAGTGCGTCGCCATGATGACAAAGATGGCAAAAAAGCGACAGCTGTCGATCCATCCCTCCCGTTTCACCGCACGCACCTCCTCAATAAATTATGAACGGAAAATGAAAGTTTTCTGCAAGGGGAGACAAAGCCCGAAAAGTATGATAAAATCAAGCGTCTGGTGCCTATAGAAAAACCGCAGGGGCAGAAGGCTCTGCCGCTGCGGCTGGGCATAGCGGTCTATGCCTGGCACTCCCGGCGCGATTCGAACGCGCGACCTTCCGCTTAGGAGGCGGATGCTCTATCCTGCTGAGCTACGGAAGCGTATTTGCTTGTATCGACCAAGCTCATGTATTTTACCGCACAAGCTGCGGTCTGTCAATAACCCAGAATCTGCGCACAGAAGGGATCCCTCATGTTAAAACTAAGTCAGATCAAAAAGGATTATGTGGTCGGCGATACCCTGGTTCACGCCCTGAAGGGTGTGGATCTGGAGTTTCGGGAGAACGAATTTGTGGCGATCCTGGGCCACTCCGGCTGCGGCAAGACCACGCTGCTGAATATCATCGGCGGCCTGGACCAATACTCGGCCGGCGATCTCATCATCAACAACAAGTCCACCAAACGCTTTACCGACGCCGACTGGGATTCCTACCGCAACCACTCCATCGGCTTTGTGTTTCAGGCCTACAACCTGATCCCGCACCAGACGGTGCTGTCCAACGTGGAGCTGGCGCTGACGCTCTCGGGCGTGGGCCCCTCGGAGCGGCGGCAGCGGGCCGTGGAGGCGCTGGAGAAAGTGGGACTGGGGGATCAGCTGAACAAGAAGCCCAGCCAGATGTCCGGCGGCCAGATGCAGCGTGTGGCCATCGCCCGCGCCCTGGTCAACAACCCGGACATCCTCCTGGCGGATGAGCCCACCGGCGCTCTCGACACCGAGACCTCCGTACAGATCATGGAGATCCTGAAAGAGATCTCCAAAGACAAGCTCATCATCATGGTGACCCATAACCCGGAGATCGCCACGGCCTACGCCAGCCGCATCATCCGCCTCAAGGACGGCCTCATCACCGACGACAGCGCCCCTTACGACTCCGGCAGCGGCGACACCGCCGAGGAGCACCGGGTCTCCCGCTCGGAGAAGACCTCCATGAGCTTCTTCACGGCCCTCTCCCTCTCCACCAACAATCTGCTGACCAAGAAGGCCCGCACCATCCTCACGGCCTTTGCCGGCAGCATCGGCATCATCGGCATCGCCCTGATCATGTCCCTCTCCAACGGCATCCAGAACTACATCGACAAAGTGCAGGAGGACACCCTCTCCAGCTACCCCATCACCATCGAGGCCGAGAGCGTGGACATGACCAGCATGATGAGCTCGCTGATGGGCGTGCAGGCGGAGGCGGAGGAGAACCAGCACGAGAAGGACGCGGTCTATTCCAGCACCATCCTCTATGAGATGATGAACTCCATGGTCTCTGCCGAAAAGCAGGTGAACAACCTCAAGCCCTTCAAGCAGTACCTGGAAAACGACCCGGAGATCGCCTCGCATCTCAGCTCCGTGCAGTACTCCTACGACCTGGATATGAACATCTTCGCCCGGGATGACGGCGAAAACATCGTGAAGACCGACATCACGGAGCTGCTGCAGACGGCCATGTCCGCCACCTTCGGCGGCGACTACAGCACCTACTTTTCCACCTTCGGCTCGGCTTACACCATGATGAACGCCTGGCAGGAGATGCTGCCCGGGGAAGACGGCGAGGCCATCAGCCCCCTGCTGAAAAGCCAGTACGACCTGATCTACGGCAAGTGGCCGGAGAAGTATGACGAGGTGGTCCTGGTCATCGACAAGAACAACGAGGTCTCGGACCTGGTGCTCTACGCGCTGGGACTGAAATCCAACGAGACCCTGTCCGAGGACATGGAGGCCTTCATCAACCAGGAGAGCCTGCGCACGGACCTGGAGAGCTGGAGCTATGAGGACGTGTGCTCCCGCAGCTTCCGCTATGTCTACCCCGCCGACCAGTACCAGTACGACGAGGAAAACGAGGAATACGTCAACATGGCCGACCAGGAGCTGGGCTTGAAGACCCTCTTTAACAACGGCCTGGATATCCGCATCGTGGGCATCATCCGCCAGGATGAGGACGCGGTCTCCGGCATGATGAGCGGGGCCGTGGGCTACACCCACAAGCTGGTGGAGTATGTGGTCAGCCAGGCCCAGCAGAAGGAACTGGTGGTAAACCAGTTGGCGGATACGGAGCATGACGTCTTCAACGGCCTGCCCTTCCTGGACGAGAACGACGAGGCCGTGACCAAGTCCAAAAAGATCGAGGCCGCCAAAACGTACATCGAAAACGCCGACACCAAGGAGCTGGCCGAGCTCTATGTGGAGTACATGTCCGTCCCCGAGGACAGCTATATCGACGAGAAGATCGACGAGCAGATGGAGGACACCACCCGCAAGGACATCGAGGACATGATCCTCGACTACTACCCGGGCTATTCCTCCTATCTGGAAAAGATGGACGACGAAACCCTCTTTGACTATGTGCGCCAGATGATCTCCGAACAGGTCAAGGAGCAGTACGCCATCCAGATGAAGAACATGTACCACTACCTGTCGGACGACTCCCTGGCCCGGGACTTTGAGCTTCTGAGCCTGGAGGACGAGGACTACGTCTGGCTGTACGAAAACGCCATGCCCCCGGTGTACTCCGAGAGCACCCTGCGCGCAAACCTCAAAAAGCTGGGCTACGTGGATCTGGAGAGCCCCAGCATCATCAACATCTACGCCTCCACCTTTGAGGACAAGGACGCCATCGCCAGCGAGATTGAGCGCTACAACGACACGGTGGCCGAGGAGGACCAGATCGAGTATACGGACATTGTGGCCCTGCTGATGAAGTCCGTCTCCTCCATCATCAACGTCATCAGCTATGTGCTGATCGCGTTCGTGGCCATCTCCCTGGTGGTCTCCTCCATCATGATCGGCATCATCACCTACATCAGCGTGCTGGAGCGGACCAAGGAGATCGGCATTCTCCGCGCCATCGGCGCCTCCAAGCGGGACGTGTCCCGCGTGTTCAACGCGGAGACCTTTATCATCGGTCTCGGCGCGGGCCTGATCGGCATCGGCATCACGCTGCTGCTGAACATTCCCATCAACATCATTGTCCACGATCTGACGGGCATTCAGTCCATCAACGCGGCGCTGCCCGTGGAGGGCGCGGTGGGCCTCGTGTTGGTGAGCGTGCTGCTGACCTTCATCGCGGGCCTGATCCCCTCGGGCCTTGCCGCCAAGAAGGACCCGGTGGAAGCGCTGAGAAACGAATAAAAGGCGGGCGGAACCGGTTCGGTTCCGCCCGTGTGTTTGGGAGACTGTCAAGAAACCTGCGGACATGAAGGACTATAAGGCCGCAGGGGAGCTCGAGGGGAGAATTCCACCAGCGGGGGAAATGTCAGCGAAGCTGACAAAAGGGGGGAGGACCAAGGCCTCTTGCTCTCCTTGCCGCATTGCATGCTGCTGTCCGCTGATAGCAGGCAGCAGCATGCGCGGCTGCGGAACAGCGGGTTCCCTTTCTCTGCCACTGGCAGCGGGAACCGGCTGTTCTCGAGTTGGATAACCCGCCGTCCGGAAAGCCTTGATTTCTCAAGGCTTTCCGGGTAATAGCATTTTGCGCTGAGCAAAATGCTCGGCGGCTGAAGCTTGTCAAAAAGTCCTTCAGGGACTTTCTTGACAAGCTGAGGCGGGCGGAACCGGTTCGGTTCCGCCCGTGTGTTTAGATCTGCCGATTATTCGGTGACGGCCCAGACGCGGACGGGCAGCCCCGTCGCACCCTGGATGTGGGGCCAGGCGGCGATGAGCACCGCGCCGGCGGGGGGCAGCTGGTCGAGATTGCAGAGCACCTCGATCTGGAGCTTGCCCTTTTCCAGAACGTAGCGTTCACAGGCCAGATCTCCCGCCTTGGCGGCCTCGCAGGAGGCGTCTGTGTCCAGCGCCTCGTGTCCGTTGGCTGCGGCGCCGCGCTCCTCGTAGATATAGCGGAGAGCCTCCAGCGACCAGCCGGGGAAATTCTCGCTGCCGTCTTCCCCGATGCCGGAGAGAGCGTCCATGTCCGGCCAGCGCTTGGACCAGTCGGTGCGCAGGGCGACAAAGGCGCCCTCGGGGATCGGGCCGTACTGCGCCTCCCAGGCGCGGATATCGTCGGCCTTGACGGCATAATGGCAGTCCTCGGCGACCTTGTCGGAGATGTCGATCACACAGAGCGGGAAGACCGCGTCGCGCACGCCGAAGCTGTCCGACAGGGCGCCGTCACGGATGAAGTGGCCGGGAAAGTCGATGTGCGTGCCGAACTGCCCGGGAAACTTGAAGGTCTGGATCAAGCATTCCAGCATGGGATTGCCCCAGTCAAAGACGGTTTTCCCCAGCTCCACCGAGCCATCGGGGATTCCGCTCCAGTAGGGACTGTCGTTATACAGCGGATGGCTCAGATCGATCCATCTCAGTTTTTTGGCGCTGTCCAGCGCCTGCCACAGTTTGTACATGCGCGCACATCCTTTCTGAACATAAGTATTTTTCAGGAACTTTTCTTTAGTATATCATGCACATCCGGGCGTGACAAGACAAAATACATTGACGAAGAACGGCTCTTTGTGCTAAGCTGACGGAGAGGTGAAATCATGGAGCAGACGAAAGACAGCAAGTTCATACGCATGACCACCGAGCCGGTACAGCGGCTGATCTGCACGCTGGCGGTGCCGACGATCATCTCCATGCTGGTGACGGCCCTGTACAACATCGCTGACACCTTCTTTGTCGGCCAGGTGGGGACCGAGGCCACCGCTGGCGTGGGCCTGGTCTTTCCGGTGATGGCGATCATCCAGGCCTTCGGCTTCTTTTTCGGCCAGGGCTCAGGGAACTACATCTCCCGCTCTCTGGGGGCCAAAAACTATGACAGGGCGGAGACCATGGCTTCCACCGGCGCTTTCAGCGCTTTGCTCTTCGGGGCGGTGATCCTGCTTTCCGGGCAGATCTTTCGCCTTCCTCTGCTCTCGCTTCTCGGTGCCAGGGCTGATCTTGTCACTGCGCGCACCGTGGGCTACGCTTCAGACTACCTGGTTTTGATTCTCTGCGGCGCGCCCTTTATGTGCATGTCCTGTGTGCTCAACAACCAGCTGCGCTTCCAGGGCAACGCCTTTTTCTCCATGATCGGACTCGTGTCCGGGGCAGTGCTGAATGTGGTGCTGGATCCGGTGTTTATCTTCGCCCTGCATATGGAAGTCTCCGGCGCGGCCCTGGCCACCAGCATCAGCCAGGCGGTCAGTTGCGGTCTGCTGTATCTGGGCACCCTCAGGAGCGACAGCCTGAAAATCCATCTGCGAAACTTCAAGCCCAGTCTCTATTATCTCAAAAACATCGCCATCGGCGGCACACCCTCCCTCTGCCGCCAGGGGCTGGCAAGCATCGCCACGCTTTGTCTCAACGCGGCGGCGGGTGCCGCTGTGGGTCCGGCCCTCTCCGATGCCGCCATTGCGGCTTTCTCCGTGGTGAGCAAGATCATGATGCTGTTCTTCTCCGCTCTGCTCGGCTTCGGCCAGGCCTTTCAGCCGGTGTGCGGCTTCAACTACGGCGCGGGGAAATACGGCCGCGTACGCGAGGCGTACCGCTTCTGCCTGAAGGTCGCGCTCGGCTTCCTGGTTGTCGTCTCCTGCTTCGGCTTTGCCTTTGCTCCGCGCCTGGTGGCGCTGTTCCGGGACGATCCCAATGTCATCGCCATCGGCTCGGTGGCCATGCGCTGCCAGTGCTGCAGCTTTACGCTGATGGGCGTTGTCGTGACCACCAACATGCTCTATCAGAACATCGGCCGGGTGGTGGGCGCCACGCTCCTGGCCGTGGCCCGGCAGGGGCTCATGTTCATCCCGGTGGTGCTGATTTTGCCGCACATCTTCACACCGCCCATCTGGGGCGTCTACCTGGCCCAGCCGACGGCGGACCTCTTCGCCTTCTGCCTGGCGCTGCCGCTGGCCGTCCGGCTCTACCGGGAGCTGAAAAACCGGGAACTGAAAAAGCAGACCGAAGAAGCATAACGAAAAAGGACTCCCGGGGAGTCCTTTTTTGCTGCCCGCGCATAGGATGATACAGGGCCCGCGCTCGTCAAGCGGCCCTCATGATCCTGATTGCGGAGGATTGCTTTTATGGCACTCTTTACCAACTTTGCCACCCTGTCCTACAGCGGCGGCGAACGAAGCTCCAACACCGTCACCGGGGAGATCCTGGAGACGGTCTCCATCTCCAAAACCGCGGTGACCAACGAGTACGCCGCGGGCGACACCGTGAGCTTTGCCGTGACGCTTGTCAACAGCGGCACGGCGCCGGTCACGGGGCTCACGCTCTCGGACGATCTGGGAGCCTATGCCCTCAACGCCATGACCCTGTACCCCCTGCGCTATGTGCCGGATACGCTGCGCTTCTTTGTCAACGGCGCGCTGCAGCCGGCCCCGACCGTGACTGCCGGGCCGCCCCTCGCAGTCACCGGCATCGACATCCCCGCCGGCGGCAGCGCCGTGCTGGTCTATGAGACTGAGGTCACCGCCTATGCGCCCCTGGCCCCGGACTCGGAGATCACCAACACCGCCACCGTCACGGGCGGCGGCATCTCCGCGCCTCTGACGGCCTCGGCCACAGTCCGGAGCCTGGACCGCGCCGAGCTTGCCATCAGCAAGGCTGTGACCCCGGCGGCCGTGCCCGCCAACGGCCATCTCACCTACAGCTTTGAGATCGTGAACACCGGCAACACCGAGGCGGGCGCGGCGGACAGCGTGGTCCTGCGGGACACCTTCAACCCCATCCTCGCAGGGCTCCAGGTGAGCCTGGACGGCGCAGCCTGGGCTGCCGGCGCCCAGTACAGCTACAACGAGAGCACCGGGGTCTTTTTGAGCACCGCCGGCGCCATCACCGTTCCCGCGGCGGGCTACACCCAGAACGAGGACGGCACCTGGGCTTTGAATCCCGGCAAGGTCACGCTGGTGATCTCCGGCACCCTGCAAACAAACAGCTGAACCGCTTGCAAAATGGGGAGAGCGCTTCTGCGCTCTCCCGTTCCTTTCACTATAAGATTATGTAAACTAAACGAAAAACGGCGACGCTTTACAGATCTCCGCCCGGCGGATATAATGGGATCAGAACCGGACAGAGGGGAGGGGCGCGCATGCATCTGAAAATGCTCTGCTGCAAAATCATGGAGCGGGAAGTTTCCCTGCTCGCGGCAAGCTGCCGCAACGTGGTGGATATCACCATGATCCGCCAGAAGCTGCACGACAAGCCGGAGAATCTCAACCGCTTCCTGCAGTCTGAGATCGACGCCGTCGAGGCCGGGACGCACCCCTATTCCAACCAGACGGAGTTTGATGCGATCCTGCTGGGCTATGCTCTCTGCTCCCACACGGTGGTCGGCCTGCACACAAGCCGCATCCCGCTGGTGATTCCCCGGGCCCACGACTGTGTCACCCTCCTGATGGGGGACAGGCAGGCCTACATGACCTACTACATGCAGAATGCCGGGACCTTCTACTACTGGCCGGGGGCGGCGGAGCAGATGGATTTCTACGATGAGGACCGCTATCGCCGCAGTTACGAGTTCTATCTGAACCGCTACCGCGGGGACGAGCGCAAGGCGCGAAAGGCGGTGGACAAGGAAAAGAGCCTGTTTGACCGCTACGGAAAGATCACCTACATCGACTGGGCATCCCTCCCGTTTCCGGAGTACGAGGAGGAGCTGAGACGGTATGCCGCCGGGAGAGCCTGGGCGTTTGAGAAGCTTGACGGCCGCGATGCTCTGCTGCGTGATCTGCTGGACGGCAACTGGAGCGAGGACCGATTCCTCGTGGTCCGGCCCGGCCAGACCGCGGTGCCCAGCTACGACGAGGATGTGATCCGCGCCATCCCGCTGGAGGAATGGGAAAAACACCCGGAGCAATACTGAGACCATACGGCGGCAGATACACAGCAGGAGGGAAATGCGCTCTTTGGAAGACCGCATTTCCCTTTTTCATTCATTCGGACATTCTGTGGCGGAATAGGATGAACGGAGGTGATGAACTTGCTGGAAAGCGCAATTCTTCTGCTGATGCACACCCTGTTCCCGATGCTGCGCCTTGCGCCGGGGGACTCCTTTCCCCGCCCCCTGAGCCGGGAGCAGGAGCAGGAGGCCCTGGCGCGCTGGGCTGAGGGCGATCTGGAGGCGAGAAACCTGCTGGTGGAGCACAACCTGCGCCTGGTGGCCCACATCGTCAAGAAGTACTACCAGGCCGAGGACGCGGACGACCTGATCTCCATCGGCACCATCGGGCTGATCAAGGGCATCAACACCTACAAGGCCGACAAGGGCGTACGCCTTGCCACCTATGCCAGCCGCTGTATTGAAAATGAGATCCTCATGCACTTTCGGAGCCAGAAGAAGACCGCCGGGGACGTGAGTCTCTCGGATGCGCTGGATGTGGACGGGGAGGGGAGCGGCCTGTTTCTGATGGACGTGGTGGCACAGGAGGACGACATGGCCGAGCGCATCGGCAGCAGGGAGCTCTGCGGCAGCCTGCGGGGTCTGATCGCGCGGACGCTGGATGCGCGGGAGGCGCGCATCATTTCTCTGCGCTACGGCCTGGAGGGAGGCCGGGAGCTGACCCAGTGGGAAACCGCCCAGCGCTGCGGCATCAGCCGCTCCTATGTCTCGCGTCTGGAAAAAAGGGCGCTGGAGAAACTGCGCTCAGCCCTGGAGAACCCCTGAAAACGGAGAGAAATGGGGAGAAAAAAACGGAAATCGCCGGCGTATTTCGGGTCCGGTGGGGAATGCGGACCGGGGAAATACTTGAATTCGTAACATTTTGGTGGTATAATCCTGCAACAGCAGCAAAGATCAGACCATGCAGAAGAAAGGAAGGTGCGGGCTGTGAAGAAAAAAACCCTCTGGATCCTGACCATGATGGCCCTGTGCCTTGTGCTTTATACCATTGTCGTCTCCCGGATGGAGACCGGCGCCAGCATCATTTTCGGCGGCGAAGAGGGCGCGTTCATCCGCGCCGACAGCATGAACTTTGACGTGGGACCCACGGAGACGCCGGAGCCCACGGTGGATATTTGGCCCAAGCTCAGCCGAAACGATTTTGACGATCTGGAATACCTGAAGATGGTCAACACCAACAACCTGCTCTCCTCGGCCTATGAGCCGGAGGTCTCCCGGATCGAGCGCACCCGCTACATGATGTTCAGCACCGAGTATATGCCGTATCTCGACGCGATGCTGGATGGAATCGAGGCGGCGGGCTTCGATTATTTCATTGGCGGCGCCTACCGCTCCTACTCCTATCAGGCCCATGTGTTCAACTCCAAGGCCAGCCAGATCGCCGTGGGCATGGGCATCTCCGATTACCTGGACCCCAGATACCAGGAGGCGGCCGAGGAAGCCAAAAGCATCACCGCCTTCCCCGGCGCCAGCGAGCATCAGCTGGGTCTCGCGGTGGATATCCTGGACCGGAACCGCCAGCGCCTGGTGTATGCGGACATGAACCAGGAGCTCTACGCCTGGCTGGACGCCCACTGTGCGGAGTACGGCTTTATCAAGCGCTATCCCACCCGCAAACTTCTGTTGACGGGCTGGGACGAACCCTGGCACTACCGCTATGTGGGGGTGGAGGCGGCCACCTTCATCATGGAGCAGGGCATCTGCTACGAGGAGTTCTACAAGCACTACTTCCCGGAATTTGAATACTGAGACAAAACCAAACGCGGGCGCGAAGGCGCCCGCGTTTTTTGCCCCTGAAAAAGTTTCAGATTTCCAATAAATGGACTTGACTTTGGAATTGGCAAATGATATATTACAAAACAGAGACAAAATAGAAAAAATATATTTCATCGCATGACATCAATCATCTTTATCGAAAGGGGAAGAGATTATGGATTATCAGCCTCTTCAGCTTGTGATCGTACCTTTGGAGCTGGCCACCGCCATCAGGACTTCAGGCCAGACGGTGACTCCTGGTAGAAACTGATTCTAAAACGAAAAGGAAGGAAGAGCGTCTGCCCTTCCTTCCTTTTCGTTTTTAGGCGGGGAGCATTTGACAGAGATTCAGGCAGATGGTATGATGCCAATAGAAAGCACAGTTCGGCAGGCGGCCGCGGCAGCCTGCCGTTTTCAGCAGGAGACCGCCATGAGAGCACGGTATAAAATCGCAGAAAAGGTGATTGAGGTCTGTTCCCTCTATCCGCTGGTGCAGGAGTACTGCGCGGAATATCGCACGGAGGAGGACGCGGACTTCACTGTGACGGTGACGCCGGAGGAGCTTGCGTACGAGCAGCGCATTGCCGACCGGGAGCAGGAGTTGGAGGGGCTGGAGCCCATGCGTTTTCAGCCGGAGGAGCTGGAGATCACGGCGGTCTGCCGCCTGATCTGCGAAAAAATGGTGGACTTTGACACCATCCTCTATCACAGCTCTGCCGTTGCCGTGGACGGGGAGGCCTATCTCTTCACGGCCATCAGCGGCACGGGCAAGTCCACCCACGCCCGCCTCTGGCGGGAACTGCTGGGGGAGAAGGCCGTGATGGTCAACGACGACAAGCCCATGCTGCGCGTGCGGGAGGGGGAGGTCACTGTCTTTGGAACCCCCTGGAACGGCAAGCACCGGCTCGGCTGTGACATCGCGGTGCCCCTGAGGGGGCTGTGCCTGCTGGAGCGGAGCGAGACCAACCATATCGAGCGCATCCGTCCGATGGCGTTTTATCCGCGGCTGATGCAGCAGGCCTACCGCCCGGTGAATCCGGCGGGCACGGCGCGGGTGCTGACGCTGCTGGACACGCTGTTTGCAGCGGTGCCTGTCTATCGGCTGGGCTGCAACATGGAATTGGACGCGGCAAAGCTTTCCTATGAGACGATGAAAGGAGCACAGACATGAAACTGAAAAGAGAGTTTATCGCCCACAGCGGAGCCGGCGAGAGTCTGCTGGTGCCCTCCGGCGGGGCCGAGTTCGTGGGGATCGTGCGTGGCAACCAGACCTTCGGCGCGATCCTGGAGCTGCTCAGCGAGCAAACCGACGAGGACGCGGTGGTCTCCGCCATGTGCGAGCGCTTCAACGGCGACCGGGACCTGATCGCCGGGGATGTGCACCGGGCGATCGAAGCGCTGCGCGGCATCGGCGCGCTGGAGGAATAAGCCGCGCCGGTCTGCGCATTTCACACGGAAGACGGAGAAGCTGGAAGGACATGAAGAATCGGACGATCAAATGGCTCTATCAGGTACCGGGAAGGAAGCGTGGATACGTTTTGGTCCTGGCGCTTCTGCATGCCCTGATGGGCGTCGCGGGCGTGGTGTACGCGATGCTGATGCGCGGCATCGTGGACAGCGCCAGCGCCGCAGATTCCGACGCCTTCTGGCGGTATGTGCTGGTCGTGATCCTGGTGGTGCTGGCCCAGCTTGGGGTCAGCGCTCTCAACCGCTGGCTGTATGAGCGCTTCCGCTCCGACATTGAGAACACCTTTAAGCAGCGGCTGTTCCATGAGATTTTGAACCGGGACTATGCCCGGGTGAGCGCCGTCCACTCCGGCGAATGGCTCAACCGCCTGACCAACGACACGGCGGTGGTGGCCAACGCCTATACGGAGATCCTGCCGGGCCTGACGGGCATGCTGATCCGGCTGGTGAGCGCCCTCGTGATGATCGTGGCGCTGGACAGACGCTTCGCGGCGATCCTGCTGCCCGCCGGGGGAGCGGTGCTGGTGCTGGCGGCGCTGTTTCGCAAAAAGCTGAAAAAGCTCCACAAGCTGGTGCAGGAGATGGATGGCCGCCTGCGCGTCTTTTTCCAGGAGCGCATCGGCAATCTGCTGGTGCTGCACGCCTTTGCCGCGGAGGAACTGGCCGAGAGAGAGGCGGCGGACAGCATGGAGGCCCATCGGCTGGCCCGGATGAAAAAGATCCGTTTTTCCAATGTCTGCAACGTCGGCTTCGGTGCCGTCATGAACGCCATGTATTTCTTCGGCGTGATCTACTGCGGCTATGGGATGCTGCAGGGCCGCATCAGTTTTGGCACTCTCACGGCCATCACCATGCTCATCTCCCAGATCCAGTCGCCCTTTGCCAACATCTCGGCCTATCTGCCCGGTTACTATACCATGCTGGCCTCGGCCGAGCGTCTGATGGAGATCGAGGGGCTGGAGGAGGACCGCAAGGTCCCGCTGCTGCCCATGGACGCGGTGACGGAGCTCTATCAGAACCGGCTTGCCGCCCTCGGCCTGGAGCAGGTGTCTTTCGCCTATACCGCTACGGCGAAAGAGGCGGAACAGGCGGAGAAGAAGCCCCTGCCCGCACTGGAGCATCTGAGCCTCTGCATCCGGAAGGGGGAGACCGTGGCCTTCACGGGCCACAGCGGCTGCGGCAAATCCACCGCGCTGAAGCTTTTGATGTGCATCTACGCGCCGGACGGCGGCTCATGCTATCTGCGCTTTACCGACGGCAGCACCCAGGAGCTGGACGCGAGTCTGAGAAGGCTCTTTGCCTACGTGCCCCAGGGCAATGCCCTGATGAGCGGCTCCCTGCGCGAAGTGGTCAGCTTTGCCGCGCCTGAGCGGTCCGGGGACGACGCGGCTCTCTGGCACGCGCTGGAGATCGCCTGTGCAGACGGCTTCGTGCGGGAACTGAAGGAGAGGCTGGACGCCTCTCTGGGGGAACGGGGTGCGGGCCTGTCCGAGGGACAGATGCAGCGCATCGCCATTGCCCGCGCCATTTTCTCGGAGAGCCCTGTGCTGCTGCTGGATGAGGCCACCAGTGCCCTGGACGGCGAGACGGAGCGGCGGCTGCTGGAGAACCTGCAGCGCATGACGGACCGCACCGTGGTGATCGTGACCCACCGCCCGGCCGCGCTGGAAATCTGCGACCGGATCGTGTCTTTTTCGGACGAAGACACGGCGAAAGCGGGAGACGGCGGCAAATCCCCCGACACCGTAAAAAAAGACTTGCAATAGCTGGGAGAACGTGCTATTATCTATAAGAAAGGATTAGGTATTGTCAGAGTGGGTTTCGACCCACTCTTTTTTGTGAGACAGTTTACAATTGTAAAAATCTGTTAGGGTGTGTGAACATGAGTAAAATCACAGACAAAGTGACAGAGCTGGCAAGGCCCGTGGTCGAGGAAGAGGGCTGCTCCCTCTGGGACGTGGAGTACGTCCGCGAGGCCGGCTGCTGGTATCTGCGCATCTTCATCGACAAGGAGGGCGGCGTCGGCATCGACGACTGCGAAAGAATCAGCCGCCGTCTGGATCCCCTCCTGGACGAGGCGGACCCCATCCCCGACAGCTATGTGTTCGAGGTCGGCTCGGCCGGCGCGGAGCGGGAGCTGAAGCGGCCCGGGGACTTTGAACAGTTCATGGGGCACGAGGCGGAGGTCAAGACCTACAAGCCCGTCAACGGCAGCAAGGCCTTTGTGGGCACGCTTGCGGGCTATGCCGACGGCGCCGTGACCCTGCGCGTGGGCGCGGAGAATATGACATTCGAGAAAAACCAGATCGCCCTTGTCAGGCTGCATGTATCGATATAAGACGTCAGAATGGAGAGTCAGAAAATGAACGCAGATTTCTTTGAGGCCATTGAGGATATTGAAAAGGAAAAAGGCATCCCCCGCGGCTATATGTACGACAAGATCAAGCAGGCCATGCTGGCCGCTTTTCGCCGTGACAATCCCGAGTGCGAGGACAACGTGGAGATCATCCTGGAGGAGGAGTCCAAGCGCATCGAGATGAACGTCATCAAGACGGTGGTCGAAGAGGTGGAGGATCCCAGCCATGAGATCATCCTGGAGGCCGCCAAAAAGATCAACAGACGGGCCAAGGTGGGTGAGGAGATCCGCGTGCCCGTGGAGACCAAGAAGTTCGGCCGCATCGCCGCCCAGGCAGCCAAGCAGGTCATCATCCAGGGCATCCGTGAGGCTGAGCGCGGCATCATCTATGAGGAGTTCACTTCCAAGGAGCACGAGATCCTGACCGGCGTCGTCTCCCATATCGAGCCGAGAAACGGCAGCGTGTCCATCCGCATCTCCTCCAACAGCGAGTATACCGAGGCCATGCTGGCCCCCAACGAGCGCATCAAGACCGAGGCCCTGCGCGAGGGCGACCGCATCAAGGTCTATGTGGTGGAGGTCCGCAATTCCACCAGAGGTCCCCAGGTGCTCATCTCCCGGACCCATCCGGGCCTGGTCAAGCGCCTGTTTGAACTGGAAGTGCCCGAGATCTACGACGGCACCGTGGAGATCAAGTCCATCGCCCGCGAGGCGGGCAGCCGCACCAAGATGGCCGTCTGGTCCGCAGATCCCGACGTGGACCCCATCGGCTCCTGCGTCGGCCCCAAGGGCGGCCGCGTGGCCAGCATCGTCAGCGAGCTGGGCGGCGAGAAGATCGACATCGTCAAGTACAGCGAGATCCCCGAGGACTATATTGCCGCGGCCCTGTCCCCCTCCGAGGTGCTCAGCGTCACCATGCTGGAGGACGGAAAGAGCTGCCGCGTGATCGTGCCCGATTCCCAGCTGTCCCTGGCCATCGGCAAGGAGGGCCAGAATGCACGCCTGGCCGCCAAGCTCACCGGCTACAAGATCGACATCAAACCCGAGAGCGAGAGCTGATCGACTGACGCAGACAGAGGGGGAGGATTATGGGCCGGAGCGGAATTCAGGCGCGTCAATCCAATATGGAGCTGCTGCGCATCCTCGCCGCGGCGGGTGTGATCGTTCTGCACTTCAACGCCAAGGCGCTGCCGGTCACACCGCTGCCAGCCAAGCTGGTGCTGCTCCCGCTGGAGCTGCTCAGCGCCTGCGCGGTCAACCTCTTTGTGATGATCTCAGGCTACTTTCTGGGCCGGCGGGAGAGCGTCAGCATCCAAAAGCCCCTGGCGCTGCTCACGCAGCTGGCGGTGTTTCGCCTGGTGATGCACCTCGTCGAGCTCGCCGCAGGCAGTGCGGAGTTTACGGGACTGGGACTGCTGATGGTGCTGGTGCCCACGGACTATTTCATCGTGCTCTACTGCGCGCTGTACCTGCTCTCACCCTTCATCAACCGGGTTCTTGCGCTGCAGGGCGGGGAGAAGCTCCGCCGCTTTCTGCTGCTGCTGTTCCTGCTGTTTTCCGCGTGGAACTACGCCCTTGACGCGCTGGGCGCCCTCACGGGCGTGAGCTTTGCCGGCGGCAGCACCGTCGGGATCCAGGGGGCGCAGGAGGGCTACACCCTCGTCAACTTCGTCCTCTGCTACTGCGTGGGCGCGGCCATGGGGACAAAAGCCCTGTCCGTAAAAAAGCCCGGCCTGGTGCTGCTCGGGTGCCTGGCGGGTGAGCTCGTGATCAGCAGGCTCAGTCTGTATCTCGCCATCGAGTATCTCAGCCCCCTGGTGATCTGCCAGGCGGCGGCGGTGCTGGCGCTGGCGGAGAAGCTGCGCTTCGAGAGCGCTCCGGTCAATTTCCTGGCCAGCGGCGCGCTGAGCGTCTATATGATTCACATGCACGTACTGGCGCGCTTCGATCCGGCCAGCTGTGCCGAGCGCTCCTTCTTCGGGACGCTGGGCTATCTGGCGGCGGCGGTGCTGCTCATCTACGCGCTGGGCCTTGCGGCAGGCCGCCTGTATGAGGCGGCGGCAGGCCCAATCTGGAAAAAAATCTGTCAGCGGGTCACCTTCCCGGAGATCCGCGTTTAGAAAAGGAGGCGGCGGCCATGGAAAAGAAAATACCGATGAGGCAGTGCCTGGGCTGCCGCGAGATGAAGCCCAAGCGGGATCTGATCCGGGTGGTCCGGTCCCCGCAGGGGGAGATCAGTCTGGACTTTCGCGGGAAAGCGCCGGGCCGCGGGGCCTATGTCTGCCCCGATCCCCAGTGCCTGAAAAAGGCCATCAAGGCCCGGGCGCTGGAGCGGGCCTTCTCGGCGCAGATCCCGGCGGAGATCTACGACAGGCTGGAGCAGGAAATGGAGCGTGGCGATGGAGGATAAAGCTTTGGGGCTGCTGGGCCTGATGCGTCGGGCCGGAGCCATCGCCATCGGTCTTGACAATACCGCCGACGCGGTGCGCGCGGGAAAGGCGCGGCTGGTGCTGCTGAGCACAGACGCCGCCGAGAACGCGCGGCGCAAGGCGGAGACCCTGACAAACGGACGGAGCGCGCAGACCGTGGTTTTGCCCTATACCAGGGAAGAACTGGCGGACTGCCTCGGCGTGAGCGGCTGTGCCGCCGCGGCGGTGACGGACCTGGGCTTTGCCAACGCCCTGATGAAGGAGTTGGCGGACCGGGACCCGGAGCGCTACCGAAGCATCGCGCAGGAGACCGAGAGGCGCTGCGAAAAAGCCGCGCGCCGCAAAAAGGAGACCGCCGCGCGCAGGGTAAGCAAGAGGAATGTTAAGAGGAGGACAGAAGCATGAGCATGATCAAGTACAGAATTCATGAGGTGGCCAAGGACTTTAACGTCACCTCCAAGGTGATCTCTCAGATTCTCACTGATTATATAGCGACGCCGAAGAACCACATGCAGGTGCTGGAGACCAACGAGCTGGATGTGATCTTTGAGTATATGACGCAGCACAACCAGGCCGAGAGCCTGGAGGAGATTTTCAAGACACCGGCCAAGCCCGTGCCCGCCCCCGCCAGGGAGCCGGACAAGGACAGCAAGCCCGCCGCGGCTCAGGGCAAGGCCGCCGCTCCCGCCGCCCAGAAGGGTCCGGCACCCCAGCAGCAGGCCGCGGCCCAGGCCAGGCCCGCCGCTCCCGCCGCGCCGCAGCAGCCCGCGCCCCAGAAGCAGGAGAAGCCCAACAAGCCCCACACGCCCCGCCAGGTGGCGGAGAAGCGCGTGGTGGATACCAGAGGCGGCGCCGCGGTCAACATTGAGAAATACAACGAGAAGTTTGAGGATATGGCCGGCACCAAGGCCAACGCCAACAACATGCGCGGCGGTGCCAAGCAGAAGATCGGCAGCAAGGCCAAGCAGCGGCCCAACAACCAGCAGGCTTCCTCCGCCAAGCGGCGGCAGGAGGAGCGGGACAAGATGAACCGCCTGCAGCTGGAGATCGCCAAGAAGCAGCCGCTGAAGGTGCAGATCCCTGACGAGATCAGCGTGGGCGAGCTTGCTTCCCGCATGAAGAAGACCGCCTCCGAAGTGGTCAAGCAGCTGATGAAGCTGGGCGTTTTCGCCTCCGTCAGCGAGATCATCGACTACGACACCGCGGCCCTGGTGGCTATGGAGCTGGGCTGCAAGGTGGAGAAGGAAGTCATCGTCACTGTGGAGGAGCGCCTGATCGACGACTCCGCCGACAAGGAAGAGGATCTCCGGCCCCGTGCCCCCGTCGTGGTGGTCATGGGCCACGTCGACCACGGCAAGACCTCCCTGCTGGACTACATCCGCCACGCCAATGTCGTCTCCGGCGAGGCCGGCGGCATCACCCAGCACATCGGCGCCTACACCGTCGAGATCAATGGCAGTCCCATCACCTTCCTGGATACCCCGGGCCACGAGGCCTTCACCTCCATGCGCGCCCGCGGCGCCATGGTCACCGATATCGCCATCCTGGTGGTGGCCGCGGACGACGGCATCATGCCCCAGACCGTGGAGTCCATCAACCACGCCAAGGCGGCGAACATCCCCGTTGTGGTCGCCATCAACAAGATGGACACCGTCGGCGCCAATCCCGAGCGCATCAAGCAGCAGTTGACCGAGTATGACCTGGTCAGCGAGGAGTGGGGCGGCGACACCATCATCTGCCCGATCTCCGCCAAGACCGGCATGGGCATCGACAACCTCCTGGAGAACCTGGTCATCCTGGCCGAGGTGCAGGAGCTCAAGGCCAATCCCAACCGCGCCGCCCGCGGCGCCGTCATCGAGGCGCGCCTGGACAAAGGCCGCGGCCCCATCATGACGGTGCTGGTGCAGAACGGCACCCTGAAGCTGGGCGACATCATCATCGCCGGCTCCAGCGTTGGCCGTGTGCGCACCATGATCAACGACAAAGGCCAGCGCGTTACCGAGGCCGGTCCCTCCACCCCCGTGGAGATCTCCGGTATGGACTCCGTACCGAGCGCGGGCGACACCTTCAACGCCGTGGCCGACGAGCGCATGGCAAGAGAGCTGGCCGAGGAGCGCCGCATCTCTTCCGCCAACAACGCCCTGGCCGGCACCAAGAAGGTCAGCCTGGACGATCTGTTCAGCCAGATCCAGGCCGGCGAGATGAAGACCCTCAACATCATTGTCAAGGCCGACGTGCAGGGCTCCGCCGAGGCGGTCAAGGCCTCCCTGGAGAAAATCTCCAACGAGGAGGTCCGCGTCAAGGTCATCCACAGCGCCGTCGGCGCCATCAACGAGTCCGATGTGATGCTGGCCGCCACCTCCGGCGCCATCATCGTGGGCTTCAACGTCCGCCCGGACAACGCCGCCCGTGACAGCGCCGCCAGAAGCAAGGTGGATATGCGCATGTACCGCGTGATCTACGACTGCATCAACGAGATCGAGGCGGCCATGAAGGGCATGCTGGCTCCCAAATTCAAGGAGTCCGTCATCGGCCATGCCGAGGTGCGCGAGACCTACAAGGTCTCCAAGGTGGGCACGGTCTGCGGCTGCTACTGCACCGACGGCAAGATCCAGCGCGGCTGCGATGTGCGCGTCCTGCGTGACAACATCGTCATCCACGAGGGCGAGCTGGCCTCCCTGCGCCGCTTCAAGGACGACGTCAAGGAGGTCGCCAGCGGCTACGAGTGCGGCATGCAGGTGGAGAAATTCAACGATATCAAGGTCGGGGACGTCATCGAATGCTTCGTCATGGAGCAGATCAATCCCTGATGGACACGAACCGGGCGCTTTCCCTTTGGTCAAAGCGCCCGTCGCTTTGGAGAAGAAAACATGTCATCGAATAAACTGGCAAGAACCAACGACGATATCCAACGGGTCATCGCGGCCAAGCTCCGCGATGTGAAGGACCCGCGCGTGCAGCAGGGCATGATCAGCGTGACGCGGGTCGAGACCACCGGGGATCTGCGCTACAGCAAGATCTGGCTGTCGGTGATGGGCCTGGAGAGCGAGAAGGAATTCAAGCGCGGGCTCAAGTCCGCCTCCGGCTGGCTGCGCAGGGAGCTGGGCGCGTCCCTGAACCTGCGCTACACCCCCGAGCTGGTGTTCGAGCTGGACCACAGCATCGAATACGGCGCCCATATCAACGAAGTGATCAATTCCCTGGACATCAAACACGATGGGGATGAGGACGATGAACTATAAACAGTGCGCCAAGGAGCTGCTGACCCACGAGAACATTCTCATCGTGACCCACCGCAACCCCGACGGGGACACGGTGGCCAGCGCCGCGGCTCTCTGCAGCGCCCTGCGGCGCGGTGGGAGAACGGCGTGGCTGTTCCGCAACGAGCAGATCAGCGAAAAGCTGCTGGCCTACTGCGCGGAATTCTTTGCGCCGGAGGACTTCAGCCCGAAATATACCGTGGCGGTGGACGTGGCGGACGCAAAGCTCCTCTCCCACGGTTTTGAGGGAAAGGTGGATCTCTGCATTGACCACCACCCCACCAACTCCGGCTATGCCGCCATGACCCTGGTCAAGCCCGAGAAGGCCGCCTGCGCCGAGCTGGTGCTGGAGCTGATCGTGTGCATGAACGGGGAGCTGACGCCGCAGGAGGCCACGCTTCTTTACATCGGCCTTTCCACGGACACGGGCTGCTTTCAGTATGCCAACACCAACGCCGCCGCCTTTCGCGCCGCGGCGGAGATGCTGCGCATGGGCGCGGACAACGCGAAGGTCAACTGGTCTTTCTTCCGCAAGGTCTCCGTGGCGCGGCTGAAGCTGGAGAGCATGATCTATTCCGGCCTGCGCTTTTACCGGGAAGGCAAAATCGTTGTCGCCACCGTGACGCTCCGGATGCTCAAAGAGAGCGGCGCGGTGGAGGACGATCTGGACGACCTGGCCGGGCTCTCCGGCCGGGCCGAGGGGGCGGTGCTCAACATCACCATCCGCGAACAGCCGGACGGCAGCAGCAAGATCTCCGTCCGCTCCAACGAGGAGGTCAGCAGCAGCGCCATCTGCGCCGTCTTCGGCGGCGGCGGCCACGAGATGGCCGCGGGCTGCACCATCTTCGGGTCCACCGACAAGGCCCGCGAGATGCTGCTCAACGTTATCGACGAGGTCTGGAAATGAACGGCATCCTCCTGCTGGACAAGGAGCAGACCTGGACCAGCAACGACGCGGTGGTCAAGCTCAAGGGCATCCTGCACCAGCGCCGGGTGGGCCACGCCGGCACCCTGGACCCCATGGCCACGGGGCTGCTGGTGGTCTTTGCCGGCAGAGCGACCCGCGCCGTCTCCTTTGCCGAGGCGGCCCGGAAGCGCTACCGCGCGGCCCTGCGGCTCGGCACCGTCACCGATACCCAGGATATCTGGGGAACGGTCCTGGAGCGGCATGAGGCCGGGATCACCCGCGAGAAACTGGAGACCGTGCTTGCGCGCTTCACGGGCGAGCAACTGCAGACTCCGCCCATGTACTCCGCTATCCGCGTGGACGGAAAGCGCCTCTACGACATCGCCCGCAAGGGCGGCGAGGTGGAACGGAAAGCCCGGCCCATCACGGTCCATGAGCTGAAACTCGTGGGACGGGAAGGGGAGGACTGGCTGCTGGACGTCTGCTGTTCGAAGGGCACCTATGTGCGCACCCTCTGCCATGATATCGGCGCGGCCCTGGGCTGCGGCGGGTGTATGAGCGCGCTGCGCAGGACCGCTATCGGCGCCTTCTCGGTGGAAGACGCCGTCACCATTGCCGAAGCGCAGCGGCTTGCCGCCCTGGGTGAGCTGGAAAAGCGGCTTTTGCCGGTTGACAGCCTCTTTGCCGACCGCCCGGCCTGCACGGCTGCGGCGGACGAAGAGAAGCGGATCCGCTGCGGGGGTGAATACCCCACCGATCTGCCCGCCGGAGAGTACCGGGTCTACGGGGAGAGCGGAGAATTTCTCATGCTGGGCCGTTCGGAAAACGGCAGCATGTGGACCGTCAAGAATTTTTTCGAGGTATAGGCATCCATGACTGAGAGGAAACGGGCGATCGCCCTGGGCTTTTTTGACGGCGTGCACATCGGCCACGGCGCCCTGCTCCGCAAAACAAAGGAGCGGGCGGCAGAGAACGGGAGCCTTGCCTCGGTGCTGAGCTTTGACGTGCACCCGGACACGCTGGTGTTCGGCAGGGACGTGCCGCTCATCAACAGCGCCCTTGGGCGGGAGGACCTGATCCGCCGCCTGTACGGCATCGACAACGTGGTCTTCCTGCATTTCAACCGCCACATCATGCAGATGCCCTGGCGGGAGTTTGCTGACAATCTGGTGCAGGAACTGAATGTGGGCTGGATCGTGGTGGGCCACGATTTCTCCTTCGGCCACCGGGGAGAGGGCACGGCAGAGAAGCTGAGCGCCTACTGCGCGGAACGCGGCATCGGCTGTGACGTTATCCCGCCTGTCATGCTGGAGGGCCGGATCGTCTCCTCCACCTATATCCGCTCGCTGATCGCGGCGGGGGAGATGGAGCAGGCCGCACGCTACCTGGGCCACCCCCACACCCTGCTGGACACGGTGCACTCCGGTTATCACCTGGGCACCAAAATGGGAGCGCCCACCATCAACATGCAGTTTCCCGAAGGGGTCATTGTCCCGAAGCACGGGGTCTACGCCGCAAAAGTGTTTCTGGAGGACGGCTCGAAGCATGTGGCGGTCACCAATGTGGGGGTGCGTCCCACCGTCAGTGAGGAGGATCGCCTGACCGTGGAGAGCCATCTGCTCAACTATTCCGGCAACCTCTACGGGCGGCAGGCCAGACTGGAATTCCACCGCTTCCTGCGGCCGGAGGTGAAGTTTGAGAGCTTTGAACAGCTCTCGGAACAGATCCGCCGGGACACGGATGAAGCGCGGATATATTTTGAACGTGAACAGTAGTTTTCCAAAAAAGAAAGGGGAAAGTACGATGAACGAAGAGACCGTGAGCACGAGCACCCAGGCAAAACCGAAGAAGAAGCACTCCTTCTGGTTCTTGAAACTGCTGCTGATCCTGGTCGTTTTTGCCGGCGGAGTGGTTCTGGGCCTGAAACTCTACACCATGCCGGGACCGAGCGAAATGCTCAACCGCTATTTGCCGTCGCTGCAGACGACGCTGAATCCCAATGCCAAAGCGCAGACCGCCGAGGCGGCACCCGAGACCACCGCTGTTACCCCGGCGCCCTCGCTCACCCCGGCGCCCACCGCCGCACCCGCCGAGACCGAGGCGCCCGCCCCGACCGAGAAGCCGGCGGAGACCGAAGCGCCCGCCGAAACGCCGGCACCGGAAGAGCAGGAGACCGAAGCCGTAATCGGCGGCGCGGATGCGCCCACCGGCATCCAGGCGGCAGCCCCTGCCGAGGAAAAGCTGAAACCTATCGGCATGGACGCGGCCCTGACCGCAGCCCTGAAGCGGGCGGGCGTGAAGGAGAAGGACGCGGAGATCTACAGCGTCTACCCGACGGAGAACAACGGACTTGCCGTCTATCAGGTGGACTTTGCCGCCGAGGGCACCGAGTACATGTATCTGGTGGATCTGTTCAGCGGTGAGATCGTCGGCTTCAAGACCGTGCGCGCCGCCGAGAGCTATTCCGGCAAGGTACCCACGGATGTGTTTGACGGCATGGTGCCCGATGATATCGCGGAGAGCGCGGACTACATCAGCGCCGAGGAAGCCGCCAGAGCGGCGATCAGCCACGCGGGCGTGCGCAGCAGCCTGGTCGAGGACGTGACGACTGAGCTTCAGCGCCAGGGCAGCAGCGTCTGGTATGAGGTCGACTTCAAGGCCGGCAGCACCAGCTACAGCTACCGCGTCAGCGCCGCGGACGGTGCGATCCTCCAGCACGAGAAGACCAAGTAAAAAAACGGTGATTCCCATTTTGGGAATCACCGTTTTTTGTCGGTTCGGGATCGTGGTCGGATCACTTGTTGGCCGGCCGGTTTTTGCGGGAGGAGTGGCCGCGGCTGCGGCGCCGGGCCTGGGCCGCCTTGGTCTTGTAAAAGCTCTGCATGTCCTCGTCCGCCTCATATACCAGCTTGTTGACAAGCCAGGTGCCATCCTCGCTGTTTTTGCGGAACTTGGCCCGCACGAGAAAGCTGCCATGCTCGGCGCAGGTGAAGACGTTCATGTAACGCTGGTCCCCCTGGTTGACCCACTTGGCGCCCTGGATGGCCTGCTGACAGGCGGGGCAGGCGAGGGCTGCGAGACGGGGATCGGCAAAGGCTGCGGCCTTGCTCTCAAAGCCCTCAAAACACTCGTGGCTGAGCGTGTCCGGGCTGTCGTTTTCCACGGGGGGCTTGTAGTTGGGCATCCGGGCGGCGAGGATTTTCGCCGCGTCGGGGTACAGGCGCAGGCCCTCCTCCATGTCAAGCCTCGAGGCGACAAGGGCGGTGTTGTAGGCGTCGCCCAGCGCGTCGTGGGCCACGCGGGTCTGCTCGATTTCAAAGTGCTCCATGGCGCTGGCCAGAGACTTCTGGTTCTTGTCTCCGCCGGTCTGGAGGTTGTAAATCAGCTGCAGGTTGATCCAGCCCGAGATCCAGTCCCAGTCCAGATCGTGGATGATGATGTTCTGCTCCAAGATGCGCTGGTCGTCGCAGCCCCAGGTGATGAAGGTGACGTCCTCCCCGCACCAGGCGCGGAACTGCTCCAGCGCGTCGGGAAAGGGCAGACCGTGGGCCAGACGGTCCTTGTCAAAGCCGGTGATCTTCTTGACCTTGTAGTGCATCCGGCGGAAGTAGACGGGCTTGACGTCCACGGTGAACTCCTCGCCCGGCTGCATATCCTCCGTCAGCTTCACGGCGCCGATCTCAATGATCTCTCCGCTGAGGTGGATCGGCAGTTTATTGAATACGGAAGACTTGGAACTCATAGCCTGATTCCATTCCAGGTCAACCACCACATAGTTCATAGCAAAAATCCTTTATCTGAAAAAATTGTTTCTCTGAAAACCCGAGTTCGCGGGCACAACACATTTATTATAGCATACCTCACGCCGGGATGCACTACTTTTTTCAAGAAAAATAATTTTGCACGGACTGCGCCCGTATGGTATACTCAACAGCGTCAAAGGAGATGAGGCTTTTGAAGACCATGACCATAGCCATGGCGGCCGCCGCCTGCGGCGGGAGGCTTGTCGGCACAGCCGTGCCCGACGCGCCCATCGGCCGCGCGGTGATCGACAGCCGCGCGGTGGAGCCGGGGGATCTTTTCGTCGCCTACAGGGGCGAGAAGACGGACGGCCACCGCTATATCCCGACGGCCTGGGAGAAAGGGGCGGTCTGCGCCCTGGCGGAGTATCTGCCCGAGGGGGCGGAGGGCCCCGCCATCCTGGTGGACGATGTGCAGCGCGCCCTGGAACAGATCGCGGCGGCCTATCGGCGGACGCTCTCCCTGCCGGTGATCGGCATCACCGGCAGTGTGGGCAAGACCACCGCCAAGGAGATGATCGCCTCGGTGCTTTCTCAGCGCTTCCGGGTGCTGAAAACCGAGGGCAATCACAACAACCAGATCGGCGTGCCCATGACCCTCTCCCGCATCGAGCGCGAACACGAGATCGCCGTGGTGGAGATGGGCATTTCCGGCTTCGGGGAGATGACGCTGCTTGCCGAGATGGCAAAACCCACCATCGCGGTCTTCACCATGATCGGCCGGGCTCACCTGGAGTTTCTGCACGATCTGGACGGCGTGCTTCGGGCCAAGACCGAGATGATCGCGCTCATGCCGGACGACGGAGTGGTGATCGTAAACGGCGACAACGAACAGCTGAAAAAGCTCTCCTGCAGGCAAAAGCTGCTGCGCTTCGGCCTGGGGGAGGACTGCGATGTGCGCGCTGCGGACGTCACGCTCACGCCGGCGGGGGAGACCCGCTGCCGTATCCTCTTTGAGGGGCGGAGCATCCCGGTCTCCATCCCCGCCTATGGCCGCCAGATGATCTACGCCGCCCTGGAGGGCGCCGCAGTGGGTCTGGTAATGGGCATGACGGATGCGGAGATCGCCGCGGGCATCGCCGCCTATCAGACGGTGGGGCGCCGCAGCGCCATCACCGACACGGGCTTTGTCACGCTGGTGGACGACAGCTACAACGCCAATCCCGAATCCATGCGCTGCGCCATGGACTCTCTGCTCCAGCTGCCGGGGCGGCACGTGTGCCTGCTTGCCGACATGCTGGAGATGGGCCCGGACTCGGCGCAGATGCACCGCGATCTGGGCGTCTACGCCGCCGAGAAGGGGATCGACCTGCTTGCCTGCTGCGGGCCTCTCTCGCGGCAGATGGCCGCGGCCGCCGGAGAACACGGGGCAAAAGCCGTCTGGTACCCAACGGCTGAGGAGCTGATCGCCGCACTGCCGGCGCTGCTGCAAAAGGGGGACCGGGTACTGGTCAAAGCGTCGCTGGGCATGCACATGGAGCGGGCGGCGGAAGCCGTCAAGAAGCTGGAGAGCAGCGAATGACGGTTACGCAGAAGTCAAAGCCGATCGTCCTGCTGGATCTGGACAACACCATCCTGGATTTCGACATGGCCGAGAGAACAGCCCTGAGCCGCGCCTTCACCGAGATGGGCGTGCGGTATGACGACGCACTGCTGAAGCGCTACAACCAGATCAATATCCGCCACTGGGAGATGCTGGAGGACGGCATCCTCACCCGGGACGAGGTGCTGGTCAAGCGCTTTGAGGCTCTGTACCGGGAGGCGGGCATGGAGGCGGACGCCTTCCGCACCCAAGCCCTGTATGAGAGTCTGCTTGCCGAAGGGCACTGGTTTTTGCCCGGGGCGGAGGCGCTGCTGGAGACGCTGAAGGGTCGTTGCCGGATGTTCCTCTGCTCCAACGGCACCGCCTCTGTACAGGAGGGGCGCATCGCCAGCGCGGGCATCGGGCCGTATTTTGAGCAGATCTTCGTCTCGGAGCACATGGGGGCAAACAAGCCGGAGAAGCGCTACTTTGATCTCTGCTTTGCCCAGATCCCGGATTTTGACCGGGAGAGATGCGTGATGCTGGGGGACTCCCTCACCTCCGATATCCGCGGCGGGATCAACGCCGGGGTGAAGACCTGCTGGTTCAACCCCAAGGGGAAGCCCAATCCCGGCCCCATCCGCCCGGACTGGGAGATCCGTTCCCTGGACGAATTCCCGCCCCTGCTGGATACGTTTTAAAATGCGAAAGCGCCGCAGATGCGGCGCTTTCGGTCGTTTACAGGAACAGATACGTGACCACAAACAGGAAGATCACCCCCGGGATGCCGAAGACACCGGCGATAAAACAGGTGATCAGATTGACAGGCACGGCGAAGTTAAAAAAGCCGCTGATGAGATTGGCCACGAACAGCAGCAGAAAACCGGTGACGGCGTTGAGCAGAAATTTAAAAATCCACTTGATGGGCGCTGTGAGGATTTTCACCAGCACATAGAGGGCGATGGCGCAGCCGATGACCAGCACGGCGGTGGAGACGATTTCCATAGGAGCTTCCTTTCAGGCAAAACTTCCCTGCGTATTCCGGCAGGGGAGGGAGATACTAGTCGAGGACAGGTTTCCGGCGGACGAGAGAGACACAGTCCGACAGATAATCCATACTATTATGGATACAACGAAAACGGGAAAATGTCAAGCGGCGTGAAAGCCTTTGCCGGAAGGAAGGCGTTTGCCGCGGGGCGGGCTGCACAGCAGCCCGCCCTTTTGCACTTCCGGGACCGGAGCGGGCAGATGCTTGAAATCTGCCAAAAGTATGCTATACTATATAAGTTAAAATTGACGGGATTATGCCCGGCTGGCAACACAAGATATAGTTTTTTGAAAGGCAGTAAACCTATGAGCAACACCCCCAACTACGGCAACGACAGCATCTCCCAGCTGAAGGGGGCCGACCGGGTGCGCAAGCGCCCCGGCGTCATCTTCGGCTCTGACGGGCTGGACGGCTGCGAGCATGCCGTATTTGAGATCCTCTCCAACTCCATCGACGAGGCCCGGGAGGGCTACGGCAAGCTGATCACCCTGACTTACTTCAAGGACCGCTCCATCGAGGTCTCGGACTTCGGCCGCGGCTGCCCGCTGGACTACAACCCCACCGAGAAGCGCTACAACTGGGAGCTGGTCTTCTGCGAGCTCTACGCCGGCGGCAAGTACAACAACCTGAATGGCGGCGACTACGAGTATTCCTTGGGCCTCAACGGCCTGGGCTCCTGCGCCACCCAGTACGCGTCCGAGTACATGGACGTGACGGTCTGGCGCGACGAGAAGAAATACAGCCTGCATTTTAAAAAGGGCAAGGCCGTGGGCAAAAAGGGACAGGAGCTTTTGATCGAGCCCGCCGACCGGAAGAAGACCGGCACCACCATCCGCTGGCGTCCGGATCTCGAAGTGTTCACCGATATCGACATCCCGGAGGCATACTTTGACGACATTCTCCATCGCCAGGCGGTGGTCAACGCCGGCGTTACCTTCCGCCTGCGCATCGAGCGGGACAAGGGCTTTGAAACGAAGGACTTCCTCTACGAGAACGGCATCATGGACTATGTGACCGAGATCGCCGGGGCCAACCCGCTGACGGCGCCGGTGTTCATCTCCGCCGAGCGCAAGGGCCGGGACCGGGAAGACAAGCCCGAATACAAGGTCAAGCTCTCCGCGGCCTTCTGCTTCTCCAAGACCGTCAGCGCCCTGGAGTACTACCACAACTCCTCCTGGCTGGAGAACGGCGGCGCGCCGGACAAGGCGGCAAAGCTTGCCTTCGTTTCCGCCATCGACAATTACATCAAGCAGATCGGCAAGTATCAGAAGAACGAGAGCGCCATCAAGTTTCAGGATGTCCAGGATTGCCTGGTTTTAGTCACCAACTGCTTCTCCACCCAGACCTCCTACGAAAACCAGACCAAGAAGGCCATCAACAACCGTTTCATCCAGACGGCCATGACCGAGTTTTTCAAGAGTCAGCTGGAGGTCTATTTCATCGAGAACAAGCCGGAGGCCGACCGCATCGCCGAGCAGGTGCTCATCAACAAGCGCAGCCGCGAGACTGCCGAGCGGGCCCGCCAGGGCATGAAGAAAAAGCTCTCCGGCAGCATCAACATCACAAACCCCGTCCAGAAGTTTGTGGACTGCCGCAGCCGGGACCCGGAGAAGCGGGAGATCTACATCGTGGAGGGCGACTCGGCTCTCGGCGCGTGCAAGCTCTCGCGGGACGCGGAGTTTCAGGGCATCATGCCCGTGCGCGGCAAGATCCTCAACTGCCTGAAGGCAGACTATGTCCGCATCTTCAAGAGCGACGTCATCACCGATCTGATGAAGGTGCTCGGCTGTGGGGTGGAGGTCAAGGACAAGCATACCAAGGAGGTCTCCTCCTTTGACCTGGCCAACCTCCGCTGGAACAAGGTCATCATCTGCACCGACGCGGACGTGGACGGCTTCCAGATCCGCACCCTGATCCTCACCATGCTCTACCGCCTGGTGCCCACCCTGATCCGGGAGGGCTATGTCTACATCGCCGAGTCCCCGCTGTATGAGATCGAGAGCAAGGGCAAGACCTGGTTTGCCTACTCCGACCGGGAGAAGGCGGAGATCGTGGAGAGCCTGAAAGGCGCCAAGGCCACCATCAGCCGCAGCAAGGGACTGGGTGAAAACGACCCGGACATGATGTGGATGACCACCATGAACCCCGAGACCAGGCGGCTCATCAAGGTCATGCCCGAGGACGCGGAGAAAATGGGGGAGGTCTTCGACCTGCTCCTGGGCGACAATCTGGAGGGCCGTAAGAACCACATCTCCGAATACGGCTACCGCTATCTGGATATGGCGGATATCTCATAAGGAGGCAAAGCCATGAAAAGCTACGTCAACGGGTTTATCTACGGCCGGGACCTGCTGAAAAAGGTCATTATGGCGACGGTGATCTGCTGTGTGCTGTCCATCGTCTTCCGCCAGAATATGATGCTGCAGGGCATCTTCGCCGCCGCCACGCTGATTCTGTTCTTCGCCGGCATCTATATCGACTGCAAGCACTGCCGCTGCCCCCACTGCGGGAAGGTGATCTTTCTGGGCGTGCTGGCGGTGACCGCCTGCCCCAAATGCAAGCGCAACCTGGTGACCGGGAAAAAGGTCAAAAAAACGAAATAAGAGCGTAACGAGATGGCAAAGAAAAAGCAACCCGAAAAGAAAAATTTCAACAACCCCAACGTCATGGGTCTGCGGGCCGAGGTGCTGGAGCAGCCCATCACCGAGACGCTGGAGACCAACTACATGCCCTACGCCATGAGCGTCATCGTCTCCCGGGCCATCCCCGAGATCGACGGCTTCAAGCCCTCCCACCGCAAGCTCCTCTACACCATGCTGAAGATGGGCCTGCTCACGGGCGGGCGCACCAAGAGCGCCAACATCGTGGGCCAGACCATGAAACTCAACCCTCACGGGGACGCGGCGATCTACGAGACCATGGTGCGCCTCTCGGCGGGCTACCAGGCGCTGCTGACGCCCTTTGTGGATTCCAAGGGCAACTTCGGCAAGGTCTTTTCCCGGGACATGTCCTACGCCGCGCCCCGCTATACCGAGGCCAAGCTCTCACCCATCTGCGCGGAGCTCTTTCGGGATATCGACAAGGACACCGTGGACTTTGTGGACAACTACGACGGCAGCATGCAGGAGCCGACTCTGCTGCCCACCGCCTTCCCGAACGTGCTGGTGTCCTCAAACCTGGGCATCGCCGTCGGCATGGCCAGCCAGATCTGCGGTTTCAATCTCCGGGAGGTCTGCGACACCACGGTGGCCTGGCTGCGGGACCCGGAGCACGAGCTGCTGAGTACCATGCCCGCGCCGGACTTTCCCACCGGCGGCGAGATCATCTACGACCGGGCCCAGATGGAGAGCATCTACCGTACGGGCCGAGGCAGCTTCAAACTGCGCGCCCGCTGGCGCTACGTGGAAAAAGAGAACATCATCGAGATCTATGAGATCCCCTACACCACCACTTCCGAGGCCATCATCGACAAGGTGCGCGAGCTCATCACCTCCGGCAAGATCCGCGAGATCAACGACATGCGCGACGAGACGGATCTGGCCGGCCTGCGCCTGGCCATCGATCTCAAGCGCGGCGCCGACCCGGAGAAGCTGATGCAGAAGCTCTTCAAGCTCACCCCCCTGCAGGACTCCTTCCCCTGCAACTTCAATATCCTGGTGGCGGGCAATCCCCGCGTCATGGGCGTGGGGGAGATTCTGGAGGAGTGGACCGCCTGGCGTCTGGAGTGCGTGCGGCGGCGGATCTACTTTGACCTGAGCAGGAAGAAGGAGAAGCTGCATCTGTTAAAGGGCCTGGAAAAAATCCTGCTGGATATCGACAAGGCCATCGCCATCATCCGGGAGACGGAGCTGGAGAGCGACGTGGTGCCGAATTTGATGATGGGCTTCGGCATCGACCAGACCCAGGCGGAGTATGTGGCGGAGATCAAGCTGCGCAACATCAACCGCGAATACATCCTCAAACGCACCCAGGAGACCGAGTCTCTGGAGCAGGAGATCGAAGAACTGGAGGGCACCCTCAACAACCGCCGCAAGCTCAAAGGACTCATCATCGACGAGCTCAAAAACATCTCCAAGAAGTACGGCCAGCCGAGAAAGACCGGCATCGTCTACGCCTCGGAGATCGAGGAATTTACAGAGGAATCCACGGTGGAGGATTATCCCGTGACCCTCTTCCTCTCCCGGGAGGGCTACTTCAAGAAGATCACCGCCCAGTCTCTGCGCATGAGCGGTGAGCAGAAGTACAAGGAGGGCGACGGGCTCAGCCAGTGCTTCGAGACTACCAACCGCGCGGAGATGCTGCTGCTGACTGACCGCCAGCAGATGTACAAGGCGCGTGTCTCCGACTTTGAGGACGGCAAGGCCTCCCAGCTGGGCGTGTATCTGCCGCAGAGACTGCAGATGGACGAGGGGGAGAGCATCCTCTCGATGATCCTGCCCGGGGATTACAGCAAGCATCTGCTGCTGGTGTTTGAAAACGGCAAGGCCGCGCGCATCGAGCTTGCCGCCTACGAGACCAAGACAAACCGCAAGAAGCTGGTCAACGCATGCTCCGACAAGAGCCCGGTCAAAGCCGTGATGCTCATTGAGAAGGAGACGGACCTGGCCTGCTATTCCAGTGACGGGCGGGTGCTGATCTTCAACACTGCTCAGCTCCAGCCCAAGTCCAGCCGCACCACCCAGGGCGTGAACGTCATGACCCTCAAGCCCAAGCGCGTGCTGGAGAAGGTCGTGCCGCTGAGAGACACCGCCATCGCGAATACCGCCCGCTACCGGGTGAAGACCCTGCCCGGCGCCGGCGCCCTGCTGAAGGCCGAGGACCGGGCCGAACAGCAGCTGTCCCTGTTGGAGGAATAATCTGTTCAGACTGAGAGGAAAGACCATGAAAACGCAAGAGAATCGCTTCGTCTATCTGCTGCGCAAGTATATTCTCATCGCGCTGGGCTCGGCAATCTACGCCGTGGGCTTCCAGTTTTTCTGCTATCCCAACGCCATCACCACCGGCGGCGTCGTGGGTATGGCGATGATCATCAATCAGCTGACAAGCCTGCCCGTCGGTGTGCTGACGATCGTGATGAACGTGCCGCTGTTTCTGATTGCCTGGCGGCACTTTGGGCTGGACTTCCTGATCGGCTCGCTGGTGGGCATGGGTTTGAGCTCCCTGATGGTGGACCTCTGCGCCACATTCGGCATCGTCGCCACTGGCGATCCCATGCTCGCTGCGCTGATCGGCGGCGTCATCAAGGGCATCGGCATGGGCATGGTCTACTATGTGGGCGCCACCACCGGCGGCATCGACATCGTGATCAAGTTTCTGCGCAAGCGCTATTCCTACATCAACTTCGGCACGCTCATGCTCCTGATGGACGCCGTGATCATCACCGCCTACGCCCTGATCCTCGGCCGGTATGAGAGCGCCATGTACTCCCTGGTGGCCATGTACGCCACCACCAAGATGATCGACCTGGCCCTCTACGGCATCGACAACGCCTGCCTCTGCTATATCATCAGTGACCAGAGCGAGGCGGTCACGCAGGAGATCGTCAACGGCACGCTGCACCGGGGCGTCACCATCCTGGAGGGCCGCGGCGCATACTCCGGCAACCATCGGGACGTGCTGATGTGCGTGGTCAAGCGCCCCCAGATCGGCGAGCTCAAGCGCGCGATCAAGAGTATCGACGAGCGCGCCTTCTTTATCGTCACCAACGCCAAGAACGTGTTCGGCAACGGCTTTGAGAATATCTCTGAGGTGAGATGAGCATGAAAAAACGCGCGCTGGTTTTGCTGCTGGCCTGCCTGCTGCTGAGCGGCTGCTCGCCCTTTGCCCGGGAGTACGTCTCGGTGCATGATTTCGTCCCTACGGCCCAGGAGCCCGGCACCGCGGACGGAAAGATTACGGTGAGAAACTTTGGCGGCCTGAAGCAGGCCCTGTTGAATATGGCCTACAGCGGCCAGACCGAGGGCAGCATCGTTTTTGACGCGGCCTATGAGGGCGACACCACGGAGGATATGGCCTCTGCCTGCTGGAGCGTGCGCACCCAGGACGCTCTCTGTGCTTACTGCGTGGAGAACATCGCCTACGATCTCAACAAGATCGTGACCATCAACGAGGCGGGCGTGCATATCAGTTACTCCAAGGTGACCGAGAGCCCCGAAAACATCCGGCACCTGGCCGTCTCCTCCGAGGCGGAAAACCTGATCCTGGAGGCCCTGGACCGGGGGGAGAGGAAGCTGGCCCTGCTGGTGGGACGCAGCAGCTTCACCGCCGATGATATGGCCGCCCAGGTGCTCAAGGCCTACCGGGAAAACCCCACCGTGGTGCCGAAGGAGCCCGCCGCCAGTGTAAACATCTACAGCGGCACAGGGGCCCAGAGACTTTATGAAATCAACATCCGCTACGGGTTGAGCCAGGAGGAACTGGAGAACCGGCTGGCGGAACTTCACGGCATCCGTCCCTTTGAGGAGGAGACCGAGAAGGGCAGTGAGGCGGAGCGCGCCCTGGCTGCATGCCTGTATCTGACGGAGCACTGTGCGGTGTCGGAGGATCCCGCGGCCAACAGCGCCTACAGCGCCCTGGTGGAAGGGGAGGCGGACAGTGAGGGGATCGCCTTTGCCTATGTGGCGCTCTGCCGCCAGCTGGACCTGGACTGCCGCATCGTCTATGGCCAGCATGACTGGCAGGAGCACTGCTGGAACATCGTGCGTCTGGACGGCAGCTACTACCATGTGGATGTGACCCGCTGCGCCGAGGGCGAGATGGGCAGCGGATTCCTGGAAAATGACGAGGGCTTCTGGGGGCTTTACCGCTGGGACGTGTCCTCCTATCCCAAGTGCCAGGGGGAACTGCGCTACGAGGACGTGATCCCCGCCCCGGAGCTGCCGGAGGAGGAAACCGGGGAAGAGCCGGAGGCCGGGGAGAGCGGGGAAAACCTGGCAGAGCCTGAAAATTAAGACTTGACAATCGGGCAAAGTGTGGTACAATTACTACCGTTGTTGATGCGGCTTTAGCTCATCCGGTAGAGCGCCACCTTGCCAAGGTGGAGGTAGCGAGTTCGAGCCTCGTAAGCCGCTCCAAAAAAGCCTATTGCGTGAGCAATAGGCTTTTCTCATAAAAGCATATGCGGGTATGATGGAATTGGCAGACATGCGAGATTTAGGTTCTCGTGCCGCGAGGCGTGCAGGTTCAAGCCCTGTTACCCGCACCACGTCAGAAGAAGCCAACTACACTCCGCTTCCGCCGGGGCGGCGAAAGCTGCGTATTCGTTGGCTCCTTCTTCCTTTCCAAATCGGAGGTCTCACGGGGGGACCTCCGTTTCGGTTATGGGGACACGGCAAGTTTGTTATGAACACTCGCACCACGTCAGAAGAAGCCAACTGCACTCCGCTTCCGCCGGGGCGGCGAAAGCTGCGTATTCGTTGGCTCCTTCTTCCTTTCCAAATCGGAGGTCTCACGGGGGGCCTCCGATTCGGTTTTAAAGGTTCGGATTTGGATTACCCCGGTGCACCAGTGTCGGAGATCATTCCGCACGGCAGGAAAACGGCGATCGCTTTGGCGGTCGCCGTTTTCCCGTCTGTGCTCCCGCCTCGAATCGGTCGACCGAAGACCGGCTCCGGCGACGGCGTGCTTTTGAAACGCAGATGATTTATTGGAATCAACACGGTTTTCAATCTTCTGTTTCTGCGGGATATAAGATCCGTTTCTCTGCATTCCTGTCATCCGGCCTCCTCGGGTTTCCTTGCGGGCAGCAGGTATGCCCGGCCACGCAGGGGGGTGCAGGCCCTGACGGAAAATCCAGATCCAAACCAAAAGATATATTCGCCGCTCTTGCACATCCCGGGGATGCTTGTTATAATAAACATACAAAATGCTCTCTATTATACAAGGAAAGGCGGGAACTGCATATGCCCTGGATACATACCCTGGAAGAATTGCTGCATCACACGATTGAGGTCTGCATCATCCTGATGGAGTTGATCGGCGTATGTGTGATGGTGGTGACGGCCATCAACTGTTTCATTCGCTGGATCCGGAAGGACATGGAGATCGGGCTGAGACTGGCCCAGGGCATTGCCCTCGCGCTGGAATTCAAGCTGGGCGGCGAGGTGCTGCGCACCGTGATCGTCCGGGACTGGGCGGAGCTTGGCATCCTCGGCGCCATCGTTGTGCTGCGCGGTCTGTTGACCCTGCTGATCCACTGGGAGATCCACAACGAGCGCAAGGCCATTGCGGAGCACCGCGCCGCGAAGATTGCCGAACACCGCGCCGAGATGGAGGCCGCGGCCAGACGCGAGAGCGGCACCCATGCGGGCGCGGCGGAAGAAAAGCCCAGAGATATGCGCTTTTCCTGAGCGGCCCATACGCTTGTCAGGAGAGAGAATGTACGGGAGGAAGCCGGTATCAGGCTTCCTCCCGCCCGTCTGCGGGGAAAGAGAGGAAGCAGAGGAGACGCGATGGAACTGAACTATTGCCCTGTGTGCGGGGCGAAGGTGACATACAGGGCCCACCCCACAGAGCCGCCCACCGCCTACTGTGAGTGCTGCGGGGACTGGCGCTTTCCGCTGTTCAGCGCGGCGGTGACGGCGGCGGTATGGAACCGGGCGCACAGCAGCCTTCTGCTGATCTGGCAGTACGGCGAGAAGGCGCCGGTCTTCCCGGCGGGCTATGTGAACAAGGGGGAGACGGCGGAGGAGGCGGTCAGACGGGAACTCCGGGAGGAGCTGGGGATCACGGTGGAAGAGCTGCGGCCTGTCTGCAGCCGCTACTACGTCCCCTCGGAGACGCTGATGCTGCATTTTGCCGCTGAGACGACCGAGACAGAGGCGACCCCCAACGAAGAAGTGGAGGCCTGGCGCTGGCTGGCAATTTCGGAGGCGGACCGCCTCATCACCGGGGGCCTGGCCCGCGAGCTGCTGGATGACACGCTGGCATGGGAACAGAACAGATGACAAGAGGCGGGAGCGCGCAGCTCCCACCTCTTGTTAACAATAATACAGTTTACATAAAATATTTCTTCAACACCACTTCGCCCGCCGTGCCGCCGCAGTAGACGCCTTTTTCCAGCACGGGCACACCGTTGACATAGACGCAGGCCACGCCGCCGGGCGTGAAGTCCGGCTTGCTCTCGTCCACCTTCAGCGCGGCGGGATCGATAACGGTGAGATCCGCCTTGAAGCCCGGCTTTAAGTAACCGCGCTCGGGGATCTGATAGCGGTCGGCGGTGGCGCCGGTCATCTTGCGCACGATCTTTTCCACCGGGATGCCGTAGCGTCTGGCCAGCAGGAAGAACTGGGGGAAGGTCTGGAAGGTCGCGATGTTCTGCAGGCCCTTTTCCACCACCCAGGCGTCGGTCATGAAGACGGACAGCTCGTCCTCCATCAGACGGCGGACGATCTCATCGTTGTAGTACTTGCCCAGATAGATGCTGCCCTGACGATTGGAGAGATCCACCAGCTTCAGGTACATGTCCAGCTCCGACAGCCCTTCCTCCTTGGCGCATTGGGGGATGGTCTTGCCCTCGTACTCCGGGTGCTCGTCGGAGATGAAGGCCACCACCATGTCCTCCCAGTCGATGCCCAGCACCTTGCGGTACATGAGGATGGTCAGCTGGAGCTTGAAGCGGTTGAGGGGCTTTGCGGCCTCCTCCTTGCTGAGAGACGCATACCACTCGGGGAAGACCACCGTGATGACGGAGGCGCCGTAGTGGAAGGCGTAGTTGTCGTAGGCGATGGGGTAGCCCTTCTCCTTTTCCCGGTAGAAGGTGGCCAGCATCTTGTCAAGCAGTTTCCAGCTGCGCTGGCCGGTGAAGATCAGATGGCTGTACTCCAGACGGCAGCCGGACTTTTCCATGATGTCCACGGCCTCGTCCAGCCCCATCTCCAGATGGGACTTTTTGGTCAGCAGGGGGTAGTCTGCGCTGACGATGGAGCAGGCCCGGGGGTGGATGGTGATGATGCCGTCGTATTTCGCGATCTCTCTGGCAAAGGCCAGGATCTCATCCTGCTTGGAGTAGCGGCTGGGTTCGTACATGAAGCCGAAGGAGCCGCCGAAAGCGCCGCCCTCCATGGCCTCGCGCACATAGCCGAGTTCCTTTTCGATCTCCGCCGGGGTGAGGGGCGTGGGGTCGTAACCCTTCATGCCGGCCCGCACGGAGCCCTGGCCGATCAGGGGAACCAGGTTTACATAAAGTCTGCCCTTAGCCCTCTCCTTGAATGCTGCAAAGCTGCAGGGGGCGAGGGTATCGAACAGACCGCCGCCGATCTTGTCCCGGTAGGGGGTGTCCTCCTCCATGCCGAAGGGGGAGAAGCTGCAGTTGCCGGTGATCTGGGTGGTGATGCCCTGCTGGATAAAGGGGCGGTAGTACTTCTCCGCGTCTTCCCGGTCGTAGAAAAAGTCGTTGTGGGAGTGGGCGTCGATGAGACCGGGGCAGATCTGCAGCCCTGTCAGATCCACCACCCGCTCGGCGGCATCCGTGATGGCGCCGCCCACGGCGAGGATGCGGTCGTCTTCGATCAGCACGTCGCCCACAACAGGGGCAGCACCGCTGCCGTCGATGATGGTGCCGTTTTTGAACAGTGTTTTCATAAAATCCCTCCCGGACAGATTGCTTCAAAATTTTTGTATATTGATTGTACGACAGCGCTCCCCGCCTGTCAACCGCACACGGCGGGAAAAAGCGCATTTTCGGCTTGCCCCGCGGCGGCAGATTGGGTATAGTGGGAGAGAGAAGGGGAGAGTGATCGCATGCAGCGCATAATCTGTCTGGGGGATTCCAACACCTACGGCTATGACCCGCGCTCATACCTCGGCTCCCGCTACCCGGCGGAGATCCGCTGGACGGGGCGGTTAAACAATGAGGAGCGGGAGATGGTCAATCTGGGGCAAAACGGCCTCTGTATCTACCGCGAGAGGCAGCTTCCTCTGCTGCGCGCGCTGCTGGACAGCAAGGGGCGGGCGGATCGCATTCTGGTGATGCTGGGCACCAACGATCTGCTGCAGGGGGCGGAGCCGGAGTGCTGCATTGATAGGATGGAGGCGCTGCTGCGCTTTCTGCGGGAGAACAGCGCGGCGTCCCTGCTGCTGATTGCCCCGCCGCCCATGCAGCCGGGAGATTGGGTGGAGGACCCGGAGCTGATCGATCACTCCAAAGCGTTTGCCATGTGCTGCCGTCAGCTTGCCGAAAGGCTGAACATCCCCTTTGCCGACGCGGGGGGATGGGGCGTGGAGCTCTGCTTTGACGGGGTACACTTTTCCCCGGCGGGGCACGCGGCCTTTGCCGCGGGGTTGGAGAAATTGCTGTAAAGAACAAGACCGCTGACTGACGTCAGCGGTCTTTGCGCGTACAGGGCTGCTTATTTTGCCAGGGCTGCGGCGGTCTCGGCCGCCACGGCGGCATTGTTCAGCACCAGCTTGATGTTGGACTCCAGACTGTCGCCGCCGGTGAGCTCCACCACCTTGGCCAGCAGGAAAGGCGTGGTCTCCTTGCCGTGAATGCCCTGGGCCTTGGCCTCGGCCAGCGCCTCTTCAATGGCTCTGTCGATGGTCTCCTGGTCCATGGCGTACTGCTGGGGGATGGGATTGGTCACCAGCATGCCTCCCCTGTAGTCCAGCTCCCGCTGGGCGCGGAACATGGCGGCCAGTTCCTCGGGGGTGTCCACCCGGTAGTCCACGCCGAAGCCGGACTTGCGGGTATAGAAGGCGGGCAGCTCCTCCGTGCCGTAGCCGATGACGGGCACGCCTTTGGTCTCCAGATACTCCAGGGTCAGCCCCAGGTCCAGGATGGCCTTGGCGCCCGCGCAGACCACCATCACCGGGGTCTGGGCCAGCTCTTCCAGGTCGGCGGAGATATCCATGGTGACCTCCGCGCCGCGATGTACGCCGCCGATGCCGCCGGTGGCAAAGATCTTGATGCCGGCCATGTGGGCGATGATCATGGTGGTGGCGACGGTGGTGGCGCCGTCAGCGCCCCGGGCCACCAGCGCGGGCAGATCCCGGCGGCTGGCCTTGGCCACGCCGCGGCCCGTCTTGCCCAGGTACTCGATCTCCTCACGGCTCAGACCGGCCTTCAGTCTGCCGCCGATGACGGCGATGGTGGCGGGCACGGCGCCGTGGTCACGGATGGTCTGCTCCACCAGCAGGGCGGTCTCCACATTCTTCGGATAGGGCATACCGTGGGAAATGATGGTGCTCTCCAGCGCCACCACGGGCTTGCCCTCCTGCAGGGCCTGCGCCACCTCGGGCGCGATGTCAAGATGCTTGTTCATATCCGTTCCTCCGTTGTGATTCGGTTTTTCATAGACTGCATGCGTGTTGTCAGCGCTTCTGCGCTCATGGCGGGGTTGATGGTCTCTGCGCTCTCCATGGCAAGGGAGGCGGCGGCCATGCCGGCGGCGGTGCTGTCCCAAAGATCCGTCCCCTGCAGATAGGCCCAGACCAGGGCGGCCAGAAAGGCGTCGCCGCTGCCGGTGGTGTTGACAACCGTGCCTCCGCCCGCAGAACAGCGCAGGCGATGCGTCCCGTCCGCGGCGAGCACGCCGTCGGCGCCCAGGGTGAGAAAGACCCGGTGCAGCCCGGTCTCCAGCAGCTTGTCCGCCGCGCGGTTCAGACTCTGCTCGTCCGTGATCTTCACGCCGGAGAGCAGCTCCGCCTCAATGCGGTTGGGTTTGAGGGTGTTGAGCCGCCCAAGCACGGGCCGCAGCTTTTCCGCCTTGGCGGCGGAGACAGGGTCGGCAAAGATGGGCGGCTCCGCGTGGGTACAGAGCCAGTGGACAGACTCCTCCGGAATGTTGGTGTCCAGCACCAGCACCTGCGCCCGGTTGAGAAAGCTCAGCCGCGCGCTCAGAGCCGCGGGGGTCAGATGCCGGTAGATCTCCATATCCGACACCGCAACCGACATGTCTCCGCCGCTGTCGGCGATAAAGAGGTAGGTGGAGGTGGTCCCGCCCGGCACGCGCAGGGACTTGGCGAGATCAATGCCCAGCTCCCCGCAGGAGGCCGCAATGCGCTCGGCGTGGGCGTCGTCCCCGAGGACGGTGACCATCCGGGCGTCCAGCCCCAGCAGGGCCATGTTGTGGGCAATGTTCCGGCCCACACCGCCGAGACTCATCCGTACCCGTCCGGGGTTTGAGTCCCCGGGCACCAGGGCCGCGCGGGAGAAGCCGCCGATATCCACGTTGACGCCGCCCACCACCGCCGCAAAGCTCTCCGTGGGGAGAATATAGCCTTTGCCGGCGATGATGCCCTTTTTCATCATGTTGGAGATGTGGACCCCCATGGAGGAGCGGGTGATGCCCGCCCGATCCGCCAGCTCTTGCTGGGAGATCATGGGGTTTTCCTCAATCCAGCGCAGGATCTGCCGTTCCCGCTGGGTCATGGCCTTTCCTCCTAAACAATTCTTTATTCAATAAACCAATCTATCCATATTGTACCTGCCGGAGGGGGCTTTGTCAATGTGCAATCTGCGCTTTACGGCTCGCGTTCCAGCTTCGCCTTGAAGGAGATGGCCCGGGGGGTGGGCATGGAATCAAACTTCACCAGGTGGGCGCCGTGGTTGAGATCCACCTCGACCACGGTGCCGGGGCCCATGACCTGGTGGCGCACACGCTGGCCCGGTGAAAAGGGTGTGAAGTTTTCGACGGGCAGGGCGCGCTCATTGGCAGAGATATAGCTTCTTGCGTCGGCGATCAGCTCTTCCCGGGGCGCTGCGGTGTATTCCAGCAGTTCCGGGTCGATATCCAGCACAAAGCGGGAGGGATAGCGGGGAGCGCCGTCCAGGTTCCGTCCCTCCGCCTCGGAGAGGTAGAGGCGCTTTTCCGCCCGTGTGACCGCCACAAAGGCCAGGCGCCGCTCCTCCTCCATGGCGGGAAGCGTCGCGGTGCGCCGGGCGGGAAAGACCCCTTCGTTCATCTGGCAGAGAAAGACGTAGGGAAACTCCAGGCCCTTCGCGGCGTGGACGGTCATGAGCCTGACCTTGTCGCCGGGCTCGGAGGCGTCGCTGTTGGTAAAGAGGGCCACATGGGACAGATAGTGCTCCAGCGTGGCCTCCTCGCCGCAGCTGGTCTCGTATTCAAACACCGCTTGTTTCAGCTCCGCCAGATTGTCCAGACGTTCCTGGCTGCCCTCGGTGCGCAGCATCTCCTCGTAGCCGCTCCGGTCCAGAATATCGCTGAGCACTTCGGAGACCGGGCGTCCCTGGTAAGCGGCGGAGAAGCGCTCCACCAGGGAGACAAAGCGGGCGGCCTTGGTGCCTTTGAAAAGCTCGTCCTCCAGCGTGCGGCAGAGGGCTTCGTAGAGGGTACAGGCGTTGGCGTCGGCGTAGTCCTGGAGAAAGCGCATGCGCCGCTGGCCCAGATTGCGCTTGGGGGTGTTGGCGACGCGGCGGAAGGAGAGATCGTCCTTGTAGGCGATCATGCGCAGATAGCTCAGCGCGTCCTTGATCTCCAGGCGGTTGAAAAACTGCACGCCGCTGTAGATGCAGTAGGGAAGCTTCCGCTTCTGAAAGACCTCCTCAATGGTCCTTGTCACATAGTGGGCCCGGTAGAGGACGGCCGCGTCCTTGAAGGGAACGCCCCGGTCGTGCAGTTCCCGGATCTGAAAGGCGATCCATTCAGCTTCCTCCTCCGCGCTGCGGGCGTGGTGGCACAGCACGCTCTCGCCGCCGGGCAGGACGGGGATCAGCTCTTTTTTGATGCGGTGTTTGTTTTTGTCGATGAGGGAATTGGCCGCGGCGAGGATCTGCGGGGTGGAGCGGTAGTTCTCCATCATCAGGATGGTCCTGGTGCCGGGGTGGTTTTTGTCAAAGTCCAGCAGGTATTTCACATCCGCCCCGCGCCAGGTGTAGATGGTCTGGTCCGGGTCGCCCACGATGAAGAGGTTTTTGTGGTAGCCGCAGAGAGCCTCCATCAGCTCGTACTGGAGAGAGTCGATGTCCTGAAACTCGTCGATCATGATATATTCCAGCCGCTGCTGCCACTTGAGCCGGATGTCCGCGTGCTCCTTGAAGATATACAGGGTAAACTTGATAAGATCGTTGTAGTCCAGCCCGAAGCACTTTTTCTGCTGGTAGAGATAGCCGTAGAACAGAATTTCATTCAGCGCGGTCGCCTGCAGGTATTTCTCCTGCAGCTCGGCCAGGGACATGCCGATCAGATCCAGGTAGTATTCCGGCTTTTTGAACAGTTTCTGGATCTCGAACATGTCTCGCGCGTCGGCAAAGCTCATGTCCCGGAGACTCAACCCCCGCTCCTCGTAGATCAGGCGCAGCATGTCGTCGATGTCGGAATTGTCCAGCACCAGAAAGCTCCTGGGGTACTGCACGGCGTGGCTGTCCTCCTGCAGAACGGAGACGCAGAAGCCGTGGAAGGTGTTGATGTAGCCGGTGTCGTTGTCGCCGGTGAGATTGTGGATGCGCTGGCGCATCTCGTTGGCCGCCTTGTTGGTGAAGGTGACGCAGAGGATGTTGCCCGGGAGAATGCCCAGGTCGTTGACCAGATAGGCAAAGCGATGTGTCAGCGCCCGCGTCTTGCCGGAGCCCGCCCCCGCGATCACGCGCACGAAGCCCTCGGTTGTCACGACCGCCTCCCGCTGGGCGGCGTTGAGATCGGCAAAAGTCATTGCGGCACCTCCTGAAACGATTGATAAGACCAGCATACACCGGCGCCGTGTCCCATTGTCCGGACAGGGTGGGCACTTTTTCCGGAACGCTTCGTCTAGTATGATACCGGTATTATACCGGGTCTGAGGAAAAAAGAAAAGCCCGGCGTGCTTCCCTTTCCGCCCGGGCTATGGTACAATGAAAAAGAATATAACAAGCGCGTTTACAAACACTGGGAAGGAGACCGGACGCTGTGAGCATCTATGTGGCGCTGCTGCTGTTTGCAATCATCATTCTGCTGTACTGGGGAATCTCGGAGCTGTTCACCATCCTCTTCAGCTTCACCGGCCTGCCGGAGGAGAAGGCCCGCTTCCAGGTGATGAGCCTGCTGACCGGCACAGGCTTTACCACCCGGGAGAGCGAGATCATCATCACCTCCCGTGTGCGGCGGAGGCTGGCGCGGGTGACCATGCTCTTCGGCTATGTGTTCAACATCACCATCGTTTCGGCGTTTATCAACATCTTCCTGTCCCTGAAGATGACCCAGGTGGAGCACGTGTTCCAGGGAATCTACCTGCCGCTCATGCTGATTGTGCTGGTGTTCACGGCCATCCGGGTGCCCGCGGTGCGCGCAAAGCTGGACAAGTTCATTGAACTGCTGGCCGGTCAGGTCCTGCGGCATAACCAGGAAAACGCGGTGCTGCTCATCGACTATATCGGGGAGGACTCCATTGCCCAGGTGCTGGTGCGGCATGTGCCGGAACCGCTGCAGGACGTATCGCTTGCCCAATCCGGCCTGCGGGCCAAGGAGAACCTGCTGGTGATGCTGCTGGAGCGGGACGGCAAAAAGGCCGCGCCCCCGACGGCAGTGACGGTCTTTCGAGACGGCGACAAGCTCACGGTCTTTGGGGACTACCGGGCCATCTGTCGGGTCTTTGAGGCCAGGGAGTCCTTTGACGAGTTTTAACAGCGAGAGGAGTTTTGCATGAAAAGAATCTGGATCACCGTACTTGCGGTGCTCCTGCTGCTTACCGCCTGCACGCGGCAGGAGGAACCGCCTCCGGCGGAACAGACCCAGCGCCTGGCGGAAAAGGTGGAGGCGGAAAAGGATGGGATCCGTCTCATGGTCGACAGCCTGGATGACGGCGTGCTGACCATCCGGCTCCAGAACCGCAGCAGCGAGCGCCGGTATTACGGCGAGAGCTTCGGCCTGTTCAGACGCAGCGCCCAGGGGGGCTGGGACTCCGTACCCGACGGGCGCAGCTGGATCATGATTGCCCACGAGCTGGCGGAGGGGGACGAGGTGACGCTTCAGCTGGATCTCACGCCGCTGCCGCTGGAGAGCGGGACCTACAAGCTCGTCAAGGACGGGATCGAAGTGAGCTTTCGCCTGATCACGGTCCCGAAAAACGCATAATGAGATGCCGCCGTGCCCATTCGGGCACGGCGGCGTTTTGCGTGCGGAAGTGCGGAAGGGTTCAGCCCTCGGCCACCAGACTCCGCATGGCGTTTTTGCCGAAATGCACATAGATCAGCAGGGCCGCGCAGCAGGTGATCCAGCCGGCGGGATAGCCCAGTGTGACGGCGAGCAGGCCGCCGCCCAGCCGATAGGACACAAAGAGGTAGATCTGCCGGAAGACCACGTAGCAGCCCAGACAGATGATCATGGCGGCCTTGGTGTTTCCGGCGCCGCGCAGAGTGCCGAGATAGACCTGGTTGACGGAGAAGAGCAGATAGAAGGGGGAGATGACCCGGATGAACCAGGTGCCGTATCGCAGCACCTCCGGCTCATCGTTGAAGAGGGAGGTCAGCTGCGGGGCAAAGAGCATCAGCGGGGCCAGCAGCACCAGCATCATCACAAAACCCATGATGGTGCCGTAGCGGGTGGCGGCCTTGGCGCGCTTGAGATCGCCCGCCCCCAGATTCTGACCCACAAAAGTGGTGATGGCGATGGACAGGGACATCAGCGGCAGCATGGCAAAGGCGTCGATCTTGGCGTAGGCCGCCCAGCCGGCCATGCAGGCACTCTCAAAGCGGTTGATGTAGCCCTGAACGAAGATGTTGGAAAAGGACGTGACGGCAAGCTGCAGGGAGGAGGGGATGCCCACCGTGCATATTTTGCCGAGGATGCGGCTGTGCAGCCCCAGACGCCGAAAGTCCACCCGGTAGTCGGCGGTGCTCCGGGAGAGCACCCCCATCACCAGGATCGCGGAGAGACACTGGGAGATCACCGTGGCGATGGCGGCCCCGGCGATGCCCATGGAGAAGTACTTGACAAAGAGCACGTCCAGCACGGTGTTCGTCAGGGCGGAGAAAATCAGAAAATACAGGGGCCTTGTGGAGTCACCCACGGCGCGGAGGATGCCGGCGCCGATGTTGTAGAGCAGCACGCCGCTCACGCCCCAGAAGTAGATGCTGAGATACTCCGCGGCGGCGGGCAGCACATCGGCCGGCGTGTCCATCAGACGCAGCAGCAGGGGTGTTGCCAGAACGCCCAGCATCGTCAGCACCGCGCACATGATGAGTGTCAGCGTCACCGTGGTGTGTACGGCAAGCGGCAGCTTCTCCCGGTCCCGCGCCCCGTAGTACTGGGAGATGACCACGCCTGCGCCGGAGGCCAGGCCCACAAACAGACCGATGAGCATGTTGACGATGGGCGTGGTGCAGCCCACCGCGGCCAGAGCCTCGTGCCCCACGTAGTTGCCCACCACGATGGAGTCGACGGTGTTGTAGAGCTGCTGGAAAAGGTTGCCGATCAGAAGCGGGATGGAAAAGCGGATCAGATGTCGGGGAATGCTGCCCGTTGTCATGTCCGTATCCCCCTGCCGGAGAAGAGACGCCACGTTTTCCACCTCACAATCTGAAAAGAATATGGAAAGTATAAAAGGAAACAGAACGCTTGTCAACGCCCGAAGCCCTGAAAAATGGGCATTTTTGACACATCGGCCGCATCAGCGGCAAAATTTGAACAGGGAGAACAGGGACTGTATTTGTTTGATACTTTGTGCTATACTGTAAAAAGAAACGGGCGTCTTGTCCGTTTTACCCACGCCGGAGGCTCCGGCGCCGGGTTGCTGCTTCATCCCAAAATCGAACGAGGAGGAGACGATCCATGTCCAATATCAGCGATCTGAGCCGGGACCAGTGGATGCTGAGAGGCCCGCTGGCCAAGCGCGGCTATGACTGGTGGTGGCATTCCTTTACCGCGGAGAACACGCAGACCGGTGAAACCAAACCCTTTTATGTGGAATTCTTTACCTGCAATCCTCACAAGGCTCCGGACGAGCCGCGCATCGTCTGGAACCTGGATAAGAAAACGCGCGGCAGGAAAAAGCCCTCCTACCTGATGGTCAACGCAGGCTTCTGGGGGGAGGAAAAGGGGCAGCTGCACCGTTTCTTTGCCTGGAAAGACGTGCACGTTCACGCCGACGCGCCCTACGAGATCAGCGCGGGGGACTGCTTCTGCAGCGAGACTCACACGCGCGGCAGCATCACGGTTTCCAAGGACGACGCCTGGCTCCATCCCGAGTGGATGAGTGACGCGGGCAGCATCTCCTGGGATCTGACCATCGACAAGAAGGTGGCTTTCCATGTGGGCTACGGGGCGAGCAGGTTTTTCCGCGATCTCAACGCCTTTGAGATGTTCTGGCACGCCGAGGGCATGAAGACCGCCTACGCCGGGGAGATCACGCTCAACGGCGTGAAGTACCGCGTACGGCCCGAGACCTGCTTCGGCTATGCCGACAAGAACTGGGGCGGGGACTTCACCAGCCCCTGGGTATGGCTGTCTTCCAACAATCTGGTGAGCAAAAAGACAGGCAAGCGGCTGGAGAACAGCGTCTTCGACATCGGCGGCGGCCGACCCAAGGTCTTCGGCCTGGCCCTGGACCGCAAGCTCCTGGGCGCCTTCTGGTACGAGGGGAAGAACTATGAATTCAACTTCTCCAAGTTCTGGACCCTCTCCGGCACGAAGTTCGACTGTGAGGAGACCGAGGACGAGATCCACTGGCATGTGGTGCAGACCACGGCCACGGCCAAGCTTGACACGGTGATCCGCTGCAAAAAGAAAGATATGCTGCACATCAACTATGAGGCGCCCACGGGGCTCAAAAGGCACAACCGCCTCTGGAACGGCGGCAACGGCACGGGCGTTTTGAAGCTCTACAAGCGGCGTTTCGGCCGGGACATCCTGATCGACGAGATCGTGGCCGAGAACATCGGCTGCGAATACGGCGAGTACGACCGATAGGAGGCGCGCCATGATCGAAAATAAGAGTATTGTGTTGACCGGGGCCAGTTCAGGCATCGGCTATGAGGTTTTGAAGCTCCTGGCCAGGGGGCAGGGCAACCGGATCCTGGCGGTGGCGCGGCATGTGGACAAGCTGAAAGACTTTGCTCCCAACGTCACCCCCTTTGCCTGCGACATCAGCACCAGAGAGGGCGTGGACCGTGTCTTTGAAAAGGCGGAGGAGCTGTACGGCAGGATCGACCTCTTCTACGCAAACGCCGGCTTCCCCTACTATGAGGAATTCAACTACACGGACTGGGACCGGGTGGACGCGATGTTCCGCACCAACACCATCTCACCCATCTATACCTACGCCAAGTACATCCGGCACTTGAACGGGCGGGAGGGCATTCTGGCCTACACCGTCAGCGCCATCGGGGAGATGGCCATGCCGGGCTACGCGGTGTATTCGGCCTCCAAATTCGCCCTCAACGGCTTCCAGCAGGCCATCCGTCTGGAAAAGCCCGCAAACCTTCAGATCACCTGCCTCTACCCGGTGGCCACCGACACCAACTTCTTCAAGGTGGCAAACGAGGTGGAGTTTGAAAAGCCATTCCCGGTACAAAAGCCCTCCACCGTGGCCAGAAAGATGGTTAAGGGTATCGAGGAAGGAAAGGAGAAGGTCTCCCCCTGCGGGCTGTTCGATTTCAGCAAGGTGCTCATGGGCGTGATCCCGCCGGTGCGCACCGTCTACTGGAAGCACGAGACGGAGAAGCTGGAGCGCTTCAAGAAAAAACTGGAGCTGCGGCGTGAGAAGCTGCGGGGCGACGCGCGCCTCGCGGTGGAGAAGGGCCGCGAGGCCGCCGAGGAGCTCCGCGAGCGGGAGCGCGAGGCGCGAAAGGAACTGGACGAGAAGGCCGCCCGGGTGCGTGAAGAGATCAGGGACAAGATTCATGGAGTATAAGATGCTGCTCAGCCCGATGAACATCGGGAGCATGACGGTCAAAAACCGCACTGTCATGACGGCCGCCGAGATGAGTCTCGGCCAGACCAACGGCTGCCCCACGGAGAAGATGATGGCCTACTACGAGGAGCGGGCCAAGGGAGGGATCGGTCTCATCATCCCCGGCATCTGCCGGGTCAACGACATGGGGGCCGCCTCCACCTTCACCCAGCTTTCCATGAGCCACGACTACCACATCCAACCCATGCATGAATTCGCCGAGCGCCTCCACCGCCACGGGGCAAAGCTCTGCATCCAGCTGCACCATCCGGGGCGCCAGGGCTATGCCAGCGCCATTAACACCCTGCCGGTGGTGATCCCCGTGGTGGAGCGCTTCCCGAAAGTACTGGACGGCCTCTTCAAGTGTACGCCCCTGCTGCTGGGGCTGGAGGAGAAGAAGATCTGCATGTCGGTGCAGAGTCCCTCCCGATGTGAGCTCTCCGCCCACGGCGCCACCCGCATCCACGCCATGTCAAAGCGGGAGATCCGCCGCCTCATCCGGGATTTCGTGGACGCGGCGGAGCGCTGCCAGAAGGCCGGGGTGGACGCGGTGGAGCTCCACGGCGGCCACGGCTATATGATTCAGCAGTTTTTGAGCCCCAACACCAACCTCCGCACCGACGAGTACGGCGGCAGCGAAGAGAACCGCCTGCGCTTTGTGACCGAGATCATCCGGGGAATCCGCGAGCGCTGCGGCCGGGACTATCCGCTGATCGTCCGCCTTACCGTCGATGAGATGTATGACCGCATTGGCAAGCCCGGCAAGGGCTACGGCCTGGAGGAGGGCAAGCGCATTGCCCGGCGCCTGGAGGAGTTGGGCGTGGACGCCATCAACGTCACCTCCGCCTGCTACGATACCTACAACCGCTGGCTGGAGCCCACCTCGTATGAGCCGGGCTGGCGGGCGTATCTGGCAAAGGAGATCAAGAGCGTGGTCTCCATCCCGGTGATCGCGGCAAACTTCATGCGCTCCCCCGAGCAGGCTGAGCGGCAGCTGGAGGAGGGTTACCAGGACTTCATCGGTTCCGCCCGGTCCTTTATCTGCGAACCCCACTGGGTCAGGAAAATCGAGGAGGGGAGACCCGAAGAGATCCGCCGCTGCATCGGGTGTCTGCACTGCATCAGCTCCTTCATGACCAACGCCAAGGTGGGCAAAAGCGGCGAGTGCGCCTTAAATCCCGGTGTGGGCCGGGAGCCGCAGGCGGAAGAGCCGAAGCAGGACGGCGGCGGACGGAAAATCGTTGTCGTGGGCGCGGGCATCGCGGGGCTTGCCGCGGCCCAGCTTCTGGCAGAGCGAGGCTTTGCTGTGACTGTACTGGAAAAGGAGCCCGCTCCCGGCGGCCAGGTGAACACCGCCGCGGCCTGCAATCTCAAGGGCAAGCTCTCCTGGTGTGTGGAAGACCGCCTGGCGGTGCTGCGCCGCCTGGGGGTGGAGCTGTGCTTCGGCACGGAGGCGACTGTGGAATCGGTCATGGCTCTGGAACCCTACGCCGTGCTGACCGCCACCGGCGCCGTGCCTCTGCGCCCCCGCTCCATCCGGGGTGCCGAGCTGCCCCAGGTGGTCACGGCGCCGGAGATCATCCACCGCCGCACCGTTGTGGAGAACCGGAACGTGGTGGTGGCGGGCAGCGGCATGACCGGACTTGAAACCGCCGAGATCCTCAATGAGACCGGCAACCGCGTCACCATCCTGGAGATGGCGGATGAGATCGCCCCGGGCACCTGGTTCCAGCTGCTGGACGACGAGCTGGAGCGGCTGACGCCCTGCGGCACCCGCTTTCTCACAAGCCACCAGCTCCTGGAGATCCGGGAGGGGGAGGTCATCGCCGCCGATCTCAAGGCCGGCAGGATCGTCCACATCCCGGCGGACACGGTGGTGCTGTCCCTGGGCGTCAGACCTGAGCACCGCCTGGCGGATGAGCTGAAGGCGGCGCTGCCCCGGGTCTATCCGGTGGGCGACGCGGTCAGGAGCGGCACCATCGCGGACGCCGTCAAGAGCGCCTGGGAGGCCTGCAGTCAGATCCGATAGAACAGAATCAAAAATGAAAAGGATGCGTCTTCGATCCGAAAGACGCATCCTTTTCTGTCCTTCTTGCAAAGGACGGGAAAGAGGTGTATGATAGTTAGCGTAAACTAACAGCGAAGCGGGGAGAAAAACATGGAGCCCACCAGAGAAGAAAAACAGCGCTACGGAGCCGACGTGCAGGTGCTCGAACGGGACGTGGACCGGACGGTCTACAGCTTCGCGGGTACGGGCGAGAACGTGATTCTGACAGCCTATCCGGTTTTCCCGGGGATTGAGCTGGTCTATCACGATATCCACGCCTCGGCCATGCCGGCCCGCCCGTGTCCGGACAGCATGGTGGCCGAGATCCGGCACTGCCGGGAGGGGAGAGCGGAGTACACCCGCGGGGAGAACTCCTATTTCCTGGCCCCGGGGGATCTGGCCTTGCTGCGGCGGGATGGGGGCTGGGGCGAGACCGTGTTTCCCACCGGCCACTACCACGGTGTCACCGTCACCCTCGACCAGGTTTGCGCCCCGGCGTGTCTCTCCTGCATTCTGCAGGATGTGGATGTGAACATTCCGGAGCTGATCGAAAAGCTCTGTGGCCGCTCGGCCTGGTTTTCCGCCCGCTCCTCCGCGCGGATCGAACACGTGTTCTCCGAACTCTACCAGGTGCCGGACGCCGTGCGCAAGGGCTATTTCAAGGTGAAGGTCCTGGAACTGCTGCTTTTTCTCAGCACGCTTCCCGCGCCGGAGGAGCAGCAGAGCTATTCCCGCTCCCAGGTACGGCTGGCCGGACAGGTCAGCGATTATCTGCTGCACAACACGGACGGCAGACTCACCGTCCCGGAGCTGGCCAGGCGCTTCGGCGTGTCGGCCAGTCTGCTGAATCTGAGCTTTCGCGGCGTCTACGGCATGAGCCCCGCGGCATGGATCCGGGCCCAGAAGATGCATGCGGCGGCGGAGCTGCTCAGAAGCACCGACCGGACGGTGCTGGATATCGCCGGGCAGTTCGGCTACGACAACGCCAGCAAGTTTGCCAAGGCCTTCCGGGATATCATCGGCGTCTCGCCCAACAGCTACCGGGCGGGCATCGACCGGGACAGCTGCGCCCCGGACAAGGCGGGAGAATAAGCAGACCGGCGCCGGAGAGGATATCTGTCCTCTCCGGCGCCGATTTCTGCTTATTTGTGCGCTTTGTCCTCCCGCAGGCGGCGGCGGACATAGGCGAAGGCCGCCGCTTCCCCCTGTTCCTTCAGGGTCAGGAGCATCTGCTCCAGCTCTTTTGCGGTGTCCGGGTGGATGAGCGGACCGAGATGGGAGTTTACATAATACTCATATGGTGAGGCGTCGGTGTATTTTTCGCCCATATAGACGCGGCTCGCGGCGATGCGGTCGCAGAACATCTCCGCCACATAGCGCAGGGGCATGGGGTTGCCCTCAAAGCGGACGCTGCCGTCGGGATGCACGCGGTAGTCGATCCAATACTCCAGGTGGTGGCGGTTGCGCCCCTTGTGGTGGAGCCAGGCCAGGGAGATGCCCGTGGCCAGGCGTTCGGCGTCGTTTGGGCTGCGGTAGCCCTGGTAGTACCTGGCGCCGGGGATAAACTCCGTGGGGGAGTATTTGCTCAGATCGTGGGTCAGCCCCTGGTACACGAGACCCAGTTTCATACAGTAATGGCAGACCAGATTCCGGTGGCGGGTGATGGTGTTGAAGTGTTGGATGGGATGCATGGCGTACTCCTGGTGTTTCAGAATCCGAGAGCCTCGTCGCTCAGTTCCCCCTCGCAGACCACGCAGGTGGGGCCGGTGAGAAAGATATCGCGCACGGCTCCGTTTTCCGCCGTGACGCTGACGGAGAGCGTACCGCCGGGCATCTCGACCGCCACCTCCCGCCCGGAGACCAGACCCAGCAGGGTCAGGGCCGAGACGATGGAGCCGCAGCCGGTGCCGCAGGCCAGGGTAAAGTCCTCCACCCCGCGCTCAAAGGTCACGGCCTTGAGCGTGTCTGTGTCCAGCTGCCGCACGAAACTGACGTTGGCGCCTTTTGGGAAGGCGGGGGCAAAGCGCAGGGCGCGGCCCAGTTCACGCAGGGTGCTTTCCTCCCGCCCATCCCAGTCTTCCAGCCGGAGGACGGCGTGGGGGATGCCGGGATCGCCCAGCTCCAGATAGGCGCAGTCATAGACCGCGCCGTCCAGGGTGACGGCGCGGTGCAGATCCAGGACGGAGGGATCGTTGAGCCGGACGCGGTAGCGGGTCTTGTCCACCCTCCGGCCGGTGACGAGACCCGCGGTGGTCTCCACGCGCTGCGTCTCTCCGGCAAGGCCGTGCTCGTACCCATAGCGGCAGATGCATCTTGCGCCGTTGCCGCACATCTCGCCCAGACTGCCGTCGGCATTGTAAAAGCGCATGCCGTAATCGCCGCCGTGCTCGGCCGGAATCACCAGCATCAGCCCGTCGGCCCCCAGAGAGGTGTGCATGGCGCAGAGACGTCTCGCCAGCGCCGGCACCGCCTCCAGGGGCAGCTGCGCCTCCCGGTTGTCGAGGAGAATGAAGTCGTTGCCGGCTCCGTGCATTTTGGTAAATTTCATGACGGGTTTCAATCAGCCCCAGAGGGCGGTGAGGGTCGGGATGAGCTGCTTCTTTCTGGACATCATGCCGGGCAGGAAGAGCACGTTGTCCTTCGGCTCCACATTGAAGGCCTGACGAATGATCTCCTCATTGCCCACATACAGCAGATGCGAGCCCTCGGAGAGCACGTCGGTGAGCATGAGCACCACCAGATCGAACTCCTGCGCCTTGCGGATTTTCTCCATGACGGTGAGAAACTCGTCCTTGCGCTCGAGATAAGCCGCCGCGTCCACACAGGTGATCTGGCTGACGCCCAGGTTTTTCTCGGCAATGTGGAACTGCTTGTAGTCGGTCTTGAACAGCTCCTCGGCGCTCTTGTCGCCCACGCCCGCGGAGGAGAAGAGCTCCTTGCCCAGCTCGTCGATCGAGACCCGGGCGATGCGGGCCAGGCGCTCGGCCATGGCGATGTCGCGCTTGGTGCAGGTGGGGGACTTGAACATGACGGTGTCGGAGAGGATGGCGGCGCACATGAGCCCGGCCATGGCGGGGGAGGGCATGACGCCCCGCTCCTGGTACATGGCGGTGAGGATGGTGTTGGTGCTGCCCACGGGCTCGTTGCGGACGGCGATGGGCATCTTGGTCTGGATGTCCGCCAGGCGGTGGTGGTCGATGATCTCGAGGATCTCCACCTGGTCAAGGCCCGGCACGGACTGGCCGGCCTCGTTGTGGTCCACCAGCACCACGCGCTTGCTCCGCGGACGCAGCAGGTGATAGCGGGAGATGGTGCCCACCACGCGCTCCTGCTCGTCCAGCACGGGGTAGAAGTGGTGACGGCTGTCAATGAGCGTCTCGCGCACATCGTCCACAAAATCCGTCAGGTGGAAGGAGATGAGCCCCTCCGTCTGGCAGAAGCGGAAGACCGGGATGCCCTGGAAGATCAGGCGCGCGGCCTGGCGGGCGTTGAGCGGCGTGGAGATGATGCAGGTAGGGGCGGTGCTGTCCACCAGCTCCTGGGGCACCTCCGTCTGGCAGAGGATCAGACAGTTGACCCCGGCCTCCAGCGCCTTCTGGATGATCTCCGGCTGTTCACCGCAGATGAGGATGGTGTCCTTCTCGGTGAAGCTGGGGTCTTCAAAGGCCTTGGGCAGGGCCACGGTCACCTTGCCGGTGACGGTCTCGGTGAGGTTGGAGAATTCATTGACCAGCCGGCCCTCCAGCACGCTGATGAGGTTGAACACCGGCAGGGCCTCCACGTGGCAGTCGAACACCGTGCGCAGCTCGTAGGCGGCGATGTCGCCGTTGGAGAGCATGCCGTAGAGGGTGCCGTCGTCGTTGAGGATGGGGATGGCGGAGACGTTGGCCTCCTGCATGGTGCGCCAGGCCAGATCCAGCGGCACGGACTTGTTCAGCTCCGTGGGGTGGTCAAAGTCCAGGTCGCTGACCTGGGAGCGCATGGTCTGGATGTACATGGGCGGCTCAAAGCCGAAGCGGTCCAGCATGCGCTGGGTCTCATCGTTGATGGAGCCGATGCGGACAGCCTTGTACTCCCGATCGCCCAGGGCGTTGCGCAGATTGGCGTAGGCCATGGAGGCGACGATGGAGTCGGTGTCCGGGTTGCGGTGTCCGCAGACATAGATGTCGTTCATGAATGGTCCTCCTGAAAGAAACTCTTAAGATTTATTATAGGATAAGCCGGAAACCATTTCAAGTAAAAAGCCGTCTTTTCGACCGGGAAAAATAGTGATACAATAAAAACAAGAAAAAGAGATTTGGAGAATTGCCATGAACAAAAAGTTTTCCTGCGTGCTGGCGCTGATGCTGTGCGTCAGCCTGCTCTGCGGCTGCGGGGCGCCGGGGGCGCTGGCGGGCCTTTCCTCCCCCGACCGGGAGGACTACGCCGTGCGCGAGCTCTGCGTCTTTGAGGACATGCCCTACGAGCGCCCGGACCTGGACGCCCTGGAGGATATGGCGGCCCAGCTGGAGGAGGCGCTGGCTGGCAAGGCCAGCTACCGGAAGGTCACAAAGCTGCTGGATGAGGTGTACGGCATGTACAACAGCTTTGAAACCATGGCCACCATCGCCGATATCCGCAACTGCCAGGACCTCTCCGATGAATTCTATGCCGAGGAATACGCCTGGTGCCTGGCTGCCCAGGCAGAGGTGGATCAGATCATGGAGGAGGTCTATCTCAGCTGCGGGGCCTCCCGTCTGGCCGAGCGCCTGGCAGAGGAGTACTTCTGGGACGGTTTCCTGGAGGAGTACGGTCCGGAGAACGAGAGCCTGCTGACGGACGAATATGTGGAGCTGGTCGGGCGGGAGAGCGAGCTGATCTCCCAGTACCGCAGCCTGACGATCAACCCCGTCATCGAGATAGACGGGGAGGAGTGGTTTTTCGCGGACTGGCTCTACAATGCCCAGACCGACGAAGAGCTGAGCCGCGGCTACGACGCCTATTACGACAAGTATACCCCCCTGCTCGGGGAGATCTATATCCAGCTGGTTGAGCTCCGGAAGGAGGAGGCCCGGCTGCTGGGCTATGACAGCTATGCCCAGCTGCAGTTTGAGCTGGGCTACGGCCGGGACTTCAGCGTGGAGGACAGCGACCGCTTTGTCAGCTGTATCCGGGACAATCTGGTCCCGCTGGCCCGAAGCCTGGACCGCGCCGGCGTGCGGGATCAGGTCTGGTACAGTCTGGCGGATCAGTCGGATCTGGAGGAGGTGCTGGAGATCACGGCGGACACGCTGGGCTGGCAGGCCCGGGAGGCCTACCGGTTTATGACCCGGTATCATCTGTGCGACCTGGCCCCGGGCGAGAACAAAGCGCAGATGAGCTTCCAGAGCTATCTGAACGATTACGAGGCACCCTTCCTCTTCATCAACCCCTACGGCAACAGCCAGGACATCCTGACGGTGACGCACGAATTCGGCCACTATGTGGAGAGCTTTGCCAGCTACAACGCCTACCGCACCATGGACCTGGCCGAGTGCTTCTCCCAGGCCATGCAGTATCTGGCGCTGGAGCCCATGCGCGAGCTCTATATTGACGAGGAAGTGGACAATCTGCTGCGGATGAACCTGTTGGACACGCTGGACACCTATCTCCAGCAGGCCTCTTTCGCCGCCTTTGAGCGGGAGGTCTTTGAAGAGGAGGAGCTGAGCGTGGAAAAGCTCAACGCCCTGAGCCTGCAGCTGGCCATAGACTACGGCTATTACGACGGGTTCAACGAAAACTACTTCGCCAAATCCTGGGTAGACGTGACCCATTTCTTTGAACAGCCCTTTTATGTCATCAGTTATCCGGCCTCCGCCGGGGTGGCGCTGGAGATCTATGAGATGGAGCTCGCCGAGCCCGGCACGGGCTTTGAGAAATTCCGGGAGCTGATCGAGGCGGAGAATCCGGGGCTCGTGGGCGCCACGGAGGAGGCGGGGCTGCAGAATCCCCTGACCGAGACCCGGGTGGTGGAGATCGCGAATTTCCTGGAGGAACAGCTGGCCGCAGGGGATTTTGCCCTGGCGGCATAAAAAGAACGCGCTGCGAATGGTACGACACGTCATTGCGAACCAGTGACCGACGTCACTGGTGTGGCAATCCGTGTGTTCGGAAGGACGGATTCCCACGCCAGTGTGCGCACTGGCTCGGAATGACGGCCGTTCCGACATTCGCAGCGCTTTTCTTTTCTAACCCTACTCGTTGACCACCTGGATCTGGCAGACCTTCATGGCCTCCAGGGCGTTTTGATGGCTTGCGGGGGTGACTCCGGCGCAGCAGGCGGCGTCCACAAAAACGGGCACCTCCGGCAGAAAGGCCTTGACCAGCAGGGCGTTGGAGATGACACAGATGTCCGTGCAGAGGCCGATGAGCGTGACGGAGCCGATGGGGTCCAGGGTGTTGAGCCCCAGCAGCACCTCGCCCAGGCGGGTGGAGCCGAAGGTGGGTTTGTCGATGGGCTCGGTCCGGCACAGGGCCATGAGCTCGGGGCGGATCTCCCAGCCGGGCGTGCCTTTGACGCAGTGCACCACCGGCAGCTTCCGGCCTTCCTGGGTTTCCAGGTAATTCTCCGGGTGCGTGTCCCGGGTAAAGAGCACCTTGCCGTTAAAGCCCCGGATCTTCTCGGCCACCCGGGGGACGATCTCCACAGCCTCGGCGGTGCCCAGGGCGCCGTCGATAAAGTCGTTTTGCATATCGACCACAATCAGAATATCCTGCATATCTTCTCTCCTTTATCTGCGGGGCGGGAGGATCTCGATCCAGTAGCCGTCCGGGTCCTCCAGAAAATAGATGCCCATGGAGGGGTTTTCAAAACAGATCCAGCCCGCGGCCTCGTGCTTTTTGTGGGCTTCGTCAAAGTCGTCGGCGATCAGGGCCAGATGGTATTCCTGCTCACCCAGGTCGTAGGGCTCGGTGCGGTCGCGCATCCAGGTCAGTTCCAGCGTAAAGTCGCTGCGCCCGTCGCCCAGGTAGACGATCTTGAAGCTGCCGTCCGCGGCGTTTTTCTCCCGCACGGGTTTCAGACCCAGGGCCTCGTCGTAGAATTTCAGGCTGCGTTCCAGGTCGAAAACATTGAAATTGAAGTGGTTGAAGGTAAACATGTGCATGCCTCCCCTGTGAAGTTATCTGTATTATACCTGCGGGTGTGTCGCAGGTCAAGCAGGACAGAAGCTTCAAATTTCTGAAATTATAGGGGCCTGCCATCTTGCAAAGCGGCGGAGCCGGGGATATAATCAAGTAGCAAAAGGGGGGGAGAGCCCATGGACAAGAAAACCGAAATCTGGCGGGCTGTAAAGTTCGCGCTGTTTTCCGTCTCGGCCGGGGTCATCGAGATCGTCAGCTTCGCCCTGCTCAACGAGCTGACAAACTGGAGCTACTGGCCCTGTTATCTGATCGCGCTGATCCTGTCGGTGCTCTGGAACTTCACGCTGAACCGGAAATTCACCTTCCGCTCGGCCAACAACGTGCCCGTGGCCATGCTGAAAGTGGCGGCCTACTACGCGGTGTTCACGCCCCTGTCCACCTGGCTGGGCAGTTACCTGGCGGACACCCTGGGCTGGAACGAGTATCTGGTGACGGCCATCAACATGATCTTAAACTTCGTGACGGAGTTCCTTTACGACACCTATGTGGTCTTTCGCGGCACCATCGACACCAACGACCTGGCCAAAAAGCAGAAGGAAAAAGAACAGTGTTGAGAAAACAGCCTCTCCAAAACGGAGAGGCTGTTTCGATCATGCTTTCTTTTTCGGTTCGATCTCGCTTGCGATCATGGCGCCGATGACCAGCACCGCGCCGACAAGAGCGCCGACGCTCATGGACTCGTGCAGCAGCGTCAGCGACAGCAGCACCGCCACCACGGGGTCGATGTAGCTTAAAAGCGCCGCGGTCTGGGCCGGGACATAGGCGATGCTGCCAAAGTACAGCACATAGGCGTAGCCCGTGTGCACCACGCCCGCCACCAGCAGCATCAGCAGGATGAAGGGCGTAAAGCGCAGGGAACCCACGTCCTCGGTAATCAGCACATAGGGGAGCAGCGCCACGGCGGAGACCGCAAACTGCATGATGGTCCGGTCCCCGGCGGAGATGTCCTTCAGGGTGCGGTTGACAATCACGATGGCGGCGTAGAAGCCCGCCGCGATCAGCCCGTAGACCAGGCCCCTTACCCCGTGCAGACCGCTGGAGAGCACGTCCGACACCAGCACCATGCCGAACAGGGCGATGGCCGAACAGATGCCCTTGCGCAGCGTGATCTTCTCTCCGAAGATGACGGGGGAGAGCAGGATCACGAACACCGGCGCCATGTAGTAGCACATGGTGGCCGCGGCCACGGAGGTGTGGTTGTAGGCCTCAAAGAGGAAGATCCAGTTGACGGCCAGCATCACGCCCAGCAGCAGAAGCTTGGGGAGATTGGCCTTCACCGCCGCGCGGCTGATGGGTTCATGCCGGATGGCGCGGGTGAGCAGAAGAAAGCAGAGACCGATCACGGCTCTCGCCAACGCCACCACGCTGGAGGGGAAGGGGATATAGCGCCTCACGACGCCGATGCTGCCGAAGATGAGCATGGAGAGAATGAGTTGACTGCGGGGGGAAGCGAGCTTGTTCATAGGTATTCAACTCTTTTCGGAAAATTGTGCATATTATACCAGTATCCCGTCAGCAGTGCAAGAAAAAACTGTGAATGCACGCGGGAAACAAAAGCTTGACTTCAATGGGGAATATTGTTAAAATAAATCGTCTCAATTGGATAGTCTGAGTTTATCCGAAGCAAGATATCGACCGCTCGCTTTTCTGCGAGCCGAGGCCACACGGACAGCCGGGTCGGACGCCGACAAACCGCAGGTGCGGTGGCAACGGAAGTTGCCTTATTGATTGAGTTAAAAGCTCAAGTTTTATGGTTTTGTAAAAGCATACAAATCTGTGAAATGGTCAATAAGAGTAGGTAAAGTTATCTTTGCGCTGAAAACTCTTAACATCCATTGGGCCCGGGCTCCCCTGCAGGGGGGCAAAGCATACTGCGTGCGGCGTGTGCTTTCTCAGGGAACAACAGGCGGCTGTGCTTTTGCACAGCCGCTTTTCTTGCTTTTTTGTTTGAGTTTGTTCTGGGGGAGACGGATATGAAGAAAATCATTGAGCTGAAAAACATTTCAAAATCCTTTGACGGCGAAAAGGTGCTGGACAACATCAATCTGGATATCTACGACAATGAGTTCCTGACTCTGCTGGGCCCCTCCGGCTGCGGCAAGACCACCACGCTGCGCATCATCGGCGGCTTCGAGACGCCCGACGAGGGCGACGTGATCTTCATGGGCGAGGATATCAAGGACGTACCGCCCTACAAGCGCAATGTCAACACCGTCTTCCAGCGCTACGCACTGTTTCCCCATCTGAATGTGTTTGAAAACGTGGCCTTCTCCCTGCGCGAGAAAAAGGTGCCCAAGGACGAGATCAAGCGCAAGGTCACCGAGATGCTGGGCCTGGTGGCCCTGAAGGGCTTTGAGAAGCGCAGCGTCACCAGCCTCTCCGGCGGCCAGCAGCAGCGTGTGGCCATCGCCCGCGCCCTGATCAACCAGCCCAAGGTCCTGCTGCTGGACGAGCCGCTGGCCGCACTGGACCTGAAGCTGCGCAAGGACATGCAGGTGGAGCTGAAAAACATCCAGAAGGCCACCGGCATCACCTTCGTCTTTGTCACCCACGACCAGGAGGAGGCCCTCTCCATGTCCGATACCGTGGTGGTCATGTCCGAGGGGCGCATCCAGCAGATCGGCACCCCCGTGGATATCTACAACGAGCCCACCAACGCCTTCGTGGCGGACTTCATCGGCGAGTCGAACATCCTCGACGGCGTCATGCTGGAGGACCGGAAGGTCTCCTTCGCCGGCCACATCTTCGACTGCGTGGATGTGGGCTTTGAAAAGAGAGAGCCGGTGGACGTGGTGGTCCGGCCCGAGGACGTGGACATTGTCTCCGAGGAGAAGGGCATGCTGCGCGGCGTGGTCACCTCGGTAACCTTCCTGGGCGTGCACTATGAGATCATCGTGGACATCAACGGCTTCAAGTGGATGATCCAGACCACGGACTTTGTGGACGTGGACGAGCACATCGGCCTGTACATCGAGCCAGACGCCATCCACATCATGAAGAAGTCCGAGTACTCCGGCATGTTCGGCGACTACTCCTCCTTCTCCGACGAGATGGATGAGATCGGCGAGGTGGAGATCGCGGATCTGGGCGAGATCGAGGCGGAAAGCGAGTCGGCCGATGAATAAGAAAACCAGCTCCCTGGTGCAGCGCCTGACGCTGACGCCCTATTCGGTGTGGGCGGTGCTGTTCATCGTGGTGCCGCTGATCTTTGTGGCCTACTACGCTTTTACCGACAACAGCTACCGCTTTACCTTTGAAAACATCTCCCGCTTTTTCACCGCCACCTCCGTGGTGGACGACGGCGTGACGCAGCGCGAGGTGCATACCTACCTTGTCATCTTCATGCGCTCGCTGAAGCTGGCGGTGATCTCCACGGTGATCTGTCTGCTGATGGGCTACCCCCTGGCCTACATCATGGCCCGGGCCTCCGCCAAGACCCAGAGCATCCTGCTGACGCTCATCATGATCCCCATGTGGATGAACTTTCTGATCCGCACCTACGCCTGGATGACCATCCTGCAGGACACCGGCATTCTCAACAGCTTTCTCTCCGCCCTGCACCTGGGGAAGATGCACATCATCGGCACCGAGTCCGCGGTCATCATCGGCATGGTCTACGACTACTTCCCCTACATGGTCCTGCCCATCTACTCCGTGATGGCAAAGCTCGACGTCAAGCTCCTGGAGGCCGCCAGCGACCTGGGCTGCCCGGGGCCAAGCGTGCTCCGGCGCGTGATCTGGCCGCTGAGCATCCCCGGCGTCCTCTCGGGCGTGACCATGGTGCTCATCCCCTCCATCTCCACCTTCTACATCTCCCAGAAGCTGGGCAACGGCAAGTTCTTCCTCATCGGCGACGCCATCGAGGGCCAGTATGTGGCCAACAATCTGCACTTTGCCGCCGCCATCGCCTTCATCCTGATGGTGATCCTGCTGGTGTGCATGGCGCTGATGCAGAAGCTGGCCAACCAGAAAATCGAAGTGGCGTAAGGAGATGAAGAAATGAAGATGAAACGAGCCTCCAAGATCTACACTGCGCTCGTGATGGTTTTCCTCTTCGCTCCCATCGCGATCCTGCTGGTCTTCTCCTTCAACTCCGCCAAGAGCCTGTCGGTGTTCAACCATTTCTCCCTCTACTGGTACCGGGAACTCTTCCGGGATACCGAGACGCTTAAGGCCGTGCGCAACACCCTGATTCTGGCCGTGTCCGCCGCGCTGATCTCCACTGTCATGGGCACCGCCGCCGCCGTGGGCATCAATCGCCTGCGCAGCAAGTTCCTGCGCCAGGCCATGGACTCGGTGACCAATATCCCCATGATCAACCCCGACATCATCACCGGCATCTCCCTGATGCTGATGTTCGTCTTCGTGGGCCATCTCTTCGGGGCGGCCACCAGCCTGAACTTTGTCACCATGCTCATCGCGCACATCACCTTCTGTCTGCCCTATGTGATCCTGCAGGTACTGCCCAAGCTCCAGCAGATGGACAAGGCCCTGCCCGAGGCCGCCATGGACCTGGGCTGCACACCCCTCCAGGCCTTCTTCAAGGCGGAGCTGCCGGAGATCATGCCCGGCGTCATCACCGGCATGATTATGGCCTTCACCCTGTCGCTGGACGACTTCGTCATCAGCTACTTCACCTCCGGCAACGGCTTCCAGACCCTGCCCATCCGCATCTACAACATGACCAAAAAGACCGTCACCCCGAAGATGTACGCCCTTGCGACCATCATCTTCTTTGTGATCCTGACCCTGCTGCTGATCTCCAACCTCTATGACGAGGAGACGGTCCGCGCGCGCAGGGAGAAAAAAGAAAAATGAAACAGACCAAGGAGGCAAAATCATGAAAAAGACTGTTGCGCTGCTGATCGCGCTCACCATGCTCTGCGCCCTGCTCACGGGCTGCGGCGGCGGTGGCAAGACCAGGACCCTGAACGTATACAACTGGGGCGAGTATATCTCCGACGGCTCGGAGGATTCCTTCAACACCGTCAAGGAGTTTGAAAAGTGGTATCAGGAGACCTACGGCGAGAAGGTCAAGGTCAACTACACCACCTTTGCCAGCAACGAGGATATGTACGCCAAGCTCTCCAGCGGCGCTGTGAGCTACGACGTGGTCATCCCCTCCGACTACATGATCGCCCGCATGCGTGAAAACAACATGCTGCTCCCCTTAAACTTTGACAACATCCCCAACTACGCCAACATCGACGAGAGCTTCCGTGGCCTGTACTACGACCCCGACAACCAGTACACCGTGCCCTACACTTACGGCGTGGTGGGCGTGATCTACAACGCCAACGCGGTGGATGAGGCCGACGCCCAGGGCTGGGACCTGCTCTGGAACGAGAAGTACAAGGGCGAGATCCTGCAGTTCAACAATTCCCGCGACGCCTTCGGCACCGCCCAGTACAAGCTCGGGCTTGACGTCAACGACACCGATCACGCCAGCTGGGACGCGGCTCTGGCTGAGCTGAAGAAGCAGGCCCCCCTGGTCAAGAGCTATGTCATGGACGAGATCTACAACATGATGGAGTCCGGCGAGGCTGCCATCGGCGTCTACTACGCGGGCGACTACTTCACCATGCTCGACGCCCAGGCCGACGGCGTGGATCTGAGGTTCTACTATCCCGAGACCACCAACTACTTTGTCGACGCCATGTGCATCCCCTCCTGCTGCCAGGAGAAGGAGCTGGCCGAGCGCTTCATCAACTACATGCTCTCTCCCGAGCCCGCCATCGCAAACGCCGAGTATATCTATTACGCCTGCCCCAACTCCGTGGTTTACACCGATGAGGGTTACATCGAGGAGATGGGCGAAGAGGCCATGGAGATCCTCTATCCCGAGATCGGCGACTTCAGCGCCCTCTACAACCGGTATGCCTTCCGCAGCCTGGACGAGGCAACGCTGGACTACGTCAACTCCCTCTGGGAGAGCCTGAAGATCAACTGAGACCATCCCGTAAAAGAAATGATCCGCGCTTCCTGTGGGAAGCGCGGATCGTTTTCAACTATGGACATAAAATTATAAACATAATAAAGTTAACATAATCAATTAAAGCTGTCGGTGTTGGACTGCAGCAGGCGGTCGACGGTCTCCCGCAGGGCCGCGTGCTCCGGGGCGGAGAGGGCAGGATCCTGTGCCAGGAGGAGATTTGCCTCCTGCTGGGCTTTTTGCAGGACGTTGACGTCCGCGCCCAGATCCGCCACGTGCATCTCCGGCAGGCCGTGCTGCCTGGAGCCGAAGAAATCGCCGGGGCCGCGCAGCCTGAGGTCCTCCTCGGAGATCTTGAAGCCGTCGTTGGTCTTGGTCATGATGGCGAGCCGCGCCTTGTTCTCCTCTCCGTCGTTGTCGGAAACCAGCACACAGTAGCTCTTGTGCTGGCCGCGGCCGACGCGGCCGCGGAGCTGGTGGAGCTGGCTGAGACCGAAACGCTCTGCGTTTTCCACAATCATCAGCGCCGCGTTGGGCACGTCCACGCCCACCTCGATGACGGTGGTGGCGACCAGGATATCCGTCTCGCCGGCGACCATGGAGGCCATGACGGCGTCCTTTTCCTTCGCCTTCATCCGTCCGTGGATACAGGCGACCCGGAGATCGGGAAAAGTGTGCGTCAGTTCCTCCGCATGCTCCTGGGCACTTTTAAGCGGAACGGCCAGCTCCTCGTTTTCCTCCACCATGGGGCAGACCACAAAGACCTGCCGCCCCTCGGAGACCAGCTTTCGGATGAAGCCGTTGAGCCGCTGGCGATAGCTCTCGTCCACGGCGAAGGTGTCCACCTTCTGCCGCCCGGGGGGCATCTCGTCGATGACGGAGACGTCCAGGTCCCCATAGATGATGAGCGCCAGCGTCCGGGGGATGGGCGTGGCCGACATGACCAGCACATGGGGCTTCTGCCCCTTGCCGATCAGGGCCGAGCGCTGGCCCACGCCGAAGCGGTGCTGTTCGTCCGTGACCACCAGAGCCAGGTTTTCATACTCCACGTCCTGGCTGAACAGGGCGTGGGTGCCGATGATGAGATCCAGCTGCCCGGCCTTGAGCAGGGCCTTGACCTCCCGCTTCTCCTTCGCGCTCATGGAGCCGGTGAGCTTGCCGATGTGCAGGCCGAGCGGGGAGAGCAGCCCGGAGAGAGTGTGCCAGTGCTGCTCGGCCAGGATCTCCGTGGGGGCCATGAAGGCGGACATATAGCCGTTCTCCGCGCAGTGCCAGATCAGGGCCGCCGCCACCAGGGTCTTGCCGCTGCCCACGTCGCCCTGCACCAGACGGTTCATCACACTGCCGGAGTCCATGTCCTCCAGCGCCTGCTCCACGGCCCGGCGCTGGGCGCCGGTGGGGGAGAAGGGAAGCGCCGCCCAGAAGGGCGACAGATCGCGCTCCTGCATGCGGATGCCCTTTTCCCTTGTGCGCTCACCCCGCATACGGCCCAGGGCGCAGGCCAGCACAAACAGCTCCTCAAAAATCAGGCGGCGGCGTGCCAGCTCCAGGGCTTCAAAGTCTGCGGGAAAGTGGATGTTTTCATAGGCGTAGCCCGTCTGGGCAAGCTGGCAGCGCTCCCGCACCTCATGGGGCAGCACATCCGGCAGCAGGTCCAGACATTCGTCCAGCCCCTGACGGACCGCCTGCAGCATGCTGCGCTGGTTGAGTCCCGCGCAGACGCGGTAGATCGGCAGGATCTTTCCCGTGACCTTCCGCGGCCCCTCCGCCTTCTCGTAGGCGGGATTGACCATGCTGCGCCGGGGGCCGTTTGCCTCGATCTTACCGAAGAAGACATAGCTCTCGCCCCGGCGCAGATTGTCCTTGGCGTAGGGCTGGTTGAAGAAGGTGATGTCGATGGAGCCGCTGTCGTCCACCGCCCGGAGCTTGACCAGATCCAGACCCCGGCGGATGCGGGCCAGGCGCGGGGTGTCGGCCACCATGGCCTCCACACAGACGCTCTCCCCGTCGCAGGTGAGGGCGATAGGCTTGACCAGACTGCGGTCCTCGTATTTCCGGGGGAAAAAAGAGACAAGGTCACGCAGAGAAAAGACGCCAAGCTTTGCCAGAGCCTGCGCCTTTTTCTCTCCTATGCCCTTGAGATACCGTACTTCCGTATTCAGATCCGCCATGATTTACTCCACATAGCGCAGGGTGTAGCTGCTGTTGGAAAGGGTGAACTTCTCGATGAGGCCCTTGGTGCAGATCACCTCGTCCTCGTTGTTGATCAGGATCATGTCAAAGCCGCCGTAGACCCGCCAGTAGTTGATGGCCTTGCTCTGGCCGAGCACGAACATGGCGGTGGACAGGCAGTCGGCCAGGGTCCCGTCCTCACAGAGGATGGTGACGGACTTGAGGGTGTTGTTCATGGGCCGGCCGGTCTCGGGATTGATGAGGTGGTGGTAGGTCTTGCCGTTTTGGACAAAGAAGCGCTGGTAGGTGCCGGAGGTGACCACGGCGGTCTGTCCCACGGAGACCACGCCCACATAGCTGGAGGTGTTGTTGGGGTCCTGCACGGCGATGGTCCAGTTGGAGCCGTCGGGCTTCTGACCCAGGGTCTGCACGTTGCCGCCCAGGGAGACGATGCCGCTGGTGACGCCGGCGTTGCGCATGGCGTTGATGGCGTTATCCGCCGCGCAGCCCTTGGCCACCGCGCCGAAGGTGATCTCCGTCCCCGCGGGGAAGGAGACGGCGTAGGAGCCGGAGCTGGGGAAGGAGGTCAGCACCATCTGGTCAAAGCCCTTCCGGGCCAGATCGGCCCAGAGCTCCTCATCGGTGGGAACGTAGTAGCGGCCGCTGTCAAAGCCCCAGCGCTGGATAACCGGGTAGATGGTCAGATCCAAAGCGCCGCCGGACTGCTTGTAGACGGTGTAGGCGGTGCTGAGCATCTTGTTGACCTGACCGGAGATGGAGACGTTGCCGCCGTTTGCGTGGTTGATGGCGTAGGTGGTGCTGGTCTCGATGTCGGGATCGAGCCCGTCGTTCATGGACTGGATGACGCTCTGGGCGGCGTTGAGCCCGTACTCCGCCTTCTTGCCGTAGGCGGTGAGGGTCATGACCGTGTCCATGGCAAAGACCTGGCGCTGGCTCATGCGGGTCTCGCCGCAGGCGGCGAGGGGCAGAACCATGAGGAGAACCAGCAGCAGGGCCAGGGTTCTTTTGAGGGGAGATCTATGTTTCATAGGTGTGTTCCTTCTCCGATGAAATGAGACCGCCGTTTAAGCGGCGGCAAAAAACAAAATTGGGCTTTACTTTGCAGGAAAAGTTTGTTATAATACGCCTTGGCTCCGCAGGGAGGGGCATTTCAGAAGATGCGCTGAAGCGTATTATATCAGATTTTCCGCCCCTTGTAAATACGGACCGACACGCGGCTGTAGCTCAGCTGGATAGAGTGCCAGACTCCGACTCTGGAGGTCGTGGGTTCGAATCCCGTCAGCCGTACCAAACGCACAAAATCCGAACCGGTTCTTCCCTGTGGGAGACGGGCTCGGATTTTGTGTTTTCTTTGGGTATTCGTATTATCGAAACGGAGTAAAGCACAAATCCGATACCGACAAGATAGAAAACCGAAATAGAGAATCAAGGAGGTACGGACAATGAAAAAACTGATTTCCTGCGAATTCAACATGGAAACTGCTTGTGTTGAGCTGAAGTTCGAGGACGGGACTCAAATCTCCATCGACTGCATTGCCGTAGAAAACCAAGTCGCACGGAATATGTACGAGCGCTCAGAGTTGGACTACCTGCTCTACAATGATCCTGTCGGGTATGCCGATCTGGTGTTAAACGGGGATGTGGAGGATTATCTGCGAAGAGTCACGGATTACCGGCCGCTGGACGAAAGAGGATAGAATAATAACACGAATAAGAATTACCCCGACACGCAGTAAATAACCAAATAAGGTGTCGAAGTAGCTGATACCAACGTGAACAGTGTACCGACCGGCTATATTTTTATCCCATACAACCTCGATTAACCTTAAATAATCAGTATAACGAAAAACGGACGCAGAGTTCAAACCTCTTTGCGTCCGTTCATTTTTGGCTTGGTACGTGTTTGAGAATATCTTCGACTTTGCAATCAAGCAATTCGCACAGCATGTCAAGCGTTTGAGTCGAGATATTCTTTCCGTGCCTAATAGAGTGATATGTCGTCATGGGGAATCCCATTTTCCCTAGACGATAGGCGGATATACCCTTCTTCGCAAGCGTCTGAAAAAATGGTTCGTAGCTGATCACATTAGCCCACCCCCTTGCAGCAACATCAGTATAAAATGCAGCTGCGGGCTTGCGTAGATACGTAAAACCGCATATACTATAACCCGCACGGAGGTAGATAATGTGTCAGAACATGCTTACGCGTATTTCGTTAAAGGGCCACGCACAGCAGATGATTTGCGTCGGCCACACCCAATAGAAAGCGAAAGACCATATGAAATTATAAAGACGATCATATTGTCAAAAATCGATTACGAAAGCTTTATCACGGATATGCTGGCAGACCGTCTTTTCCTTGAAGACAATGCTCGTATTTGCGGGAGAACTAACGGAATAATACGCTGCCTTTTGGTAAAACAAAGAAAAGACGCCGAGGGCATACTTGTGCTGCCGGAAGGAGCATGGGTTGATATTGCTGCACAAGTTATGTTGAAGTGATTTTTTTCTTGTAGAAGTGTTATATAGCTGCGGAATGTTTATTGATTTATCTATATAGAAACGGTATAATGTTTTCGTGCGGAAAAACATGGCAGAAAGCTGCTTCAGCGCTTAGTGTCTGCATTTCTGCGAAAAAGCCTTGAAAACCACGGAGGAGGGGACCTGATATGGCTAGAGCTCGAAAAGACGGTGAAAAGATCAGTTTTTATATTGACCGCCAAGTCCTGGAGGATCTACGCGCATATGCGGAAGAAAAAGGGCAGACAGTAACATTGGCCATGGAAAGAATCCTTCGGACTTTTTTAGATGCTGAGAAGGAAAACCGCACCAGCGGAAGCAAATAAGGAAATGTGACGTCATATCTAATGTGCCTATTCGTGTTGGACCTGGCTTTTGGGGAGAGTAAATAAATGGCTGACTTAGTGTTGTTGAAATGTGATATTGGCTCTAAAGCTGTGACCGTTTTGTGCCCGAAATGCGGCAGAATCAGTCGGCAGATTCTTTCTACCTCGTACTCGCCGAACAGAGTGGCAGAGTTAATAAGACCACATTCGTGCCCGATATGTAAGACTCAATACAATAATTGCAGCGCTAGCCAAGCGGGAAACTGGTCGGCCGCTTTTTCGCGCTATAACCGCAATTCGGATGATTATAACAAATCCGTTAAATATGACTATGAGAAGAAGGCCCCTTTAAAACACGATTCCACAGCGGGAGCAAAATCTGAAATAACAGCTGCTTCGCCTTCCTTTGATTCGAGTTGGTTGAGTCTCTTCTCAATGACAATCCTAAAAAGAGGAAAAACATATTACAACGATGGAAGAGTTGCCATCAACTCTCGAAATGCCAGTGCTGTTTCAGGGACTGTTCATGGGACAGAGAGGTATTCCGTACAAATATCTTTCAGAAACGGTCAGATCAATAACATGTATTGTTCATGCCCGTATTCCAGATCCGGCGAACACTGTAAGCACGAAGCGGCTCTACTATTCGCATTGCGGGATGGAGACCGGACGAGCGACAAAGGCGACGAACTAAAGGAATTATCAGAGGGAGAAGAACCAAAACATATTATACCGTCAGTTTTCCCCGAAACCGATTCTAGTTCTGAGGCAATCCCTTTGGGGCAGACCATTGCAAAGAAAACAGAGCCTGACAGGAGCGAGAATCCATCATTTGAAAGCAAACCTGTGTCAACCAAATCTTCCCTCTTGGCTTCTGCTACCAATGTACAGGGAACACATATTAGTACTTCAGGAGTGACACCTATTATTTCGGGGGAAACAAAAATGACGCCCGATGAAGATCTTGACCGTAAAATAGAGCGCTGGAAAAAAGAGCTTCTTGATACCGGCAAGCGGAATAAGATGATCAATTTCCGGGAAACCAAGAGATCAACTCTTCGCATTTTGGAACCGGAAGCTTCAGAGCTATTTAATAAGCTTGCTTTTTCGGAAAGAGCGCTTTCTTTCCAGAAACCCATTAACAAGGATACCGATCTTCGTACATACTCAATGATCGCGTTGATGGAAACGCTTTCCTATACGCTTAATGTTCAAGTGGGAGACATCAAGACAGCGGGAACGATCATTGAACGTGAAAAAACACTAAAAAACCTTAGATCAAAAGCCAAGCTTGCCCAGGAAGAACAGGGTACCAATATTCTATATCTGTGCTTTGGCTTCATCTATTGGCGTGCGCAAAACAAGGATAGTTCTCCGTGGTTTAAGGCACCGCTGTTAATGATGCCGGTGACCATTGGACTTAAATCATTAAACGCACCGTATACACTAAGTCGTTATGACGACGAAATAGAAGTTAACCCTACGCTTGATTACCTTTTCAACAGTGAATACAACATCGACCTGCCAACATTCAATCTAAAGAACAAAGACTCTTTCAATGAGTACCTCCAGCAGATCGAAGAGATTGTAGATAAACGGGGATGGAAAGTTGTCCCGGAAGTTAGTCTTGGTCTTCTCTCGTTTACGAAGATCAGTATGTATCACGATCTCAACAACAACCGTGAACGCATGGTTAATCACCCTGTCATTCGAGCAATGGCTGGAGACAGAAGTGCTCTTATGGATATCCCTGCATCCGCAGAGCATTATGATTTTGATGCTGTTAAGCCCGAAGAATGGCACGAGGTTGTAGACTCCGATTCCAGCCAGGAAGAAGCGATTTTGCTTTCAAAACTTGGTATAAGCTTTGTTATGCAGGGGCCACCGGGAACCGGCAAGAGTCAAACTATTACGAATATCATCGCAGAGGCGCTGGCTGACGGAAAGAAAATCCTGTTTGTTTCCGAAAAGGCTGCGGCTCTTGAAGTCGTGTTTAAAAGGCTTACTGAGGTCCAGTTGGATGATTTCTGCCTATCTCTTCATAACTACAGGGCAAATAAAAAAGAAATCATAAATAGCATAGGTGCGAACCTGCGTCTGGAATCTGAGGATATCGGTCGCGGTGTTTTAAACGAACTTACTGAACTGTTTCATGATCGTGAGTTCCTCACAAAATATGCTGACGACCTTCACCGTGAGATTGAACCCTTGGGCGATAGTGTCTATATGGTGTTCGGCAAACTCTCTAAACTTGAAAAAGCGTCTGCAATTTCCTTTAGATTCGATAATCCAGCGGCTATTACACGTGAACAGTACTCGTCCCTCCTATATGTACTTAATTCTTTTGAGAAAGCTCTCCAGAATATCGGCGGTCCTTTAGATACGAGCCCATGGCATGGAACAGTTGTAAAAAGTTCCGGGCAAGCATTCAAGCAACAGATGCTTCAGGAAACTGGCACACTCCCAGAAAAATTCAAGGAACTCGAAATAACCGTTGACGCAATCAACGAGGAATATCAAACCGTAATTGGTCATTCGTGGGATTCCGTTTGCAGAGGGATAGACGATTTGAGCGCGGCTCTTAATCTTCCTTTATTCCCGTTTTGGTGGACGGACATCGCCAAGCAGGAAACCCTGCTTAGCTGCGTCCAGAGAGAAGCGGCTGAACACCGTTCGCTGCTTGCTCCCTTGCAGCGATGCCGAGAGACATTCAACGATACGGTTCTCGAGGCCCCAATTGAGGAGTGGAGCAAGCGATCGAAGGCCGTTCTTGATGCTTACAAGAGAATAGGGTATACGAAAGAAAGTGCCGGAGATAGTTACCTGTCTTTAGCTATCCAAAAAGCCGATGCTGTCAGAGACCTTGTTGATGACCTGATTGATGTTTCTGAACGATGCAAGGACGCGGCAATACGTTTTGGGCTTACTGAAACAGATAGCGTCCGAAACGCCAGGCGGCTGAATGGTATTCTGGATCGGTATGAAAAGAGGCCCAATTTCCGAGAAGCAATATGGTTCCAGTCCACTAAAAATGCAGCTGCGTTGGACTACATTGGCATTGTTGAAGAACAGATTGGCGTTTTTAGACATGCGTCCACCGCCCAAAACTCTGTGTGGTCTGAAGGAGTCCGCGCTCTTGACATTGATAGAATAAGAAGGGGGCTTACAGAAGAGTACGCGTGGCTGATCAACAGCATATCTGACACCGATAGTGTGGAGGCGCTTTTTGGTGCTCAGAAGAAGTCGGCCAAGGAGTTGCTCGACAAGATAACAGCTCTTGTCAATGCACACAACAGGGCTATTTCTGCTCTCGGAATCGTTCGTGGAGACAGCATCGAAGGCCTCCGCTCTATATCTACGCTTTTACAACAGACGTCCGAGGTTCCTTATCTTGAAACATCTTGGTTTGACGTACGCAAGAATGATGCTGCACGTCCCTTGATTGAAGAAGCCTATTCGCATTATACCAAGATTTCAGAGCTTACCGAGTCCATCCTTCAAAAATGGGAACCAGAAGCGCTCAACATGGACGAGGAAGTTCTTGCCATGCTCGGTCGGTTTAAGACGGAGCACGTCGGCGCATTCCATCGAATGAAGTCCGGCTATAAAGAAGACATCAAGAAAATACGCCTTCTTTCTAAAGAAGTCGGAAAAACAGTTGATGAAACCGAAGCTATTGCTTTTCTGCAGACGCTGAAAGAAATCCATGATGAGAAGCAATGGTATTTACAGAATCAGGATCTGCTGAAAGACCTGGCTGGAACATATTATCGCAGCACGAACACCGATTGGGGAGCAGTAAAAAAGGGTATGGAGATTGCCGCCTCGATTGCAAATAGCTTCCCCTATGCCAACATATCCGAAGACGTTATTACCGCTATTCAGCGATCCGCCTCGAGCATTCAGAATGCTGCTGAACTGAAGGAACTGTCCGATATCCTTTCGGATGATAACATCAGCGCTTGCGAAAGCCTGCTTATTCATGTAGCCTATGTCGATCCGTCAGCGACTGAAACATCCCTTGGTGGTATGGTCCTCCCTCAAATACGGAAGTTTTTGGATGCATGTGATGTTTATGAGAGGTTTATTGTTGAACTCCAGATGCAGCATCGCTCAGGGGATAGCATCACTGGGAAAGAACTCATCGACCTCTTTGAAAATGAGCAAAAGATTGTTAGTGTTGAAACCTGGTTTTCCAATAACAAAGAACAACTTGACTCTGTATTTGCCTCAAAGAATAGGGGAGTTGATTGCAATCTAGAAGAAATCGGAAAAGGGCTGATATTTGCAAAAGAAATACTTGGATTCTTCCCCGATGGGGTCCCCGAAAAGCTGGTCTCTGTTCTATGTGACGACATGAACGAAGATGGAATAGCACTGCACGCGGACAGGCAGAGTCTTCGTAAGATCGATGCACTTGCGCAAAGGCTGCAAGCGTATGCCTCGTTTTGTTATAGTGAGACAGAATCAATCATTGATTACCTTGTTCCACAGATCTCATCATGGTGTGAGACAACAGGAACACTAAACGAAATCATGAGCGAGTTTGCGCCTTATTTGGCTGGTGAGGAAACAACTGTTGAACAGGCGATAGTTTATCTTCCTGCTGTATTGCAGGTCAAAACAATGCGCAAGCAGCTTCTCATCAAGGAATCTGGCCTGGCAAAGCAGCTTGGCGACAGATATCAGGGCGCAGATACTAATTGGGAAAAGATCGAAGCGGATATTCTTGCGGTGAAGAACTTCCTATCCGCATATACACCTTCTGTTTCTCGTGAGTTTCTCGAAATCATATGTGATAGCGAAGATTTGCGCGCTGATGCTCAAGAAAGAATCAATAAGCTGAGTATGCTTCGTGACGATGCAGAAGACCCGTATAGATCATTCGTTGGTTATTTTGATCCGAATGAAAAACTTGAATCGAGTGAGTTCTCTGCACTTTTAGAAAGACACGCACATTGCTTGAATGGATTTTCCGATCTGAACAAGTGGTTGGACTATGTGGAGGCAAAGGCTGCTTGTGATGCGAAGGGACTCGGTAGTTTTACGAGCGCGATTGAAAAAAAGAACAATTCTATACCAGATGTTTGTGATGCATTTGAACGCGGTTTTTATTCTCAATGGCTCGGCGCGGTCATAAATGAAGTTCCTGCCGTTCAGTCTTTCCGCCGATTTGTCCACGAGCAGCGGTCTGAGAAGTTCGTAACGCTTGATACAAAGCAATATCAAATCGCACGGAAGCGAATAAGGAAAAGGATTATCAGCAGCTATCCTGATACAAATGGTGTGATGCGTGCGGGATCAGAGTTGCGCACTCTGACCCACGAGATGGAGAAGAAGACAAAGATAATGCCTTTGCGCAGGCTGTTCCAAAGCATCCCAAACCTCTTGCTCACGCTCAAACCTTGCCTAATGATGTCGCCTTTATCTGTCGCCTATTTCTTGGATGCAAACATGTATCAGTTTGACATGGTCATCTTTGATGAGGCATCGCAGATATTTCCGCAGGACGCTATTGGCGCAATTTTCAGAGCAAAGCAGGTCATTATTGCGGGCGATACTAAGCAACTTCCCCCGACGAATTTCTTCGCCTCAAGCACAAGCAATAGCAGTGATGGCTATGACGATGAAGAGGGCTATGATGATGAGGTATACGACTCTATTCTTGAGGAGACAACAAGTGTTCTACCCAATCGGACACTGCTTTGGCATTATCGAAGCAAGCGCGAGCACTTAATTGCGTTTTCGAACCAAGAAATATATCGAAACAATCTCATAACGTTCCCGAGCAGCAATGAAAGTGATCCGGATACTGGCGTTGAGTTTGTCTATGTTCCGGAGGGTTATTATGAACCCTCTCCCAAAAACTATAACATTCTTGAAGCACAGCGCTGTGTTCAGTTAGTAAAGGAACACATTGACAAGCATTCCAACCGGTCTCTCGGTATCATTGCGTTTAGTGAGAAGCAGCAACAAGCAATCGCCCTTGAAATACAGCGGTTCCGAGAAAAGAATCCCGAATATGAGAACTTCTTTGCAGAAGGCAAGGAGGATGAATTTTTTGTAAAAAACCTTGAAAACGTTCAGGGCGACGAACGCGACACAATCTTCTTCAGTGTTGGTTACGCAAGGACAAAAGAGCAAAAGGCGAACGGGAAACCCATGGCAATGCGTTTTGGTCCCCTTGGTGTTCAGGGCGGTGAGCGCCGTTTGAATGTTGCAATTACCCGTGCCAAAATCAATGTAAAGCTCATAAGCTCCATCCTTCCTTCTGATATCGACCTCAATAAGACTGAATCGGAAGGGATTAGAATGCTGCGCTCATATATTGAATTCGCGATGAATGGAGAGGTGACATTATCTGCTGCGCACAAAGTTGGCAAGCCGGATGATTTTGTGGATGCTATCGCACAATTCATTCGCGATCATGGGTTTAAAGTACGTCAATATGTTGGATGCTCCGGATACAAAATCGATATTGCTGTTCAGCATCCCTCGGAGCTGATTGAGCAATTTGTCGCCGGCATCGAATGTGATGGCTTTTCCTATGCTTCCGCGAAAACAGCCAGAGATCGAGATCGGTTGCGCAGTACGGTTCTTAGAGGCATGGGATGGAATCTATACCGCGTTTGGTCTACGGAATGGCATAAGAACCCAGAGATCGAAGGACAGAGGCTTCTTGAATTCATCCGGAAGGCGATCTCAGAGTGCGACGAAAAAGTGAAGGTTCTCGAAGAAGAGAAGCGCCGTATTGAAGAGGAAAAGCGACTGGAACTCGAAAAAGCGCGTGTTGCACGAGAAGCCGAAGAACGTCGGCTGCAGAAGGAACGCGAGGAAAAGGAAGCAAAACGTCGCGCTCAGCTTGAAGCGGTCGAACAGAAAAAGCGGGAAGAAGAGGAACGAAAGACGGCTAGAATCCGGGCTGAACTTGAGACTGCCAGAAAATGTGCAGAGGAGCAGAAAGCAGCCGAGGAGAAAGCTCGCAGAGAGGCAGAAGAACGCCAGCAGCGAAATGATTTATCTTGGGTGAAAATTGGGGCAAAGGTAAGTCATAAGAGTTTCGGAACTGGCGTGGTGACAAAACTGACTAAAGATCAGATTTCTGTTCGATTTGGCTCATCGGAACGTTCTTTCATGTACCCGAGCGTTCTTCATAACGGACTATTGACTAAACCGGTTGCCCAGGCAGTTACATCATCCCGGCCGACGAACCAAAACGGGCCTGCGTGGGCCAAGACTGGGGCGCCTGTAATGCACAAATCATTTGGCCTTGGAAGTATTGTGAAGATTGAGGGTTCAAATATGGCAGTAAGATTTGGCGAAGCAGTTAAATCCTTTGTTTATCCCGACGCCATTACTAAGGGCTTCTTGTCGCGGTATCTTGAATCTTCCACACCAGAGGAAGCTCAGGACGAACAAATGGCAATTCCTCAGGTCATTAAAAGTGCTCCACAAGATAACAGTAAAAAGCTTATTGATGAATTACGGGCTGCGGGATTCTCTGTTATTGACAATCGAACGACATCCTCAATCATTTGGGTCATCTATGTTGGCGGAAAAACCAAAGTGTTTGAGGAAATCGTCTCCAAGTATCATGCGCAATACAGCCTGGAGCGGCGAGGCTCCTTAGCCACAAGAAACGTCCCGGCTTGGCGCGTGATGGCTGCTCAATCAGTAGCGAAATAGTAATTCAAAGGAAGCCGGATCGTTTAGCCTAAAGTCGGTTAATCACTCTTTTTCTTGGAGGAAATAGTTATGGCAATGATGGGACAGGAATTGAAATACGAGATCATTAATCAGATCGGAACGATTTCAACAGCCGCTAGCGGTTGGAGTATTGAACTTAACAGAATCAGCTGGAATGGCAATGAGCCCAAATACGATTTGCGTTCATGGTCTCCTGACCACTCCAAAATGGGGAAAGGGATTACGCTTACCGATAGCGACATTATTGCTCTTTCGGAGTTGCTGAACAAAGAAGTAGAGTATTTGAAACAAGCCTGATCATCCCATACTCTATTCTTTAACATCGAGGTGTGTTATGGCAAACAGTACTGTGATTAATCCTGCTATTCAATCGCCGGTATCGGCTGCAACGGTCATCAACAGCGAGGTCGTGGAGGAATACAATCGTCAAAACAACATTGAGGACGAGTATTCCTCTCGTATCAGCGAGGGGACTGTAATCTTTGATAAATACAGGGTCTTAAATCAGCTGGAAGTTTCTTCTGGCGAAGCAGATCTATATCTTTGCACAAATGGAATAAGTCAATTTGTGGCTAAGGTTTATAAAAGGAAGTTTGCCATCAAGCAAGAAGTCATTGAGGCCTTGCTAAGAATTGATTCTCCGTTTGTTGCCAAATTATATGAAACAGGCGAATGGAATGGTTACCCGGTTGAGATTCTTCCTTTCTTCGAGAAGGGAAGTCTGCAGGGCCGAACCTTTTCTGAGGACTATATTGTCAAAATCATTATCCCCAACATAAACGAGGCACTACATGCAATCCATGAGGCTGGGATCATCCATAAAGATCTAAAGCCTTCAAACATTATGCTCAACAGCGATGGCGAGACAGTCTCAATCATCGACTTTGGTATTAGCTCGGTCATAGATAGCGGGAATACAGTTCTCGTTACAAAAACCGGGATGACGCCAGAGTATTCTGCACCGGAAACATTTAAAAACCTTTTTCTTCGCGAGTCAGACTACTACTCTTTTGGAATAACGCTGTTTGAATTGTTTTGTGGATATACTCCGTACGCAAATATGCAGCCGGAAGAGATCGAACAATATGTTTCCGTGCAGAGAATTCCATATCCAGAAGAAATGCCGCCGTTGCTCCAGGACTTCATCTCAGCGCTCACTTACTACGACATCAGCAATAGAAACAATAAAACAAACCCAAATCGGCGTTGGACATATGATGAAGTAAAAAAATGGCTCGATGGTGAACCTCTGGTTATCCCCGGTGAAGGCATTGGAAATCCGGGCAAGGGCGCAATGCCTGTATATAAGTTCCTCGGAGAAGATTTTACTGATCCTGCACAGCTTGTGACAGCCTTTGCCAAAAACTGGGAAGCAGGGAAAAAGCAGCTGTTTAGAGGAATGGTTACAGCTCATTTCAGAGCTTGGAACCAAGATATCGCGAGAAAATGCCAAGCAGCGGAAGAAGAAGCAGGGAGAGAAAACGGGAAAGACGATATCATCTTCTGGAAGCTTTTGTATCAAATCAATCCAAAGCTCAAAGGATTCTATTGGATGGGCCAGGTCTATGAGAGTCTCCCCGCATTTGGCCGAGATGTTCTGGAGAAGCTGTGGGACAAAGACAACTCTCAGTATGCTTATTATCAAAGCATTTTATCTGAAAAACTGCTGTCCCAATATGTACAGATCGCTCAGCCCAAGAACGAAAAGCTCAAGAAAGCAGCCGCAGCAATCGAAGATTCGTATGAATTGGAAAAGAATAACGGTACAGATATGCAGCGAACCTATTATCTCATGGCATATACGTTATCTGGACAAAAGCTGCTGCTTCTTGACGGAGAGCAGATCCGTACCGTTGGCGAGCTGGCAAGCTATATGAGAAGTGTTTTGGATGAGTCTTTCGACAAGTTTGAGTCCCTATGCCACAGATTGGTCGATTATGATGGGAACCTTGATTTTCAGCTTGAGACATGGCTCATGGCTATCGGAAAGCAGAACGAGATTGAAAAATGGCGTGCTTCCATGAATGAGTAGAGGGGGTTGAAGCAATGAGTGGCCCTAAGATTTCAGTTTATTCGCTCACAGGACGAGCTCGGACTATTGTGAACGGTCAGATACGGTGCGAACAACAGTCTTTGGTGTGCTTTGCCAAAACACAGGAGATTATTCGCAGTCTTCAATCTTTCTCTGGGAGCTTTGACCAACAGATAAAAAACATTCAGCTCCTTATGAAGCGAACTTCAGAAGGAGCTGAGCAAATGGAGAGGCTCCAGACTCTGCAACGAGAAATAAAGTCCGAAGTAGCCGAGATCAAAAAAGAACTCGTAGCACATACTCCGCATATTTCACCCAAATATAGAATCACGGAAGAAGCATATGCCGAAAAACAAGCTGAGTTAAAAAGGCTTCAAACGCTTCAAAAGCGTGCAGAAAAATTGAAATCCGCGCTGGACGCTGCATTTAGTCAGAACCAAAAGAACACATCCAAGATACAAGCCAGTGTTATACAAGACTTATCCGCCTCCAACAGCGAAGAGCCAGGCGAAACGGATTTGAGCTTTCTGCAGAGAGATAACGCACATAACATTCAAAAGATTCAGGCAAGTATCATAGAAGATTTGAGTGGCGTATACTCCTTCGAATTTGATGACGAAGCTTCAGATACGAGCTTTCAAGACAGAAAGGACGCGATTCGAAAGGAGCTCTCTGAGCTCTTAAAAGACAGCACTATGCCAGACGGCATTGTTCGTGAAATCAAGCAGTCAATTATCTCTTTGGAGAAAATTGAAGCAATGCAGTATTTGACTACCTTTGACTCGGTGACCGTCAAGGGTCTCTTTAAAAAGATCGATACATACAAGCATGAAGAAGAACAAAAGGAAGCTGAGTTCAAGGAGCTTGTAGCTCGCTACGAAGTGTTGTGCTCTATGGCAGGAGAGGTGGCGAAATGCCTTCCTTACTCAAAGTCTGCTGTAGACATCATAAGTACCGAAGTTGAGAGGCTTGAATTGCTTCTTGTTCGACAGCAGGAGCAGGCTTATATCAGCGATTGCGTTGACGAAGTGATGGCTGACATGGGCTATGATCTGATAGGCACGAGAGAGGTTCATAAAAAGAGCGGCAAGCGCTTTAGAAACGAACTATTCACGTTTAATGAGGGAACTGCTGTCAATGTAACATTCGCTCCGGATGGGCAGATCTCAATGGAGCTTGGCGGGCTTGCAAGAGAGGATCGTATTCCTACCTCAGAGGAGACTGGCGTTTTAACGCGAGATATGGAAAGATTCTGCGGAGAATTTGAGGAATTTGAACGCCGGATGCTTGCCAAGGGAATTGTTGTAGGAAACAGAATCGCTCTGTCTCCGCCAACCGCTGAATATGCAGCCATTATCAATGTAAATGAATACGATATTTCCGAATCCACGCAGATATCTGTCATGAATGCTTCAGAGAAGCGCCGCAAGCAGGCTGAAAAGAAAGTAATGAGGAGGGGCGAATAATGGATCTTTCCAAGTACAAAGTTTGCCCTGAATGTGGGAAGCGCAATTCACCCAATCTTCTCGAATGCAGATACTGTGAAGCAGACTTGACCGGTGTCAAAGTTCTTGATAGTACTGCTGCAGAGAGCGCTAAAGATACGCCGAGTTCAACGGCTACAACTGTAGAGACAGAGCTCGCCCGAATCTGCGAGTGTGGCGCCAGAAATGCACCGCAGGCTAGAAAGTGTAAGGTCTGTGGCGAAGATATATCTGATATTCTTCCGGTACAAGTAGAAAAAGAAGTCAAGAAAGCCTTCTCATATGAGTTGAGATCTTATGATGGATCCTTCTCTGTAACGATTGATAAGCCTCTTGTAGTTGTTGGCCGTGAGACAGAATTAAAAGAGTATCTTCAGACAAAGGTCTATGTAAGCAGACAACACGCAAGACTGACTGTTGTGGCGGATAAGGTCTTTGTAGAAAACATGAGCCGAACAAATAAAACTTTCCTGAACAATGAGGAAATCCCTGATGGTACTCCAACAGCACTAAAAAGCGGAGATGAAATAGGGCTTGGCGGCAAAGTCATTGATGGAAGCAGACAGGATCAGGCTGCCTATTTCATCTTTCAGGTGAAGTCATGAATGTCGCAAGGATATTGTATCCTGTTCAAGTGCTGGGACCGGGCAAACGTGTTGGAATCTGGGTCGCAGGATGCTCACGGGGGTGTAAGGGCTGCAGCAATCCCGAATTATGGGAACAGAAACCGGAGTATGAAATCTCTGTTGATCGGCTGGCCTCCATAATTGATAATTTATCTCATAACCACGAGATTGATGGCTTTACGATTTCTGGGGGCGAGCCGTTGAATCAGCCTGAAGAGCTGACTAAGCTTGTGCAGATTCTTAGCACGATCTCTTCTGACATCTTGGTCTATACTGGCTATCAAATTGAGGAACTTAGAAACCGACAGGATCGAGCGACAGACTCAGTATTGGCACATATCGCCGTTCTAATTGACGGCGAGTATATTGAGGAGTTTAATGATGGCTCATTTCTAAGAGGCTCCTCAAATCAGCGAGTGCATTTGCTGAGCGAGGAGCACAAAAAGAAATATCAGAGATACTTTTCTGAAGGACACAATCAGATTCAGAACTTCACAACGGCAGACGGTGTGGTTTCGGTCGGAATACACCATAAAACGTTTTAGAGGAGGGCGAACGGGTGCAGATAACGAATGAGGAAATGGAAGCTCTGAATCGTGCAAGTGAAATCCTCTCTAAGTATGCTGCCCAAGGCGGATTGTCTCGTGCTGATTTTGAACACTACGAGAAGATGGTTGTTGCGATTATTGATGAACATGGTGGTAAAACAAACACACACAAAGAGGAGAAAGAACAGCTAATCAGGAACTTAGTTGCGGTTCTAAATAAAGTGATTGTTCAGAAAAAGGCAGTTCCCAAGAAAACAGAGCAAATCCATAGTACTCAAACTGCGAACTTCTCCATTTCATCATCTGCTCTGCTAAAGATGAGTGGCGTCTATTCAGAAAAGCTAAAAACTGGAGGAGAACTAAAGGTTGAAACGAATGGTTGGACGATACAATACTTTTTTCCAGGGCCAGACCTCCGTTACAGAGGCACATTAGTGATTATTAGGGGACAGGATATAGATCGCTATATCAATGCGTGGCGAAGCAATCATAAAAAATATATCGAACTCTCTCGCACCGTGGGATCTGGGAAACAATTTCAAATGATCGGCGACATGGAGATGACGATTGGTGTTGGCGGTTTTTTAGACGGGGTGTATCTACGTTCTTATCATATGCGAGCTCAAACTCCTAAAGATGTTGAAGAGATAATCAAAGATTATGAATATGCTAAAGTGCGCGCAAAACAGATTCTTTCCGCGTCGAGAATCTAAACAAGGAGGAAAATATGGCAGATTATATAGCTAAATGGCACAGAGAACTGGGAATCTTCTGTAGGATAAAACCGTTGATAATTGTTGAGGGTAACGTACTGGATGTGTACCAGTATCCGGTAGAGGGCAGCACCCCAAAGGGAAGCATTTTGAGGCTGCCGGAATACCTGCATTACTACTTCACGGATCTCGGATACAAAACTATTGTGTTCTTTGATAGTATGCAGGGTTTCTATAATTCGTGTGAAGAGGGTCACATCCGCTCGTTTGCAGAAATCACGAACGCCAAGCTTGATGGAAGCTATATCCGCAGCGACTTTAAAGGAAAATCAAATTCTGCCACTTCACTTGTCAGAACTGCAGTTAGCCAAAACAAGCAACCGGTCGCTATTGTGATGAATCTTGCTTCTCGTTACATTACCTCGCCAGACAATATCGATCAGTCCGAAGTTGATAGTTTTACCAATCTGCTTCTTGCCTCTATGGAAGGAAAAGACGTCAGAACGTCGGACGGAACGCTCAAAAACCTGGTTGTAATGATCGTCAATAAGGTCAACGATGTTCCGGCGTGGTTCTATCTGGATAACCCCAACGTGAAGACTGTCAGTATTGGCACGCCTTCGAAAGAAGAACGGGAACAGCTGATTAAAGGTGAAAACTTTTCTAGCTTCTTTGCGGCGGATGTATTCGACGAGGACTATCCCTACTATGAAGAGCATCCGGAGGAGCTTGAAAAAGTTCAAGATCGATTTGTCGGACTGACCGAAGGCTTTAGTTTTACAGAGATCAATGGCCTTCGTCGACTCTGCAAAAATGAGAAAACAAGAATCCGCCAGATGTCCACCGTGATTGATCTGTACAGATATGGGATTAAAGAGAATCCGTGGGATAGCCTTGATGTTAACGAGCTAAAGACTGCTAAAGAAGATTTCCAAAAGCGCGTTAAAGGCCAGGACGCTGCAATAATCAAAACTTTGGATGTTATTAAACGAGCAGTCACCGGTATGGCTGGACTCCAGAGCTCTTCTCATGCCAAACCCAAGGGAATCCTCTTCTTTGCCGGCCCGACCGGTACAGGCAAAACTGAGACCGCAAAAACTCTTGCAGAGAAGCTGTTTGGTGATGAGAGCTGCTGCATTCGTTTCGACATGAGTGAGTACAGCCAAAGCCACAGTGATCAGAAGCTGCTTGGTGCGCCTCCGGGGTATGTCGGTTATGAAGCCGGAGGCCAGCTAACTAATGCAGTCAGAGAAAACCCATTCTCCATTCTGCTTTTCGATGAAATCGAGAAGGCTCATCCCTCGATATTTGATAAGTTTTTGCAGATTCTTGAAGATGGACGTATGACTGACGGTCAAGGGAACACTGTCTATTTCTCCGAATGCATCATCATCTTTACAAGCAACCTCGGCATCTATACAAGAAATGAGATAGGGGTGAGAGAACCCAATGTCACGCCGGACATGGAATACACTGAAGTTCAGAAGAAAGTGCGGCAGGCCATTGAGGATTACTTTAAGTTGGAGCTCGGCAGACCTGAAATTCTGAACCGAATAGGCGAGAACATTGTCGTATTTGACTTCATTCGACCAGAAATCGCAAAACAAATCCTTGATTCCCAAGTCACAAAAATTGTTAAAAACCTTGCAGCGGAAAAAGGTATCGAGCTTGTGATAACAAATAAAGCAAAATCTGTTCTCGTTTCCAAAGCGCTCAGCAATCTTGCGAACGGTGGCCGAGGAATTGGGAATATCGTCGAGAGCCTGCTGATCAACCCCCTTGCTCGGTATATGTTTGATGAAGGGATCAGAGGAAACGCACGGATTACGCTGAATGATATTGATGCGGAGAATATTCCGTACGCCCTCAGCTGTGAATATGAGGTAATTTGATGATTTATGTATCTACCCACGCCGGAAAGCGGCACAATATTAGTGAAGACTCCGTTCTAATAGGAGCAGAAGTTCTTACAGAAACTTCTGAAGAGCTCCCTATGCCAGAAAGCGGCTTTATATGCGTTGCTGATGGGGTGGGTGGAAACAGCGGCGGCGATCAAGCATCTCGTTTTGTCCTAACAGAATTATCAAGCCTGACAGTTGATGCTGCAACAGATATAAAAGCTCATCTAAAAGAAATCAACGAAAACCTTATTGCAACTGCTGTATCTGGAGGAACTGCTCCGGATATGGCCACAACATTGACTGGTTTCTGCATTGTAGATGGGAAGTATAAGCTCATACATGTTGGAAATACGCGGGCGTATATCAAGCAGGGTAAGTATCTAAAACAGCTCACATCGGATCATACCACCTATAACTGGCTTCTAAGCAGCGGCCAAACGGAAGCAGCGGAGAGCTGCAACAAGAGCGAAATCACAAACTGCTTTGGCGGGAACAATCCTGCTCTGTTATCCAAACTATTCATAAGTGATTGCCAGCAATTCTCTCTTGCGTTGCTGACATCGGACGGCGTTCATGAGTATGTTGATCTGGACACTTTAGAAGAGATTATCACCGGAGAAGGGCTGCCGAGTGATAAGTGTGAAGAAATCGTACAAAGGGCTATAGATGCGGGATCGGAAGATGATCTGAGCGTTGTCATGATATGCCCAACTGAAGGATAAAACATGCTGCGAATGAATCGTCTCCAGTATGGAGGAGAATACCATGGGGTTTCTTTTTAGAAAAAGCGTAAGCCTTGGCGGCGGCTTTAAAATCAACCTTAGCAAATCCGGAATCGGCTATAGCTGGGGAACAAAGGGATATCGGATAAGTAGGACTGCGCACGGTACAACGCGTAGAACGTATTCTATTCCTGGGACAGGTATCTCATATGTCAATGAAACCGGGGGCAGAAACAGAAATTATAATCGCAATCGGAGTCAGCAGAGGAACCAAGCTCAAAATAGAATAGAACGGCCTTCGCAACGGCAAACTCCTCAAATAACATATGAACAGGCAATAGAACGTGTAATAGAAAGTGCAGATATCTCACAATTTAAGGAAGCGGAAGAGGGAACCATTTCCGACGCCCTGGAGAGAACAATCCGATTAAATTGGATAGGAACGATTCTGCTGTGGGGTCTGCTTCTTGTTCCAGCAAGTCCCGTCCTTGTTCTTATTCCCATTGTGGGCGCTATCCTGAAAATAGCCGCCCATACTGCCGGACGTGTGACACTTGAATACAGTTTCGATCCTGAAAAAGAAGACGAGCATACACGTCGTATTGATGCGTGGCAGCTCCTTGCGGAAGGGAAGAAAGAATGGCAAGTTCTATCTGAACAGTTCAACAACAATAAGAAAGTCAGCGCTGGCGCGGGAAGAACAATAAAACGAGTGGCTTGAAAAATCCAAAAGAGCCATCCATATTTTATCAAAACAAATGTTGATACAATACAGGTGGCTCTTCACAACAAGGAACAGCTAATCATTCTCCCCGACAAAGTGTTTTTCGTGCGAAAGCGCAAGGTTGGAATGATAGATTATGCAGATTTCAGAATTAGCGTATCATCCGTAAGGTTCGTTGAGAGGGATCCTGTTCCAAAGGATGCTCAAGTAGTGGGTCAGACTTGGCAGTTTGTTAACAAGAACGGAACACCTGATCAAAGATATAAAAATAATAAGCAGATCCCGGTATGTCTTTATGGCCAAGTGTTTTTACGATCCTCATCGGGATTAAATGTTGAACTGCAAATTTCAAATGTACAAAATGCACGAGATTTCTCGGAGTTGATCAACTGAGACTATGCGCAAAAAACATATAAAGCACTCATATTCTTAGCAATTGTAGTGGTGATATTCTTAATTGCGCTGGCCATTGGGATTAAATATCGCCAACATATTGCCTTAACAGGGCGGACGGGTTTATTCACATCGCAGCAAACAACGACTGCTATAACGGAGAAAACGAATCCTGTCATTCCGGAGAATTCCACTTTTGAAATACACTTTTTCGATGTGGGAGAAGCAGATTCTGCGCTGGTCGAATGCGATGGGCACTACATGCTGATCGATGGTGGAAACCCTGGAAGTTCAAGCTTTCTATACTCATATCTGCAACACCATAAGATAGATTATTTAGACTATGTGGTGTGCTCACATGCGCATACAGATCATGCTGGCGGCCTTGCTGGCGCATTGAATTACGCATTTGTTGGCACAGCTTATGCTCCGGTAATGGAATACGACAGCCGTGCTTTTAGTAGTTTTGTGAAATATCTTCAGGCGCAGGGTAAAGAAGTAACGATTCCTTCTTCCGGTGACACGGTTATGCTCGGAAGCGCAAAGATATCTTTTCTTGGACCGATTGATATGTCGATTGCGGAGCAAAATCACAATAATGCTTCTATCATCCTCCGCATTGAATACGGCTCAACATCATTTCTTTTTACCGGTGATGCAGAAATCGAAGAGGAACAATCCTTGATCGGAGCTGGGCTGAGGCTTCAAAGCACATTACTGAAAGTCGGCCATCAGGGAAGCAACACTTCATCGTCCGAGGAGTTTCTAACCAAAGTCAAACCTGAGTACGCCATTATATCTGTGGGAAAAGATAATGAGTATGGACACCCACATAATGAGGCAATTGAAAGAATCTTAAAATTCTGCTCGTTAATATATCGTACAGATACCCATGGGGAAATAATCTGCCGTAGCGATGGCGAGCAGCTGAGCTTTGATTTTTCACATAGCTGAGCGTCTTACTAAAAAATTAGGTCCATTTCCATAAATGGCGCACTTCTATACGGGTCAGCTTCGGCTGGCCCGTTTGTGCGTCTTGCGGAGCATGACGGAACGCCTAAGCGTTTCTTTTTTTGCGTCGCGCTGCTCCGTCCAAGGGGCTGCAACCCCTTGCGCTGCTTCACAGCTATCCCGCTAAAACATGATGCTGCCTGCCACTCAATATCTCAGCCGATCCATCGTGACCTCGTGCAGATAGCCGCGCCTTGCAGACTCGTGGACGCACCAATCGCTGAAGCGTTCCAGACTGAAGATCGTGACTTCCGCATCGACAAAGGGATCCAGTGCTCTGACGGCGTTCAGGATTTTTTGCAGCTCCTTTTTCGTAAAACGAATCGAAAGGGATTGCGGAAAGACAGTAACCTCTGTGCGTGACAACGGATCTTCCCGGCAGTATAAAATGACGCGGCTTCCGTCCGGCATATCCACCGGTATCGTCCGCTGAGCTTTCAAGCTTGCTTTTTCTCCGTCGCCGAGGAAGCGAAGACAGGCCTCATGAAACGAACGGAGCGCGATCGCGTTGTCCAGATCAGCGAGAACAAATTGCAGATGTTCCTCCGGCCGTATGATCTGCTCCGTCTTCCGCAGATAAGCGTACCGACACCATGCGGCGTAGTACGTGTTTGCCAGATCGTATTTTGCGTAGGTACCTCCGTCATGTTTAGTCGTGACAAACCCGGCGTCGATCAGCGCATCCAGATACTTCCCGCACTTGTTGTTGGCAAAGCCCGCGTCCTTTGCGATCTCGCTCAGCCGATGGCGACCGAAGGCCATGCTGCGAAGCAGCGGGTAATAGCTCTCCGGCGTGCGAAAGAAAAGCCGCATCCGCTCCGGCAGATACGTCGAAAAAGCAGAATCATAGGCGAGCAGCTGCCGCACGTTTTCTTCAAAACTTTTCTCCGTATCCAACTCCTTTGCGACGGCCGGGATGCCGCCTGTCAGCGCATGGAGCCGCAGGATATCCGCCCGGCTCCCGGACAGGTTTTCGCAAAAATCGGCAATTGTGAAAAACGGAATCGGAACGCAGAACTCTTCGTCGCGAGAGACGCTCTGTCTGATTTCACAAATACGGAAGAGGCCTTTCTGCCGCGTATAGGACAGGAAGGCCTTTTTGCATTCCTGCTGCCATTCTTCCGCCTCGTCCTCAAAAACAAGCAGCGTCCGCCGATGATGCCGCAGCGCAGTAAACGCTTTGGCAGCCTCTGTCCAGTTCGTAACGGAGGCATCCTCCGGCAGATAGAGCTTTGCAAATTTCCGCAAAGCGTCCTCCGCACTCATCTCCGCAAAGCTCATGTAGTAAATGCCTCTTTGCGTCCGGGCAAGCTCCTGCACGAAAAACGTTTTGCCGCTGCCTCGCGGGCCGCAGAGCTTGATGGACCGGAGCTCGCCCGACCGGGCGGAGCTGTGAATGATCCTGTCCCATGTCGCGTTGAAAAGTTTCAGTTCTCCGCTTCGATGAAACTTCATGGCAATCATCCTATCACAAGTTGATCTTTTTTGAAATCATATCAGATTCACTCAAAAACTGCAATCCGAAGAAAGAAGACTGAAAATATTTATCGTTGATATCGCTTGCTTTTTGGCTCGTTCATAAAAAGTTTACAGAAAAACGCCCCCACAAAAACAACGTATTCACGGCGCTTAGTGAAGGAGGTTGAAAAGATGATTCACGAAAAAAACATCTTCAACAATTGAATAGCCGCTGTCGGCACGATACGACCGCCATGACATCGCCTGGGCAGCGATCGAGCGTGAATACGTCGGAGAGAACCTCGGGCAGGAACCAACCGGTAAAACGGCAAATAATTTATCTCAGCCAAGAGGGAGATTTCGAGGTTTCCCGTCGTTTTTATTTATTGAGGGGACAATGAAAAGCAGGGTAAAAATCGAAGCATTTTTGTACCAGGTGAGGGAAGCCGATTGAAAACTGAATGAAGAGAATGCGGAATACCGAAACCTGTCGAGCGATTTTTTGCCGGATTGGTTGTAAAAACGGATCATTTTATCTCTACCTAATATAGAGGGACTTTTTTGAAAATGAATGTAAACAATCTATGAAAAACCTTATAAAACTGTCTTCAAAAACTGTTATAGGTGAGAGGCATTTTTTCAGAGCACAAAAGGAGGAATGGTTTGAACGAGATCATAAGAATGACGCCGGAACAGGCAGCAAAGTGAAAAAGGTGGTGAAGAAGCAATGCTGCAATTACATCGACGGCAACTGCATCCTGCTGGAAGGGCTGGACCCCTGCTCCTGCCCGCAGCTGATCACACGCTCGCTGATCTGCCGCTGGTTTCTCACGGTGGTTCTGCCGGGCGAAAGAGAACTCGAGCAGGAGCTGATCAAAAAGGGTGAGCGAAAACGCTGCGCGGTGTGCGGCAGTACCTACTACTCCGCCTCCAATCGGAGCAAATACTGCGCCGACTGCGCCGCGAAAGTGAAGCGTCGGCAGCAGGCGGAATATGCCAGAAGGAAACGGGCCAGCGTCGAAAAATAGAGCTGAAAAAGCAAGGAAAATCAAGGCTTTCCGGCTGCCAAAACGGGAGGGGTGGTATCTCGGTATTCGGAAAGACAAACTTATACTTTTATCACGAAGGAGGCTTGGTATTGAATCAGAAAATTGAAAAGCTGCGAGCACAAAACGAGAAGGACAAGGTGCGGCTGGAACAGCTGCTGCACGAACAGCAGCGGCTAAAGAACAGAATAGCGTTTCTGGAAAAGGGCGAACGGCAAAAGCGGGCGCATCGGCTGATCACCAAAGGCGCGGCGATCGAATCCCTCGCCCCGGCGACAAAGGACATGGGCGAAGCGGAGTTTTACTCCATGATGGAGCAGATTCTTTCCCTTCCGTCTGTCCTTCCCCTACTGCCGGGGGGTGACGGTTAATCTCTCTGTTTCACTTCCATGTCACGCAAATCAAGCGCAGCGCGGGACAGTCGGCTATTGCGGCAGCTGCCTACCGCGCCGGTGAAAAACTACATAGCGAGTATTACGGCGACAGCCCGGACTACACGCGCAAGAACGGCGTTGTCTGCTCGGAGTTTTTGCTGCCCCCGCATGCCCCGGAGAGATTCCGGGATCGGGAAACGCTCTGGAACGAGGTTGAGAAAATCGAGCAGCACCCGAAAGCACAGCTTGCTTACAGCTTCGATGTCACGCTGCAAAACGAGTTCTCGATGGAAGAGAACCGACAGCTGGTGCGGCAGTTTCTGCAGGACGGATTCGTCAGCCGCGGAATGATCGTAGACTACGCGATCCACGAGAAGGACGCCGGAGAAGGCGGAATCCAAAACCCGCATTTTCATGTGCTCTGTCCGATCCGGCCGCTGAACCCTGACGGCAGCTGGGACAACAAGCAGAGGCGGGAGTATCTGCTGGATGAGCACGGCAACCGCATCCCGGACGGCAAGGGCGATTATGAGTTCAAGGCCGTGCCGACCACCGATTGGGGCAGCCCGGAACGGCTAGAAGCCTGGCGGCAGGCCTGGGCGGACTTGTGCAACAGCAAGTTTGAAGAAAAGGGTTTGCCCGAGCGCATCGACCATCGCTCCTACGCGAGGCAGGGCATTGAGCAGATCCCGACCGTGCACGAAGGTCCGGCGGTGAGGCAGATGGAGGCTCGCGGCATTGCCACCGACAAGGGCAGCCTCAACCGTCTGATCCGCGCCACCAACCAGAAACTGCGGGAGATCGCCCGGCGCATCAGGGAACTGCTGCAGGGGCTTGCCGAGATCAAGGATCAGCTGAATGCGCCGCAGTCGCCCGTGCTGGCGGACCTGCTCACGCAGCGCCTCGAGCAGCGCAACGCCGGCGCATGGTCGAACAAAGCGAAGATCGGCAACCTCAAAGAATTCTCCGAGCTGGTGCTGATCCTGCAGGAGCGCGGGATCGTCACACTGGCAGACTTCGACGCCTATATGCAGAACTTCCAGAAGAAGTCCGCAGCCATGACCGCGGCGCTGAACGCAAAATCTGCGCGGATGAAGGAGCTCGGCGAGCTGATCCGCTTTGCTGGGGAGTTCAAACGCGTGGTGCCGGTCTACGAGGAATGGAACAGCATCCAGTTCAAGAAAGCCCGCGATAAGTACAAGGACGAGCACGAGCGTGAGATCATTCTCTTCCTGCTCGCCAAGCGAAAACTGGACGCAGCCGCGCCGGATCACAGGCTCCCGGTAAAGGCTTGGCAAAGGGAACTGGACAAGCTGACCACGGAATACAAATTAGAATCCGATCAGCTCAAGCCGATCCGTGACGAGCTCAAGGAGCTGTACAGCATCAAATCCAAATTAGGACCCTTCCTGCGTGAGGCAGCACAGGGCAAAAATAATGAAACACGAAAGGAGAACTATGCCCAGGAAGAAGAAACCCATTAACCACAGCGACCTTCCCGATCACGAGATCGAGGCCATCGCCCGGTGTATCCTGCCGGACATTCTGACCCTGTTTGAGAGCGAGGAAGGTCAAAAAGAATTTGCTGCGTGGAAGGCGCATCAAGAGAAAAAAGGAGCTGAAAATGAAGAGTAAGAAAAATGTGAAAAAGCCCTTGCATCTTGCATTGGGTTATGTTAATCTCTCATTAGAAAGAATGTTGATTATAAGGAGAGATGACAAGGTGCAGATTCTTGGAGAGCGTTTGCGCATCCTGCGCGAGGAGGCTGGTTTCTCGCAAAACAAGCTGGCGAAGCTGATCGGTATCCAGCAGTCCAGCCTCAACCGCTATGAAAGCGGCTTTTCCAACCCCACGCCGGAGACGCTGCTTTGGTTCGCGGACTACTTCGATGTGTCGATGGATTACATCTACGGCCGCACGGACAAGCCCCAGGGCAAGACATACAAGTACAAGCCCCGGCTCGATCCGGATATGGCGAAGTTTGTGGAAATGTGCTTTGAGCCGGGAACGCGAGCCAACAAGGAGCTCAAGGCGTCCATTCTGAAAATGGTGTCGGAGGAGAAAAAATGAGCAGCAAGAAAACATCTTTGATTACAGTCCAGGATGTTCCCGTTACCGTCATCAGCCTGGATCAGAATGATTATATCAGCTTGACCGATATGGCGAAAGCGCGCACGGACGCATCTCGCGCTGCCGATGTAATCAAAAACTGGCTTCGCTCCCGGACGACGCTGGAATTTCTCGGTACATGGGAAGTCATGTACAACCCCAACTTTAAAGTGGTCGAATTCGACCACTTTAAAGCCGAGGCCGGATTACATACCTTTACTCTCAGCGCCAAAGAGTGGATCGAAAAGACAAATGCCATTGGCATGTATGTGCAGGCCGGACGCTACGGCGGAACCTATGCGCACAAGGATATCGCGTTTGAATTCGGCTCGGCGATCAGCCCGGTTTTCAAGCTCTATCTGCTCAAGGAGTATCAGCGGCTGAAAGACGAGGAAAATGACCGTCTGAAGCTGGAATGGAGCGCAAAGCGCTTTCTGTCCAAGAGCAACTACCTCATTCATACAGACGCAGTCAAAAACTATGTACTGCCCCGGAGCAACTACACCAAGAACACGGAGTGGCTGGCCTACGCGGATGAAGCTGACCTGCTGAATGTTGCACTGTTCGGCTGCACAGCCAAAGCATGGCGGGAGGCCAACCCCGATCTGGCGAAGAATTACAATATCCGCGATTTTGCTTCGATTGCAGAATTAACTGTGCTCTCCAATCTGGAGACGCATAATGCCGAGCTGATCAAAAGCGGGATGGACAAGGCTGAACGCTTTGAAACGCTTCAAAAGATTGCCGAGTATCAGCTCCATGTGCTGACGGAGGCTGAGCGGATCAAGGAGTTGCCCGAAGGAGGCGGCAAGAAATGAAGGCTGTGATCTATGCCCGCTATTCCTCTGACAACCAGCGGGAAGAGAGCATAGAGGGACAGATCCGCGAGTGTACCGCTTTCGCCGAGAAAAACGGCATCACGATTCTTCGGCATTACATTGATCGAGCCTTTTCTGCCAAGACCGACAACCGCCCGGAATTCCAGAACATGATCAAGGACAGCGGCAAGAAGCTCTTTGACGTGGTGATCGTGTGGAAGCTCGACCGTTTTGCACGGAACCGTTATGACAGTGCCCGATACAAATCCTTGCTGAAAAAGAACGGCGTCAAGGTTGTATCGGCCACCGAGGTCATTTCCGATGGCGCAGAAGGCATCATTCTGGAATCTGTCCTAGAGGGCTATGCGGAATACTTCTCTGCAGATCTTTCTGAAAAGGTCATCCGAGGGCAAACGGAAAACGCTCTGAAATGCAAGTTCAATGGCGGAACAGTTCCTATCGGATATGTGATTGACAAAGAGCAATTCTTTCAGATTGACCCTGTGACGGCACCCTTTGTGTTGGAGGCATTCAAGCGGTACGACGAGAATGCGACCATGAAGGAAATCCGAGATTGGCTGAATGGTCAAGGAATAAGGAATACGCTCGGAAATCCAGTCACCTATAACACGGTGGAGCGGATGCTGAAGAACCGGCGCTATATCGAAGAGTACGTCTACAAGGAAGTCGTTATCCCGGACGGGATTCCAGCCATCGTACCGCAGGACTTGTTTGACCGAGTACAGGAGAAGATGGAGCAGAACAAGCGCACTCCGGCCAGACATAAGGCGGAGGATGACTACCTGCTCACAACCAAGCTGGTCTGCGGGTATTGCGGCGCGTATCTGTTCGGTGAATGTGGGACGGGGAGATCGGGCGAAACCCATCACTACTACAAATGTGCATCCGTCAAGAGGAAAAGCAAAGAATGCTCCTGCCGGTCGTTCCGCAAGCAGTGGCTGGAGGATCTGGTTATCAGCAAATCGATTGATATGCTCTCAGACGACAGGGCAATCGAGGCGATCATTTCCATGGTTATGTCTCTGCAGGAGCAGGAAAATACGACTCTGCCGATTCTGGAAAGGCAGCTGCAGGAAACAAATACTGCCATCAACAATCTCCTGAACGCTATTCAGCAAGGCGTCCTGACAAAATCCACAAAGGGACGACTGGAAGAGTTGGAAGCTGCCCGAGATGAACTGGAAACTAGGATCTCATTAGAGAAAATGGTAAAGCCCCGTGTCAGCGAAGAGCAGGTGAAGTTCTGGCTCCAGCGATTCCGGAGTATGGACGTTACGAAACTGGAACATCGTAAAATGCTGATCGATGTGTTTATCAACGTGATTCGAATATACAACGATCATATAGATATCATTTTCAATTACAAGGACGGGACTAAAACTGTAAATTTTAGCGAGATGGGATGCGCACCTGACCGGTGCGCTCCCGGTTCGGATTTGGAATTCCCCGGCGTACCAATAACAGGCATCCCCACAGGGGGTGCCTGTTATTGGTATTTATGAGGGTTGTAAACCCGCGACCTCCAGGTGCGAAGCACGTTCAATCCGCCGGAGGCGTTGCGCGCGAAGCGCGTAACAGGTCGTGGGTTCGAATCCCGTCAGCCGTACCACGTCGCCGCAAGCTTCTTATCGCTTGCGGCGACTTTTCATGCAAAGCATGGAAAGTCACCTCGCGCTCATTCCGCTGCGGCTCCTTTCCAAATCGGAGGATTCACGGGGATCCTCCGATTTGGTTTGTGGGGACACGGCAAGTCCGTTATGAACACTCGTACCAAAAAGGGCGCCCCATGCGGGGCGCCCTTTTTGGTACGGCTGACGGGATTCCGGACATTCGCGTCCTCTTTGGATCGCTGTCAATCAAAAACACAGGAAACACAAATCCGATCTTGAAATTTCAGACAGACTCCCATAAAATAGAATAAGAAAATTATCTGTATTACCTTTATAGACGGAGCGAGGGGACCGGAAGACTCGCGCTGAGGATCACAGGGGGTACAAAGGTATGGAAAACAGAAACAATCGGACAACACTCATTGCGGCTGTCGGCGGGATTGCCCTGGTATTCATCCTGGTATTCGGCACCATCTGGGTGGGGCGCAGCGCGCGCACCGACACGGAATCCGCTGTCCGCTCCGTGAGCCTTCTGTACCTGGATGAGCTGGCCGGCCGCCGCGAGCGGGTCGTGGCGGAGAATATGCAGGAGAAAATCAATGTCATCCATACGGCGCTGGAGCTGATGACGGAGGAGGATCTGCGCGATCCGGAGCATCTGCAGGCCTATCAGGCAAAGATGAAACGGCTCTTCGTGCTGGAGAAGTTCGCTTTTGTGGACAAAGACGGGCTGATCTATACCTCTCTCGGGCCGCAGACGGATATCGACCAGTATCAGTTTGATTATCTCACCCTCTCCGGACCGGAGATCTCCATCAAGAATCTGCAGAGTGAGGACAAGAAGGTCATTATCGCGGTACCGGTGCGCATGTACTTCCAGGGCAAGGAGCTGCTGGTGTGCTTCATGGAAATCGACATGCGGGAGATGCTCTCCGGCGTCTCCATGGACGCTCAGGAGAACGGCGCAACCTTCTGCAACATGTATACCAGCGACGGCATCGCCCTCAGCAATACCGTGCTGGGCGGCCTTGCCGTGGAGGACAATCTGCTGGAGGCCCTGGAGCACGCGGACTATGAACGCGGCTATTCCCAAGCGGATGTGGTGCGGGATTTTGCCGAGGGAAACAAGGGCGTGGTGAGCTTCACCTATAACGGCATCCGCGAAACGCTCAGCTATGTGCCGGTTACCGGGACCAACTGGCTGCTGACCTATCTGATTCGGGAGAGCGTCATCAGCGAGAATATCAGCGCCATCACCAACGGAATCATCCGGCGCAGCATGATGCAGACCGCACTTACGATCCTGGTACTGCTGGGCATGTTCGGCTTCATCTTCCGGCAGGCGCGCCGGAACGCGAAGCTGACGCTGGAGAAGGAGACCGCCGACGCGGAGAACCGCGTCAAGCAGGAGGAGATGGAGCGCCAGCTCGCCCTGCAAAAAGAACTGCTGGAGCAAAAACAGCAGCAGCAGGAGCAGAACCGCATGATCACGGCGCTGGCCTCGGACTACTGGAGCGTCTACTATCTGGATCTGGACAAGGACGACGGCGTGTGCTACCAGGCCCATGAGGATGTGGAAAACGGCTTCATGGCCGGAGACCGCTTCAAGTATCTCGCCGCGGTGACTGCTTATGCAAAAGCCAACATCAAAGAGGAATACGTCGAGGAGTTCCTGCGCTTCATCCAGCCGGAGAACATCAAGGCGAAGCTGCAGGAGCGCCGGGTCATCGCTTACCGCTATATGGTGCAGCGGCACGGCAGGGACGCCTGGGAGGAGGTCCGTTTTGCGGGCGTGCGCCACCCGGAGGATCGGATGGACCACCTGGTCCACGCGGTGGGCGCCTGCTTTGTGGATGTGGACGAGGAGACCCGGAAGGCCATGGAGCAGAACCAGGCCCTGCAGGAAGCCCTGTGGGAGGCGGAGGCTGCCAACAAGGCCAAGACTGCTTTCCTCTCCAACATGAGCCATGAGATCCGCACCCCCATGAACGCCATCATCGGCCTGGACAACATCGCGCTCAACGACCAGACCATCTCCGCCCAGACGCGGGAGCACCTGGAAAAGATCGGCACTTCGGCCCACCATCTGCTGAGCATCATCAACGATATCCTGGACATGAGCCGTATCGAGTCCGGGCGCCTGATGATCAAGAGCGAGGAGTTTTCCTTCTCCAAGGCGCTGGAGCAGGTGAACACCATCATCAGCGGCCAGTGCCGCGACAAGGGCCTCCACTACGAGTGCCGGACAAAGGGCCAGATCGACGAGTACTACATCGGCGACGACATGAAGCTGCGGCAGGTGATGATCAATATTCTCGGCAACGCCGTGAAATTCACCCCGGCGGGCGGCAGGGTGTCCTTCGATATCGAGGACGTGGCTCGGATGGACAACAAGGCGACGCTGCGCTTCACCATCGCGGACACGGGCATCGGCATGAGCAAAGAGTATCTGCCAAAGCTGTTTGACGCATTTTCCCAGGAGGACTCCTCCACCACAAACAAGTATGGCAGCACGGGGCTCGGCATGCCCATCACCAAGAGCATCGTGGAGCTGATGAACGGTACCATCGAAGTGGAGAGCGAGAAGGGGAAGGGCACCACCTTCACCGTGACCATCACGCTGACCCAGGCCAATCACCGGGCGGCGAAGGCCAGCGACATCGAGCTGCGTCCCCACGAGATGAGTGTGCTGGTTGTGGACGACGACCGCATTGCCTGTGAGCACGCCCAGGTCATTCTCGGCCAGGTGGGCATCAGCTGCGAGGTGGTGACCTCCGGCTTCGAGGCCGTGGAGATGGTGAAGATGCGCCATGCCCGCCGGGAGGACTACAACCTGATTCTGGTGGACTGGAAGATGCCGGAGATAGACGGTGTGGAGACCACACGGCAGATCCGCGCCATCGTCGGCCCGGACACCCCGATCATCATCCTGACCTCCTACAACTGGGAGGACGTGGAGGAGGAAGCCCGCGCGGCCGGCGTGGATACCTTCGCGGCAAAGCCCCTTTTTGCCGGCACGGTTATGGACGAGTTCCGTGAGGCGTTCAAAAAGAAAAACGCGAAACTGGTGCGGGAGACGGCGGATCTGACCGGCCGCCGGATCCTGCTGGCGGAGGATATGCCCGTCAACGCGGAGATCATGATGATGGTGCTCGCCATGCGGGAAATGGAGGTCGAGCACGCGGAGAACGGGCGGATCGCCGTGGAGATGTTCAGCGGCCACGAGCCCGGCTACTACGATGCGATTTTGATGGATATGCGGATGCCGGAGATGGACGGCCTGGAGGCAACGCAGGTGATCCGGGCGATGGATCGGAAGGACGCCAAAACCATCCCCATCATCGCGCTGACCGCCAACGCCTTCGACGAGGACGTGCAGCGGAGCATGCAGGCCGGACTTGACGCACACCTGTCAAAGCCGGTGGAGCCCGAAAACCTGTTTGAGACGCTGGAAAATCTTATCAAATAGACGGACAGACGGGCGAATGGCGCATGAAAAAACGCGAACTGTCCTGTGCAGATCGCGTTTTTCCATGGCGGTCCGCAGTTTTTTCGGAAAGCTGTTTCTTCTTTCCCGATAAAGATATATAATATGACAGATTCATCTGTTCGGAATCTGACAGATCTTCCCGGAGGTTTGGCATGAAGGATTTCAATCCCACCCGCGAGAGAGCAAATCGCTTTTTTATCATCAAAATCATTCTCAATCTGGGGCTGCTCATCCTGGGCACCGCGAGTGTGATGTTCCTTTCCAACAGAATCCAGGTCGCATCCGAGCTGAACAAGCAGCGCCAATACTGTGACGAGGCTCTTACGGAGGCGATCGAGCTCCTTGATGTCAACCGCTCCGGCGCTGAGGAGCTGACCAGGGTTTACCACGAGGAAAACCAGGACATGGTAGAATCTCTGGCTCGCTACGTGCTCAGCGAAAAGGCGAAGGTGCTGGCTACGGTTGACCATGAGACCCGCGTCAAGATGTTTCAGGAGATCCAGCAAAAGACAAACATCGAATACCTGTTTCTCCTGCAGGAGGACGGAAAGGTGGCTCTCACTACCCAGGGCGGCTTTTCCAATATAGATCCCATCAAACGCGGACTGCTGTCGGAGGAAAATCTCTCAACGCTTGTGCGGGGCACCGAGCGTGTCAACGGACAGGTGATGCCCGTCGTTGAGACCAACGACTATGGCAAATACTATTTTTACTCCGTGCGCTGCCGCTATGACAAGGAGCCGTATTCGCTGGTTCTGGGGGCCAACGCCTCCATTCTGGATTTGCAGGTGGAGACACTGCAGGATGCCTCCGTTGCGCTGGACAGCGTGATCGTAGAAAACAACGGCTATACCTTCAGCGTCGACCCGATCACCGAGACCTTCCTGTACTATGACGACGGCACCGTGGATCTGAGCGGTACCCCCATTCAGGAGGCGGGGCTTCCCAAGGCAGTCCTCCGGGGCGGATATGCCGGCAGCGTGACCATCAACGGGGTGGACCGCTATGTGGTCACCCGGGAATACAGCAGTGGTATGGTACTCTGCGCCGCAGCGGACAAGGAAAACATTTTTGCCAACAACTGGCAGGTCCTGTTCTGGACCAACATGGGCTTCGTCCTGACGCTGCTGCTGTGCCTGGCTTATGCCGTCATCATCCGCAACGATTTTGTCCGCCGCTCGGTGGAAACGGACCGCTTTGTTTTCCACACGAAAAAAGGCCGCACGATCTTTTTTGACAGGACCATGTTCGGGAAGATCGTCCCTCTCGCGCTGATCAGCGTGATGGCGATCTTTGCCATCACCATCTATTCCCAGACCCTGTATGAACTCTCCGAGGCCGTCGACCGCTCCAACGCGACAATCGATGAGCTGGAAATCCGCGAGAGCACAAATGAAAAAAGCCGCAAGATGATCCGGGACTATTATGACCAGCACTTTCTTGCGCGCGCCCGCTTCGTCGCCTATCTGCTGGAGGAGGACGCCTCCTTCCTGAACGAGTACACCAACCTGATCCACACCTACTATGAGGAGGACGGCGCCAAGGTCTACATCAAGGACGACTATGGCAACTGGCTGACCTCCATCCCCCATTCCGAGAAGCTGCAAAGCCTGTGCAACAAGCTGTCTCTGGACTCGATCTATGTCTTTGACGAGGACGGCTATACGCTGGCGACCAACACAGATAAATGGTACTTTGTCATCGGCCGCCATATTTCCGATCCGTCCTATGACTTTCTGAATGTGCTGGACGGGAAAGTGACCGAATACATCCAGCCCATCATCTATGACGACGAGGGAAACCGAAGCCAGACCCTCGGTGTGCAGTTTACCTATTACATCACGCAGAACCCCGACGGGAGCACGCGCTATATCTCCCGCAGTGATTTTGAGGAGCTGGCGAAACGGCGCAAGGCAGGCGAGACGATCCAGGCCGATGACTGCCGCTCCATGCTGATGGTCGGGCTGGACACACATTTGACCGAGACCCTTCTTGCGGCATCCGATGATCCCACGCTTTCCGCAGAGATCCCGGGCGGCGGCTTCCTTCTCGGGTTTATGGACAGTTCGGAAGGCCGCCTCTGCATCTTCTCCCCCGATTTCAATCAGCTCGGAAAGACGGCCGAAGAGATCGGCATTTCCGAGGAGACGTTTGAGGGCAGCGCGTTCTGCGGCACCATGCGGATCGACGGCAAGCTCTATTTTGAGTACGCCCGCCGCCTGAATGATATGTATATCACCTCACTCATCCCGCATGAAAGCATCTTTAAGGACCGGGTGCCCATCGCGCTGATGACTTCGCTCAACAGCTTCATCCTGCTGTTCATCCTCTCCATTTCCTTTGTCTTTACCACAGATGAGGAGGAGGCGCTCTACTCGGTCGATATCAACGGAAAGCGCGGCGTGAAGCTCTCCTTCCTGGACCTCAAATTCCCCTTCACAAGGCGGCATTCGAGCAGCACGGCATCCGCCCACTGGGACAGCGACAAGCTTCCCTGGTCGGCCCGCAGCGCCGAGCAGAAGCTGCGCTTTCTGCTGGGTATCGTCGGCAGTCTGTCCCTGCTTTACATCGGCTTCACCGTTTTGTATGCGGAGAGGATCTTCCGACATGACTCGATCGTGCTGTACATTCTCAACGGCGCCTGGAACAGAGGGCTGAACATTTTCGCGCTGAGCGCCTGTGGCCTGATCTTCCTGGGCACGGTCGTTGTCATCCTTCTTATCCAGATCCCCTTCCGGCTGGTGACTTCCATCATGGGCCCCAGAACGGAGACCATCTGCCGTCTGCTCCTCTCCGTGCTCAAATACGGCATGGGGATCGGCATGCTGTTTTACTGCCTGTATCTGGTGGGCGTCAACACCACCGGCCTGATTGCCAGCGCCAGCGTCCTGTCGCTGATCATCGGCCTCGGCGCCCAGAGCCTGATCACCGATATCATCGCCGGTCTCTTCATCGTCTTCGAGGGGGCCTTCCGTGTGGGGGATATCATTACGGTCCAGGGTTCCCGCGGCACTGTGCTGGATATCAGCCTGCGGACCACCAAGATCCTCGGGGTCGACGGCAACATCAGCGTCTACACCAACAGCGATATCAAGGGCGTGCTGAATATGACCAGGCAGGCCTCCTACGCTGCTGTCCAGCCCGCCATCGAATACGGACAGGATATCGACTATGTGGAGGCTGTGCTGCAACGCGAGCTGCCCAAGCTGAAAGCAATGGACTCACGGCTCCTGGACTATCCGAACTATCTCGGCGTGCAGTCCCTGGGCGATAGCGGCGTTGTCCTGCTGATCGTCTGCAAGTGCAACGAGGAAGATATCAAGGGCCTGACCCGGTTCCTGAACCGAGCCATTCTGAAGATCTTCTACCAGTACGGCATCAACGTGCCTTTCCCCAACGTCACGGTCTCGCAGCTGGATCCGAGCGGACGGAAGACCCTGGACGATCTGAAGGACGAGCCGGATCCCCCCAAGAGCTGAGAAGGGGAGAGCGCCTTAAAAGCGCGCGGCGGGGATCAAAAAAACGGATTTTGGGGCAAAGATTCAAACTTTCCTCTTTACCTGCCGCAAAGAGCCTGCTATAATGAGACCACAGTCATCCAAAACAACAAAAAAAGGAGACAGATGAAATGAATAAGACCGACCTGATTAAAAAAGTTGCAGCCGAAAACGAACTGACCCAGAAAGAGGCCGCGGCCGTCGTCAACAGCGTGCTCAACTCCATCATGGATTCCCTCGCTGCCCACGATCCCGTCAGCCTGTTTGGCTTCGGCACCTTCTCCTGCAAGCACCGTGACGCCCGTCAGGGCCGCAACCCCGCAAACGGCAAGACCATCGACATTGCCGCCAGCAACACCCCCGTGTTCAAGGCTGCCAAGGTCTTTAAGGATAAGGTCAACTGATTCTTTAAGATTGCTTTACAGACGTCCGCCCGCCGGTATCCGCCGACGGGCGGATTTCTGTTCTCCGGGGGCGGCACAGGCTGGAAACACTTGTTAAAATCGCATATTTAATCCGGGGATGGCTTGCGGAGAATTAGCCAATATGCTAGAATAATGGCAGCTCAAGACGGCCAATTTTCAGAAAGGTGGAATGCATATGAGCAAATTTGACGCAGTCGTGATCGGCTCGGGCACCGCGGGACTGTCCGCGGCGGTCAGCCTGGCCACGGCGGGGAAAAAAGTGCTGGTGCTGGAACAGCACAACATGCCCGGCGGCTGTGCGACCAGCTTTGTGCGGGGACGCTTTGAATTTGACGCGTCGCTGCATGAGTTCTGCTCCCTTGGCTCCCCGGCGGAGTGGGCCATGACCGGCAAGCTTCTGATGGAGAAGTACAAGCTGGACATCGACTGGTGCCTGGTGCCGGAGCTGTACCGCTGCATCGGCACGACGAGAAGCGGAAAACACATTGACCTGAGACTCCCCTGCGGTGTGGAGAACTTCATCCGGGCCATGGAGGAGGCGGTTCCGGGATGCGAGAAGGCGGTGCGCACCTTCATCGAGCTTGCGGAAGAGTGCAGCGGGGCCTACGACTACTTCAACGACCATCTGATGGACGGCGTGGACAAGAAGGGCTTTACCTATGTGGACGAGGGCCTGTTCATGAAGCGCTTCCCCAACTTCCTGAAGATGGCGGAGTACCCCTTCAACAAGGTGCTGCGGAAGATCGGCATGCCGGAGGACGCCATCGACATCCTCAACGTATACTGGACGTACATCGGCACGGATTATGAGCGGCTGAGCTTTGTGCACCAGGCGTGGATGATGCTGATGTACATCAAGTACCACCCGGCCTTTACCAAGCGCACTTCCCACCATCTGACCATGGCGTTTGTCAAGAAGCTCCAGGAAAAGGGCGGCGAGATCTGGCTGAACACGAAGGCCAACAAAGTGGTTTCCGACGACAGCGGAAAGATCATCGGCGTGGAGACGGACGCGGGCTTTGTGGAGACGAATTATGTCATTGCGAACATGAACCCGCAGGACGCCTACAACAAGCTGCTGGACAAGCGGATTCCGGTCCCGGCGCGCGAGTTCAAGCGCCTCAACGCCCAGAAGCACGGCGTGCGTTTCTTTGAGGCCTATGTGGGGCTGAACAAGAGTGTGGAGGAGCTGGGAATCAAGGACTACACCATTTTCATGCCCGGGGATCTGGACACGGAAAAGAATTACGCCTACTCCAAGAGCATGGAACTGAACACCCACAGCGTCGTGGTCATCTACAACGTGGTCAACCCCGAGGCCAGCCCCAAGGGCACCACGGCCATGACCTTCACCGTGACCTATACCGAGGACGTCTGGGGCGAGGTCTCCCAGAGGGACTACGCCAGGAAAAAGTCCGAGCTGTTTGAAAAGGTGATGGCAAACTTTGAGAAGGACACCGGCATCATCATCCACGACTGCATCGAGGAGATCGAAATGGCGACGCCCTGGACCTTCTGCAACTTCCTCGGCACGCCGCAGGGGACCGTCTACGGCTTTGAGATGACGGACTGGGACACCATGGTCAGCCGCCTGCTGACGCTGCGCAAGGAGCAGCCCATCCACGGCTTCAAGACCTGCGGCGCCTCCGGCGCCCGCGGGGACGGTTTCAACCAGACCTATCTCAACGGCAACGACATGGCCATGCTGATCCTCGAAGAGATGGAGCAGGACGCAAAGGAGGCCAAGTAAATGGCAAATGTGAAAATGAGCCCCATCGGCCTGATGGATATGCTGTACTTCAAAAATAAAAAGGTACAGCGCGACAAGATAATTGAGAGAACGCCCATTGCGCCGCTGGCCCAGACCTACGCGTCCAACGAAAACGCGGCGGCCAGACACCCCCTCAGCCAGTTCTTCACCATCGAGGATATCCGGGTGCGCGGCAAGGGCGACGTGCGCACCTACACGCTGCGCAGAAGCGACGGCGAAAACCCCGCCTTCTTCCGGGCGGGCCAGTTCGTGGTCATCCGCCAGATGATCGACGGGAAGCTGATCGCCCGGCCCGTGACCCTCTCCTGCGGTCCGGCCCTGACGCTGGAGGGCAGGATCCAGCTCACCGTGAAACGGGTGGAGCAGGACGCCTTTCTCAGCGCCTATATCCATGAAAACTGGAAGGTCGGGGACCAGGTGGAGACCTCCGGCCCCCAGGGCACCTTCTACTATGAGCGGCTCCGTGACGCGAAAAAGGTCATCGCCATCGCCGGCGGCAGCGGCATCACACCGGTCTACGCCATGGCAAACGCCATCGCCGACGGGGACGAGGACTTTGATATGACCATCCTCTACGGCAGCCGGACGAAAGACGACATCCTCTTCGAAGAGGAGTTTGCCGCCATCATGGCCCGCACGGACAAGGTCAGGCTCGTCAACGTTTTGAGCGAGGAGGAGGCAGAGGGCTGCGAGTACGGCTTCATCACGGCGGAGCTGATCGAAAAATACGCGGGGGAGGGCGTGTACAGCATCTTTGCCGCCGGCTCCCAGGGGATGTATCGGTTCCTGGACGGCGAGGCCGAGAAGCTGGGCATTGCAAAGAAGTATTACCGCAAGGAGCTCTACGACAACATCGGCAAGCCCTGGAATTACCCAGGCTATCCGATGGAGGCGAAGGACAGGGTCTTCACGCTGAAGATCAAGATGTGTGACAGGGAGTTTGAGATCCCCTGCAGTGCAAACGAGAACATTCTGGTTGCGCTGGAGCGCGCCGGCGTGGCGGGACCCAACCGCTGCCGGGGCGGCATCTGCGGCTGGTGCCGAAGCAGGCTCCTGTCCGGCGACGTGTTCATCCCCGAGGACTCCGACGGCCGCAGGGCCCAGGACAAGCTGGACGGGTACATTCACCCCTGCGCGTCCTTTGCCGTGAGCGACCTTGCCATCGAGATGCCGCTGAAGCGGTAAAGCCCCGGAGGAGGAGCCATGGATTTTCCCATTCGAGAGACCATTGAAAAGCGCCGCAGCGTCCGCACCTACGAGACCCGTCCGCTGAGCCGGGAGGACCGGGAGCGGCTGACAAGCTATGCGGCGAGGATCGAAAACCCCTTCGGCGTGTCGGTTCGGATCGGCCTGATCGAGACGGAGCGGAGCGAGCAGCCGAAGAAGCTGGGCACCTACGGCGTCATCAAGGGCGCGGACAGCTTCCTCGGCATTGCGACACCGCAGGATAAACTGGGTCTGGAAGCCGCAGGCTACGCCATGGAAAAGATGGTGCTCTATGCGACGCACCTGGGACTCGGCACTTGCTGGCTTGCGGGCACGTTAAACCGCGAGGGCTTTACCAGAGCCATGCACACCGGAGAGGACGAGTGGATGCCGGCCATCACGCCGGTGGGCTATGCGGCGGAAAAGCCCAGCTTCCACGAGCAGCTCATGCGCTCTACCATGAAGTCCGCCCGGCGCAAACCCTGGAAGGAGCTGTTCTTCCGTGCGGATTTCAAAACACCTCTGACCGAAGCGGATGCGGGGGCATACGCGGAGCCGCTGGAGCTGCTGCGGCTGGCGCCCTCCGCCACCAACGCCCAGCCCTGGAGCGTGGTGATGGACGGGCAGTTCTTCCATTTCTACGCCGTGGTGGGGAAGGAGGCCTTGGCGGCCAATCCCCCCGCGATCCAGCGGGTGGACGGGGGCATCGGCGCCTGCCACTTCCATCTGAGCGCGCAGGACAAGGGACTGCGGGGGGCCTTCGAGCGGCTGGAGGGCCGCAGCGCCGACGCGCCGGAGGGCTGGCGCTATCTGTTCAGCTGGGTGAAGGCGTAAGGCACCGCCCGGGGCGACAGTCTTGACGCGTCCCGCCGGCACTGATATAATGGAACAGGAAACAAAAACCAATCCCAACGCAGGCAGAGACTCTTCGTCTCTGCCTGCGGCGTATCCGGATCTCCCGGCGGACTTTTTTACACGCGGCTCTTGAATCTCCCGGCCTGCAAGCGGGCGAGCCCTGCGGCGGCTGCGGCAGATGTAAAAATTCATTCTTTTCAATCACGGAGGAAAACGCCATGGAACGCAAGTACCCCAATCTCTGCAAACCCATCCGCATCGGCAATGTCTGGTATCGCAACCGCATGTTCTCCACCCCCATGGGCGGCACGGACATCGAGCTGGACGGCTGCATCGGCCCCAAGTCCCAGGCCTTCTATGAGTACCGCGCCAAGGGCGGCTGCGCGGCGGTCACCATCTCCGAGCTGATGGTGCACCCCAGCGACGGCAGCCATGCCTATCGTCTGGATGAGAGCATCCTGAATTCTCTCCCCAAAGCCACCTATGCCGCCGACGCCATCCGCCGTCACGGCGCCATCCCCAGCGCGGAGCTGAGCCACTCCGGCATGTTCGCCGGCACCTACATGACCGACAAGAACAAGCAGCACGGGCTGAACCAGTGGTCCGCGGACGACGGCGTGCGGGCCGACGGCGTGCCCTACAAGGCCATGAGCAAAGAGATGATCGACGAGATCGTCGCGGCCTACGGGCATGTGGCCGGGCTCTGCAAGCGGGCGGGTTTTGAAATGCTGATGGTCCACGGCGGCCACGGCTGGCTCATCAACCAGTTCCTCTCTCCCATGTTCAACCACCGCACCGACGAGTACGGCGGCTCCACCGAGAACCGCTGCCGCCTCGCCATCGAGGTGCTGCAGTCTGTGCGCAAGGCGGTGGGCCCCGGCTTCCCGATCGAGTTCCGGCTTTCCGGCTCGGAGTTCGTGCCCGAGGGCTACGACCTGGACGAGGGCGTGAAGATCGCCAAGATCCTGGAGCCCTATGTCGATATCCTCCACGTGACCGCGGGCACCTACCAGCGCACCTTCGGCATCACCCACCCGAGCATGTTTGAGGACCACGGCCGCAACGTATACCTCGCGGCCGAGATCAAGAAGCACGTCTCCATCCCCGTGGCCACCATCGGCGGCCTGAGTGATCCCGCGCAGATGGAGGAGATCATTGCCTCCGGCAAGGCCGACATCGTGGAGATGGGCCGCCAGCTGCTGGCCGATCCCTTCCTGCCCCAGAAGGTCATGGAGAACCGGGACGACGAGATCGTCCACTGCATGCGCTGCTTCGTCTGCATGTCCGAGCGCGCGGCCACCGGCACGCGTCGCTGCGCCATCAACCCAATCATCGGCCGCGAGGACGAGGGCATGGAGATCACTCCCGCGCCCGTGAAGAAGCGCGTTCTCGTGGTGGGCGGCGGCCCCGGCGGCCTGTACGCGGCCTACACCGCGGCCAGACGCGGCCATGACGTGCTGCTCTGCGAGAAGGAAGACCGCGTGGGCGGCATCCTCAAGAGCGAGGAAGTCCTGCCCTTCAAGCAGGAGATGTTCAAGCTGGGCGAGACCTACAAGCTCCTGGCCGAGCGTGCCGGGGCCAAGATCGTCACCGGGCAGGAGGTCACGAAGGAGTTTGCCGAGGCCTACAAGCCCGACGCCATCATCATCGCCGCCGGTTCCTCTCCGCTGCGCCCGCCGATCCCTGGCCTCGACGGCGAGAACGTGATCCTGGTCAACGACCAGTACAAGCATGAAAAGCCCGTCACCGACTCCGTGGTGGTCTTCGGCGGCGGCATCTCCGGCGTGGAATGCGCCATCCATATGGGCATGGAAGGGAAGACCGTCCATCTCGTCGAGATGCGGGACGACGTGGCGCTCGACTCCGTGATCCGCCAGCGCCCCCTGCTGCTGGACAAGCTCTACAAGCTCTGCACCGTGCACACCGGCTACAAGGGCCTCGAGGTCACCAAAGAGGGTATCTGGTGCGAGACGAAGGAGGGCGAGAAGGTTCTCGTCCCCGGCACGACCGTCATCTGCGCACTGGGCCAGCGTCCCCGCTGGAACGTTGCCCAGGAGCTCTACGACTGCGCGCCCTGGGTGCGCGTGATCGGCGACGCCAACGCCGTCGGCACCATCACCAAGGCCACCTACCAGGGCCATCACGCCGCGCTGGATATCTGATTGACAATACTGCAGCGAATCAGCCGGGGCTTCCCATCGGGAAGCCCCGGCTTTTCACGGGCCGTGCGCGGCAGGATTCTCTTGACGGATAGGGGACAAACGCATATAATACCACCAACCTTGAAGGTATATCTGATAAGGAGGATTCAACCATGAACAACGAAAACTGCGGCTTCAGCACCAGGGCCATCCACGGCAGCAGTGTGAAGGACGGCAACGGCGCGCTGATTACGCCGATCTACAACACATCCACCTTTATCTTTGACTCCACCGCCCAGGGCGCGGCCCGCTTTGCGCTGGAGGAACCGGGCTACATCTATGCCCGTCTCGGCAACCCCACCTGCGCCGCGCTGGAGGAGACCTTTGCCAAGCTGGAGGGCGGCGAGGCCGCGCTGGTGACCGTGTCCGGCATGGGCGCCATTACCTCCACCATCTGGACCTGCATCTCGGCAGGAGAGGAGATCGTGGCGGACAAGACCCTCTACGGCTGCACCTTTGAGTTCTTTGAGCACCACCTGAGCCGCTTCGGCGTCAAGGTGCATTTCATCGAAATGACGGACGAGGCGCAGCTGCGCGCCGCTCTCAGTGAGAAGACCCGCATCGTCTATCTGGAGACCCCGGCCAACCCCAATCTGAAGATCACGGATATCGCCAAGACCGCGAAGATCGCCCACGACTTCAACCCCGCCATCAAGGTCATCTGTGATAACACCTTCTGCTCTCCGTACATCCAGCGCCCGCTGGAGCTGGGGGCCGACATCGTGGTCCACTCCGCCACCAAGTACATCAACGGCCACGGCGATCTGCTGGCGGGCTTTGTGGTCAGCGACGCCGAGACCATCAACAGCATCCGCCTGATCGGCGTCAAGGACATGACCGGCGCCTTCATGCCCGCAAACGAGGCGTATCTGGTCTCCCGCGGTTTGAAGACCCTGGAGATCCGGATGCAGCGCCACTGCTCCAACGCCATGAAGGTGGCTCAGTTTCTCAAGACCAGCGATAAGATCGAGAAGGTCTTTTACCCCGGTCTGGAGGATCACGAGGGCCACGATATAGCCGAAAAGCAGATGAACGGTATCTACGGCGGCATGGTCAGCTTCATCGTCAAGGGCGGACGCGAGAAAGCCGCAATCGTGGCCGACTCCGTCAAAGTCGCGACCCTGGCCGTCTCTCTAGGCGCCGCCGAGACCCTGATTGAGCATCCCGCCTCCATGACCCACTCCCCTTACAGTGAAGAGGAGCTGGAGGCCGCGGGCATCCCCGCCGGTCTGATCCGCTTCTCGGTGGGGCTGGAGAACCCCGACGACATCATTGCCGACCTGCAGCAGGCTTTGGACAAGATCGACGTCTGAACCGAGACATGTGAAATGAAAAACAGGAGCTTCTTCCAAACGAGAGAAGCTCCTGTTTTTCATGCTCTTTACCGGAGACCGGCGCTTCTGCCGGATCGGCGGCGGGACAGACCCGGATCTGCTCCGGGTGCCGAACCGGAGGACGTGTCCCGCGTCCGTCACCGGCATCCGGATGCCGCGGCGCACGGCCTCTCCAATATCGCGGGTGACGAAAACATGGTTGCTTGACGATTATTTCCAAATTCTTGATGCCTTTCTTGATTGCATATGAGATAAAATACCACAGTAAGAACCAACATTTAAATAAAAATTAATACAATGGTATTGTAATTAAATTGTTATTATTATATAATAGCAAATAATAGGAGAGCTATCGGAAGGAGGGCATGAGGAAATTGGACGAACTGATAAACCGAAAGCTGAGAGCACTTCAAGCAAACAGAAAAAACGGGAAGCGCTATCTGGCCTTCGTGCTTAGCCTGTGCATGATGATGGGCCTTGGCACAGCGGCTTTGCTGACCCGGAACGGCGTGGCGCAGACCTATCAGAAAAAGGTGCTGGTATGCCCATACGCGGGCGGAGTCTATGCCCATGTACATAACGAGGACTGCTATGACGAGACGGGCAAGCTGGTCTGCCCGCTGCCGGAGCTGGAGGCCCACTACCATACGGAGGCCTGCTATGAGACGGTAAAGGAGCTGAGCTGCGGCCTGGAGGAATCCGAGGGCCACAGCCACACCGACGCATGCTATACGCTGAGTGACGAGCTGCTCTGCGGTCTGGAGGAGTCCGAGGGCCACAAGCACACGGATGAATGCTACGCCTGGTATACCGACATTGTGTGCGGCCTTGGCGAGGACCCGGATCATATCCACGACGAGAGCTGCCAGGGTCTGCTGCGGGGCGAGCTGATCTGCCCGCTGGAAGAGAGCGAAGGTCACACCCATACCGAGAGCTGCTACGCCAGGACGGATGAGCTGGTCTGCGATCTGGAGGAGTCCGAGGGACACAGCCATGACGAGAGCTGCTGCACCACACGGCAGGTCTGCACCTGCGGTCTCGCAGGCATCCACGTACACGGCACCGACTGCTATGACGAGGCGGGCAATCTCATCTGCGGCCAGCAGGAGCTGACCGTCCATGTCCACGGGCCGGAGTGCTTTGAGACCGTGGATATGACCGAGGAGGAAATCGCCGCGATGAAGGCGGCGGAAGAAGCCGGGAACGAAGAGCACTACGACGTGGCGGACGACGGCAGCAGCTGGCGGTTGGCCGGGGATCCGGAGGCGGATCTTGAAACCCCGGACACCTGGAGCGCCATGTTTGAAGACTTCGAGAGCAGCGGCGACTGGAGCCGCGACCTGCTCACCGTGGCAGAGAGCCAGCTGGGCTATGGCGAGAGCGAAGCAAACTACGCCCTCACACCCACGGAGGCCGTCAAGGGGTACACCCGCTACGGCGCCTGGTACGGCATCCCCTATGGGGACTGGTGCGCCATGTTTGTCTCCTTCTGTATCCGCTGGGCGGACATTGACGCGCCCTATATGCCCATCGACTGCAACTGTGCCAACTGGATTCTTGTGCTGCAGGAAGAGGGCATGTATGCCCCGGAGGCAAGCTATCTGCCGAAGCCGGGCGATCTGGTGTTTTACGATTTCAATCACGACGAGCACGCCGACCACGTGGGCATCGTGGAAGCTCTGGATACCGAGACCGATACCCTGCTGACCATCGAGGGCAACCGGACCAACGCCGTGGAGCTCTTCACCCAGAAGCTTTCCGAAGCGCGGGTGCTGGGCTGGGGCATCCTGCCGGAGCAGCCTGCGGACTATATCCCCCTGCGAAAGCTGCCCGCTGCGCACTTTGAAGCGAGCACCGAGACCGTGACCGTGACGGTGGACGCCCCTGCGGGCGCGTTCCCGGCGGGCGTGGAGATGCGCGTGCACGACGTGGTGGACGAGGAAATCCTGGCCGCGGCCAGCGGCAGCGTGAACGCGGAGGTCATGTCCGTACAGGCGGTGGACATCACGTTCGTTGACGCGGACGGCAATGAGCTCGAGCCGCGCAGACCCGTCCAGGTGGTTATGACGCTCAACACGCCGGTGAGCGAGGGCAGCCAGACCGTGGTGCACGTGGACGATACCGGCACGGGAAGCGTGGTGGAACAGGCGGAAAACAGCGCCGAGGGCGAGGTGGCCTTCCAGGCGGACGCCTTCTCGGTCTATGCCATCGTCTACACCGTGGACTTTGAATACTCCGTGAACGGGAAAACATACCAGTTCAGCCTGCCCGGCGGCGGAGCGATCAGCTTCACAGACCTTGTGGAAGTGCTGGGCATCCTGGACGAGACGAACACGGCACAAACCCCGGAGGATACAGAAGCCGGCGCTGCGGCGAGAAAGTTCGTGGCGGATGTGGAGCGCGTGACCTTCAGCAGCCCGTATCTTATATGGGCTGGGAAGACAGAAGCCGAGACCACAGTTGGCGAACTGAAAGAAGCGAACTGGCTCGCATGTGAATACAGCGCGGAGCTGACGGAAGAAATGATTGCCCGGATCAACGCCCAGCCGGTGGAAGCCGGGGACTGGGTGCTGGTCAGCCTGCATCCGTTCACAAGTGAGGAGACCCTGACGGTCACCATGAAGGACGGCGGGGTGTTCAGGATCCTCGTTACCGATGGACAGATCACGACCCGTGTGCTCACGGCAGATGGGGCTTCCTATGAGATCACCGTCACCTACGGCGAGGATGCAAAAATCCCCGACGGGGCCCGGCTGGCAGTGAAAGAGATCACGGAAGAAGAGGCATATCAGGATTATGTGTCCAGAACCGGGGAGACGCTTGGCCGGGATCTTGTGGATTCTTATGCCAGGTTCTTTGACATCAGCATCCTGGACGAGGATGGGAAGGAGATCCAACCCGCCGCGGAGGTCAAGGTGCAGATCCGGCTGCTTGATCAGGAAGTCAAGGAGAACATGGAGGTCGTTCATTTCGGCCAGTCCCCGGAGCTGATGGACATATCCCGGGACAAGGATTTGCTTCGCTTTGACACGAAAGGCTTCTCCGTATTCGCGGTCGTTGTGATCGATACGGAGGAGGGCAGCTATGTCTTCCATGGAGACGGCTACACCGTCACGGTCACCCACACCGCGGAGGCAAAGCTTCCCCTGGGCACGATCCTGACTGTGCGTGAGCTCGACCCGGAGAGCGACGCGTACATCCAGCGGCTCGGACAGGCGTGGTTTGAAGTGAACCGCGAGTACTTTGAGGTCGAGGAGATGCTCTCCGATTACAACGAGGGCATGGGCGACCTGCCTGAGCTGAATATTGTGAATCTCGACGCTGCGCGTTTCTTCGACATCAGTTTTGAGCACAACGGCGAGAAAATTGAGCCGGAAGACGCGGTGTGCGTGGAAATCAGTTACGACGAGGGCCTGAAGGCGCTGGGCGACTGCAAGCCCGTGAGCGGCGTGGCCCACTTCGGCGAGAAGGCTGTCGAGCTGATCGAGGACGTCAAGACCGAAACGGATAAAGACGGCGGTATCGTGAGCTTCCAATACGAGCAGAGCAGCTTCTCCGACACCGGCACCTTCGTGGGCCAGGAGACCTACGACACCAAGAGCGAGCTGCACATGGCGGCCGCGCCGGTGTACGATCCCTCGCATGCCATCACGCTGTCCTCTCTCGGCACAAAGAAGCTGCTCGGCGCCGGCAAAGGCGATGGAAACACCGCGAGCAACGCCTTGCTTGGCTCCAGCGAAGACCTGCCCTCGCCGGCGTCCTCCAAGACACTGACGCCCAACAATGACGGTACTTACACGCTGACGCTCAGCGTGGCCGGCTCGTCACGGTCGACCAACACCGCCGAGGTGACCCGCTCAAACGTGCTGATCGTGATGGACCGCTCGAGCAGCATGGTCAACAACAAGGTCAAGATTTATACAGAGTATAACGGCAACCCCCAGAGCGGTGTGACCTACTACGGAAAAGAAGGGGACGGCTACTTCCAGCTGTTCACCTACAATAATAGATACTACAAGAACAAGTCAGGAGACACTTATTCGGATCGGTATACCGGCCAGGTGTATACCGCGACGGAGGGCGATCGCCGTCTGGACGCGGAGCAGGCCGCGCTGAGCAGCCTGCTCTCCCAGCTGCTGGCCAAGAACAACGAGTTCAAGCAGGACAGCCAGGGATACCTGCTCAACGACAACAACGAGCGCGTGCTGGACGAGGACGGACAGCCGATCAAGGTAAACGACATCATCGAGGTCTCCGTCATCAGCTTTGCGGACCGGGCGCTGGGCAACTATCCCCGCTACGACGGTGTGGGCCCCGCGCCGAACTACGGCACCGAGGTCGACTGGTCGACAGACTTCAATACGCTCATGGCGGGCGTCAATCAAGACAACGCGCCGTCCGGCACCAACTGGGAGGACGCGCTGCGATACGCCCAGTACGTGGCCGACACCAAGCACACTGCCCAGCCGGATGAGCCGGTGTTCATCGTCTTCCTGACCGATGGCGAGCCGACAGCTTACGCCGGCGAAACCGGCGGCGCGAAACACTATAATGACGTGGGCGGCGGCTTTGAAGCGGCCTATGTGCCTGCCAAGGACGATGCACGGGCCCTGGTCACATCGGGCTACGAGTTTTATGGTATCTTCACCTACGGCTTGGGCGAAGCGCAGATCGGCTTCCTGAAGCGGCTGGTGAACGTGGCCTACGGCCATGAAGACAACACCGCGCAGACCGACGATTTGACCGAGCACTTCCACGACGCGGCCGACACGAACGCCCTGTTGTCGGCGTTCGAGCATATTCTCTCCCGCATCTCGGGCACCATCGCGGTCGGCAACGTGACTGTGGCCGACGGCATGACCACCGACGCCACCGCCTCCACGCTGGTGAGCGGCAAGACCGATGGTTTCCGCTACACGGTGACCGGTCCGGTGGGCGATCTGTATTCCGTCACCGCCACAGGCAGCGACTCTGATCCGACCGTGAAGTTCACCATCAACGGCCAGGATGTACCGGGCGTAAAGAAGACCGAGCAAGTGACGCGCAACCAGGTGGATGATAACGGCAACCCCATTCCCGACCCGAACAACCCGGGCAAATACCTCACGGTGACCGAGGAAAAGACGTACTACTCTGCGACCGTCGGTACCACCGAGTATAAGATGACGCTGGCGAGCATCGGAGATGACGGTCAGATCACCTGGGATCTGTCGGCGGTGGGCACGCTGCTGTCGGGCTACAGCTATAACTGCAGCTTCGTCGTGTGGCCCGAGCAGGAGGCCTATGACTATGTGGCCGGCCTGAACAACGGACTGGAAGGCTACGAGTGGGATCAAGACGCGGCGACCGCCGTGCTCGACGACAACGGCAGCGTGGTCTATTATGCCGGCGGCGTCACGCGCTATCCGTCCATCGTCAAGTATCCGAACGGCGTGTTCTCCGTGCTGACCAACACCAACCAGTCCGTGACGTATTCCATCGTGGACACCAAGACGGATGAGACCACCGGCCACACCGAGACCACTTATGACGGACCGTACACAAAGCCCCTCGAGTACCCCGATCCCATGGAGCTGACCGGCTCCAGCCTGAGCATCACCAAGTACTGGGACGACAGCATGGACCCGAAGCAGCTCAAGGAACTGGTCGAGGACTACGCGGCACAGCATGACGGCGCGGTGTATTCGGTCACGCTGACGATGTATGAAAACGGCGACAAGTACAAGGACTACACTTTCTTCCCCGTGTGGGATGAGGCAAAGGAGCAATATACCTGGAAGAGCGCGGATTTCAGCATCGCGCCCGCGCTGCTGGTCAGCAAGCATCCCGGCGGCAGCCAGACCTACAAGACGGTGAAGATCGGCGGTGTTTGGTTTTACGTGCTCAACGACGGCCATGAGTATACGCTCGACGAGGAAGCCGTGGACTATCACTTCGAGTTTTCGGCGGACAGCTACCACCCCGCGCTTGTCGACGGCGTGCTGTACAATGCCGCGTTTGAGGTGGACGACGGCGGCCACATCGTATCCGGCAGCACCGCCACGCTTCGCGGCGGTACGCTGGAGACCTTCACCGGCACGAACACCCTGAAGGGTCGACTCTATGTGAAGAAAGAGACCGTGGTGCCAGAGGGCGCGGTCGGCGTCGATCTGGAGGCGCTCACGTTCGACGTCATAGTCACCCTGACCGACGGCGAGGGCGCGGCGATCAGCTCGCCCAAGGACGGGAGCGGCAATTACGATGCGGAGGCCGGCCTGATGTACCGTATCCAGTACGGCCCGAACAACCCCGCGGGCGGCGAATACAACTCCGAGTACGGCAACTACGGCCGCTCGGGTAAGATGCCCGTCGTAAACGGCGTCATCACCGAGACCCTGTACGCAGGTGATGAGATCTACGTCGGCAACATGCCGGTCGGCACGCATTACGAGGTTGAGGAGACCTCGATGCCGCTGGGCTGGAAACAGCTGAGCATCGCCGCAAAGAATGAGGACGGCACGGCAGATCCCGATCAGATCATCTACGGCAACAAAGCGGACTATGTCACCATTACCAACACGCTGCCGTCGTTCGACGTCAACATCCTCAAGACAAGCGCGGACGGACAAACGCCGTTGGGCGGCGCAGCCTTCAAGCTGTTCGGCGCGGATTACTATGTGACCGACGATGCCGGCAAAAAGGTGGTCAATGAGAGCGCAGCGCCGATCTACAGCGACCTCGTCAGCGAAGCATCCACCGGTCTGATTCAGCTAGGCCAGCTGGGCGGCGGCGAGTATTATCTGGTCGAGACACTTGCACCGGAAGGCTACCAGCTCCTTACCGAGCCGGTAGCCATCGTCGTGGACGGCACCAGCGATCAGACGCGGACCTACGACGACGCGCCGACGATTCGGCCGGTGTATGTGACCTATACCCAGACGGGCAACAGTCTGTCCAGCGGCGCCGGTGTCGCGATCACGGCGACGGAGCTTGTGGACGAAAGCGGAGCTGCGATAGTCGACGGGAACGGCAACCATGTGTACAGCTACACCTACACCTTGACCGTTACCAACAACAGCGGTTACGAGCTGCCGGAGGCCGGCGGCCCCGGCGCGGGTGTGTACCGTATCCTCGGAGGGCTGCTGCTGGGCGGTTCGGCCTTGACGGCGGATTTCCTGTTCCGCCGCCGCAGAAAAGAAGAAACATGAGTTTAAGGGAAGCCGCCCTGCAAAACGCAGGGCGGCTTCCTGAGACTGTCAAAAAACCTGCGGACATGAAGGACGATAGGGCCGCAGGGGAGCTCGAGGGGGCAAGGCCCGCCTCGAGTTGGATAAACCGCCGTCCGAAAGGCCTTGATTTCTCAAGGCTTTTCGGGTAATAGCATTTTGCTCAGAGCAAAATGCTCGGCGGCTGAAGTTTGTCAAAAAGTCCGGCAAGGACTTTTTTGACAAACTGGGGAAGCCGCCCTGCAAAACGCAGGGCGGCTTCCCTGTATGGACGCGGGAACCATTGCCGCTTTCGGGCGTCAAAGGGAATGGGTTCTTGCAAATAAGTGCCCGGAGCGGTATGATTGCAGTATCGAAACACAAAGGAGAAGCGCTCATGAGAATAAAGAGATTCTTTCGGCGGGGCCTGCCCCTGCTTTTGACGGCACTGCTGCTGGCGGCGCTGCTTACCGGCTGCGGCGGCAGCAAGCCTGAGACGCAGCCCGCGTCCGCGGCAGAGACGGCACAGACCCAGGAGCCCCAGACAGCAGCGACCTCGCTGCCCTCCGACGAAGTACAGCGCCAGGTCATCGAGGCATATCGCGCCCTCTGGGCTTTTGAGGACCCCTACGATTCTCCGTGGTTCTATACCGTCGCGGACCTGGACCACAACGGCCTGCTGGAGATCCTGGCGGCTACTACCCAGGGTACCGGAATCTTTACCTATGCCCACTACTATGAGGTGCTGCCCGACGGCTCGGGACTGAAAAACCTCTACCATGACGGCATGGAGATCGAGGGCCCGGACGACTGGCCGGAGGTGATCCGTGACAAGCTGGATTTCTACTACGATCCCGCCGACGACAGCTATCACTACCTCTGCGAGGGCGTCACCCGCGAAGGCGCGGCGCACCAGTATTTTGCCTGGTATGCTCTCTGCCTGCAAAAGGGCGTGGCCGAGTGGGAACTGCTGGCCTCCAAGGATGTGGAGTGGCTGGACGGCGGGGAGACGGAGACCGTCACCTGCAGGGACGCCCAGGGCAACCCCATCACCGAACAGGAGTATGACGAGGCCGCGGCAGAGCGCTTCGCCGGCCTGGAGAAGCGGACAGCCGCCCTGTTCTGGCACCAGGTGGAAAACCCCTTTGAGGAGACGGCGGGATCCCTTTCCGAGGGAGAGTCCGAGCCCACCGGAGAAGAGACTCCTGTGACCGAGACTCCCTCAGCGCCGGACAACAATCCCACCTTCCACATCACCAAAAACCCCACCAGCGAGGCGCTGGCCATCGGCGGCAAGACCTGGTTCATCGCCTACGCCGACAACGACACGGAGCCCACCTGGCAGCTGACGGCCCCCGATGGGCAGCTCTACAGCCTGGAGGCGGCCATGGACTATAACCCCGGCCTCCGGCTGGAGGCTCTACCCCAGGGGACCCTTGCGGTCAGCGATGTGCCCCTCTCCCTCAACGGCTGGGGTGTGGTCGCCCGCTTCGACGGCGAGGGCGGCTATCTCTACACCGAGCCCGCCTATCTCTATGTCGGCGACTATGTCAGCGCGTACAGCGCCGTGATCGAAAACTACAAGGCCGCCTACAACAGCGGCAACCGCAGCGGCGGCTATGCCGCGGAAAACGGGCTTTCAGAGCTGATCACCTATCACGAGCATGTGGGCTATGCCCTGAAGGACCTGAACAAGGACGGCACGCCAGAACTGATCGTCGCCGGCATGGGCGCGGCGGATTTCGGGGAGAACGCCATCCTTGACCTCTACACCCTCCAAAACGGCATGCCGCTGCAGCTAGCCTGCACCTGGGCACGCAACCGCTACTACCTGCGCACCGACAGTTTGATTGTCAATGAGGGTTCCGGTGGTGCGGCCTTTTCTGAAGTCTACCTCTTCGCCGTGGGCGCGGACGGCCTGACGCCGAAAGAGGGCATCATCACCTTCTTCCCGGGGGATGACCGGGACAGCTGCTACCACCAGGTCGGCCACTGCGACTATGAGCCCAAGCCGGGCGACGAGCGCATCAGCATGGAGGAATACTCCGCTGTCTGGGACAGCTGGAAGTCCCTCTGCTACATCCCGCCCCTGACCCAAATCGCATAAGGAAAACAGCCCGCCGAGGGAGAAACGGACCCGGCGGGCTGTTGTTTTCGGCAAGAAATGAGAGACTTCCAAAAACAGCAAAAGTGTAAAGACAAAGCATTTTTCTGTGTTTTTACGAGGCAGGCAAATCGCTTATGAAAACTTCCCAAATCACGGAAGAACGCTTTGTGCAGGATCGACAGTTTGCCCGGCGAAAGCTGTCAACTTGTTGACATTCCGTTCAAAATTTCATACAATAATACCAATCACAGGCGGAGCACATCCGCCTTTTCTGCTATGACCTGATAATAGAGGGGGAAAGAGCAAACACAATGAGAGACCTGAAGTATCTGACCTATTTTGAAAACCTCCTGCAAACGGCCAACAACGAACTGGTGGCCAAGGCCAAGGAGGAGGGGAAGGTCTGCGTGGCCTACACCTGCGAGAACGTCCCCGAACCCCTGCTGAACCTCGGCGACTGCGTATCCATCCGCCTCTTCGCACCCAACACCGGCTCCATGGACATCGCCACCTACTACATGACCAACCTGCTCTGCGAGCCCAGCCGGGCCCTGTTGGAGCGCGCCATTGAGGGTGGCTTCAATTTTGCCGACTGCGTCATCACGCCCGACGGCTGCACCATGATGAACCGCGCCGTGGAGAACATGGAGCTGCTGAAGACCATGGGCAAGAACAACCCCAAGTTCTTCCATGAGTACATGGAGATCGCCTTCAAGAACACCGACAACGATGTGAACCTCGCTGTGCTCCAGTGCACCAACCACATCCTCAAGCCCCTGCACGAGAAGTACGGCGTGGACGTCTCCGACGCCGCCATCCGCGAGGCGGTCGCACGCCACAACAAGCTCTGCCGCCTGATCCGCGAAATCGGCGAATTCCGCAAGGAAGCCAATCCCCGCATCACGGGCTATGAGTTCCACGTGCTGTGCCTGGTGTCCTATGTATGTCCCAAGTATCTGATCCTGGACAAGCTGGAGGAGACCCTGGAGGAGCTGAAGACCCGCGAACCGGACGACAAGAAATGGCGTGCCCGGGTGCTGCTGGTCGGCTCCGAGGTGGACGACTGCGGCCTTGTCAAGCTCATTGAGGAGTGCGGCGCTTTTGTCTGCTGCGACCGCTTCTGCTTCGGCTCCTATCCCGGCCGCGAGTCCATTGAACTCAAGGACGACGAGGACGCGCTCACCCAGGTCTGCCGTCACTACATCCAGCACTGCCAGTGCCCGCGCATGATGAACCAGGAGAAGGTCTACGGCCGCAAGAAATATGTGGCGGATCTGGCCAAAGAGTACGGCGCGGACGGCATCATCTACGAGCAGGTGAAGTTCTGCGATCCCTGGGCCTATGAGAGAATGCTGGGTTCGGCCATGCTCCAGACGGATTACGGCTACCCGGTGCTGAGTGTGGACCGGCCCTACAACGTGGCCGCCTCCGTCGGCCAGATGCGCACCCGCGTCCAGGCCTTTGTGGAGAGCGTTGAGATCAAGAAGATTCAGAGAGGTGGGAAAGCATGAAAACGGTGCCGAAGATCGTCAATCCCGTCAAGCGCGCCGGCGAGGAATCGCCCGGCAAGATCTACGATGAAAAGCTGAAGGTCCGTGCCCGCCGTGAGTGGCGCGGGGTCAAGGACACCTTCTATGATTACACCCGCTGGCTCTACCTCATCAGTGTGCTGGGCAGGTTCATCATCGTCCCCCGCAATGTCAAGGGCTTCTTCCGCTACCGCTGGATGATGAGCTATCTGTTCGTGCCCCACGGCATGGACAAGTTCACCATCGGTCTGAGAGACGAGGCGCTGCGCATCGCCCACACCTCCTTCAACTTCGTCATCGCCGACGTGACCCAGGCCATCGCCAACTGCTTCCGCGGCGACCGCCGCGTGGGCAACGACAAGGCCTATTCCGACAAGTGCGTCATCACCGACGAGAACTCCATGGTCACCTTCATGATGGGCTTTGACACCAAAAAGGTGCACACCATCCTGCGCGAGGTGCCCACCATGTTCGCCTCCAACATCTTCCACCAGTTCAACGTCATGCACTACCTGGATGTGGCGCAGCTTTACGGTCTGCCCGGCGACGTCTGCCCCATGCCCGAGGCCGAGGCAGGCATCTCCATCGACGACGACTTCTGTGTCCTGGGCTGCTGCGCGGTGCAGAACAACACCACCTGCGACGGCTCCCTGATGGGCAACGGCGTCATCGCCAAGCGCCTGGAGCGGGAGTATGGCATCCCCACCTTCCAGCTGGCCACCCCGCTGCGCCACAAGGAGCCGGATGTGCTGGAGTACGCCGCCGAGGAGATCAAGCGCGCCATCGCCTTCGTCGAGGAACACACCGGCGAGAAGTGGGACTGGGATATCTACTTTGCCGCGGCCAAGCGCGTCAACGACGCCACCCGCTGCCGCATCGCCCAGATGGAGATCAACTCCTCTCCCTATCCCCAGTTCTTCGGCGCCGCCTTCTCTCTGTATAACGACACCAACTACATGGGCAACTCCGGCCGCAACGCGGACTTCGTCAAGAAGGACCACAAGCTGCTGGCGCTGGCGGAGAAGGGCTACAAGGCCAAGAGAATGTATGCCAAGGAGTACCGCCACCGCGCCATCGTCTGGGGCGTGCAGCCGCAGTACGTCATTGACATGCTCTACTGGATGGTCCAGTGCTGGGGCGTGGTGCCGCTGACCGATATGCTCTCCGTCATCAACACCGACATGATCGCCGATGTGGACACCCCCGAGAACCGGGAGCAGGCCTACCGCGACATGGCCATGCTGAACATGGAGATGATCATGCGCAACCACACCCACGGCGGCTACAAGGTACTGCTGGACGACCTGTGGGAGCTGTGCGAAAAGATGAACGCCGACGTGGTCATGATGTGGGAGCACATGTCCTGCAAGGCGCTGACCGGCATGCACGGCATGTTCGAGGAGCAGGCACGCGAGCGCGGCATCCACATCATGTGGGTCTCCCACGACCTGTGCGATCCCCGCGTCTTCACCCGTCAGGCCATCCGCGACCAGGTGAACAAGTACATGCGCACCGTCATGCGGGAGGAGCCGCTGGATCCCTCGCTGGAGAACATCCCCGACAGCGAAGCGTGGTAATAAAGGAGAAGAGAAATGAAAAAAGCCATTCTGAGTGTTCTGCTGAAGGTGCTTCTGGCGTGCCTGGGCTTCTTCGTCGTGACCTTTACGATCTATTTCTTCAACCTGGACATGAAGGCCACCTCGCTCCTCGCGCCGCTGCTGGAGAAGTGGTACGACAGTCTCGACCGCAAGCAGTATATTTAATACGTTTTATAAAGAAAACGGAGCTTCCTTTCGGAAGCTCCGTTTTCATGTTCGAAAAAATCAGCAGCAGAGAATAAAGGGCAGACACCTGCCGCCGGAACAGATGGAGGCCGCACACAGGCCCAGCCACAGGGGGTTGAGATTGATGGAGCGGGCATAGCCTCCGGCGTAGCGGTCATAGAAATCGCCGCCGGACTGCAGCTGCTGGAGCAGCCGCCGGTACTCCACGTTGTCGGGCTCAATCTCCACGGCGCGCTTGGCATGCTCCAGCGCCGCCACCTTGTTGCCCAGGTACATGTTCGCTCCTGCGGAGAGATAGTACCATTTGCCGTCCCGCTCGGGGATCGGCACGCCGGAGAGAGCGGTCAGCGCCTCGCGGTACATGCCGTTGCGGATGTAATTCTTGGCGGCGGTGTATTCGCTGCGCTCGGTCTGCTGCGCCTGCTGCCATGCGTTCCAGCCCGACCACGCGCTCCAGTCGTACTGCTGGTAGGCGTTGCCGGCATAGCCGTAGCCGGGGCCGCCGTAGCCGGGGCCGCCGTAGCTCTGCTGCGCATAGGGGCCCGTCTGCGCCGTGCCGTTTTTGATCGCGTCATAGGCGGCGTTGATGTCGTTCATCTTCCGGGCGGCTTCCTCATCTCCAGGGTTGAGATCAGGATGGTATTTCTTTGTCAGATCGCGGTAGGCCTTTTTGATCTCCTCGTCAGAGGCGTCCGGGGCCACACCCAATACCTTGTAGGGATCCTGAACCATTAGGCGTCCTTTCCGCCGAATCTCTGGTTGAAGGAAATCCAGAGCCCGACGCAGAGAATGTTCTGCAGCAGCTGCGCATCCCGCACCAAGGGGAGCTTGTCGAACCAGAAGAGGCATTCGCCCAGCTGCATTTTCAAGATGTCACGAAAGCGCTGCTCGTTATCCTGCCCCGCAAAGGAGCGGAAAGCGTTGTAGCTGCCGGTTTTGACGTCGTCCTCCAGATCCATGGCGGCGTCCACCAGATAGATAAAGCGGCCCAGGGCATGTCCCATGCTGCGCAGCGTGCCGCTCCAGCGGTCCTCCCGCCAGACAAGGACCTCAGCCATCAGATCACCGAAACAGGCGGCAGCGGCGTCCGGTGCCTCCTCACCGCGCTTTTCGATCTCGGCGAGGGCGGCCATCGCCTGGGTGATGGCCTGACACTGCCTGGGATAGCGGGCCTGGACTTCCCGATACCAGGGCTCCAGCGTCTTTGCCTCCGCCAGGGCCGGGAGCTTGTGCTCGTCCTGCCAGTCGTCCAGACATTTGAGATACGCCAGGGCCAGGTTCATATTGGCCGCGTAATCCGACAGCTCACTGCAGACATAAGTCTGCGCCTCCAGCGGATGGCGGGGGCAGCGCCTCTGCGCCGTCTCCTCCTCCGGCTCGTAGAGAGAGCCCAGCAGCAGCACGAGGAAAGTCATGTCGTAATTGAGCGTGAGACGAGCCGGATGGCCGAAGCAGCGCTCCAGGCTGCGGCAGAGCCCGCAGTAAAGCTCTTGATAACGCTGCCGCTGGTCGTCCTCCAGAACGCCCGCGGCAGCCACCAGATATCCAAACATCAGCTTTTCCCCTCGAAGGAGTTACCGCACTTGCGGCAGACGATCTTCAGCTTGCCGTGACCCCGGGGGACACGCAGCGTGGTCTTGCAGGAGGGGCAGGTGAAAAACTTGTAGTCCTTGCGCTGCACCCATTTCTCCCGCCGGAACTTGAGATCGGCCAGGAACTTGAATCGGGCGCGCAGATACTTGCCGTTTTCCTCACGGCGCCGGACCAGGTTTTTCGAGAACATCCGAAAGTAGCTGTAGCCCAGCAGGGCGAAGACCGGCAGGTAGGCCAGCCACCCCGCGCTGCCGCGGAAAAAGGACGCAAATAGCAGCAGGACCAGATCCAGCCCCAGCAAAAACAGATTCAGTTGATCGATGCCGTTTCTCCCGGCCATGAAACGCGCCAGTTTTTCCTTCATGATGTCACCCGGCCCTCTGGAAGTACAGAGTCAATTTTATCACACAGCGGTGTGAAGGGATGAAAAATCTGTGAATTTCTGTGACGGTAGAATACCACAAAGTCCGACCTTGCACAAGGGTAAAGAAAAAACAGACGCGGCGTTTTGCGCCGCGTCTGTGGAAGAATCCATCAGCGAAGGTTCAGGGGCGTCAGATCCACGAAGTCCTCCAGCGGGGCGTCGTTCATCACCAGCTCGATGATCTGGCGGCCCAGAGGATCCAGCTCGTCGGTCATGAACTGCTGCAGCTGCTCTTTGAAGAAGTCCGTGATGATCTTGGCACCGGCGTCGAAGCCCTCAAAGCCAAGCCAGGACTGCAGCTCCGGCCGCAGGAAAGTGCGGCGGACGTACTGGCCGTCCAGCTTCATCTCATCCAGCGAGTAGCCGAAGAGCGGGCAGCGGGAGGGGACCAGGTGCTTCTTGCGGATCTGGCCGGTGCGGCGGGCCAGGTACTCGCGGCTGATCCATTCGCCCATGAAGCCCACCTGGTAGGCGCCGATGTACTGGTTCGGCAGCAGGATGTTCAGGGTGTTGGGGCAGTCCAGCATCTGGTGGAGCAGGAGGTTTGCCTGCGTGACCTTCAGACCCGTGGAGAAGGGCCAGTAGGAACCAACGCCCTCGGCCTTCAGACCACTGCCGGCGTTGGAGTCAGCGATGGAGGGGTTCTTGAAGCCGCGGGGCGCGATCAGACGCCAAACCCAGGCCAGGGACACGGGCACCACCTGCAGCATGCCCATGACGCCGTAGTTGGGCGCCATCTTGGTGGAGGGGGGCATGCGCACGCCGAAGGAGCGGACGTTGACCTCCTGAGGCTCGTTGCCGGGCACGATGCCGTCGACCATGTCGCGCGGAATGATGACGCGGGGGTTGGAGCAGGGCTTGCCCGTGGAGTCCATGATGTGCTCCCAGATCAGGCAGGTAGAGCCGGGCACGCCGTCCATGTTGAAGAATTCCAGCGGCTCGGAGGGATGGATGCTGATGCGCTCATACTCGGCGTTTTTGCCGTAGCTGGTGTCGCCGTCCATGCGCAGAAACCAGCCGTCCTCGGCGTCGGCGATCTTCAGATAGCCGGAACCGTCCTGAAAGTCCTTGTGGCTGAGGACCATGTCGTCGGCGATGGGGCGGATCTTGCAGGTCTCGGAGAGGTTGAGGTAGTATTTCTCACCGCTGACGGTGTGGATGCCCATGAGGATCTTGCTGTCGGGCTCGCGGTGGATCTCCTCCAGCATCTCGCTCTTGCCGCCGCCGGACGCGCCCTCGTGCATGAAGACGGTCTCGTTTTCGTAGGGGGACTCCAGCAGGGCGGCGGAGGCGTGATTGGTGATCCAACCCTCGTGCTCGCCGATATCCAGCAGCATGGAGAACACGCCCTTCTTGGCGGAGGGGCCGGGATAGAGGTTGTAGGAGAAGACCTCGTGCAGCGTGGCGGAGCGCTGATGAACCACCACCTGCTTGCCGTTGAAGTGGGTGTGCCGGAAGGGGGGCGCCACATAGATGATGGCGCGGGGATCAAAGATTTCGGGCACGTCGTAGATGGACATGAAGCCCTGCATGTTGGCCAGGGACAGGGCGAAGAAGGCGGCGTTGACCGGGCAGATCATCAGGCTGTTGTAGCCATAGTGCTTTCCGCCGGCCTTGAAGGGCAGCATGATCAGCTGCTGATTGCTCAGCCAGTCCATGGTCTCCTGGCGCAGCTTGGAGAAGGGATAGCCGTAGCGGTCGATGAAATAGGGCTTGTCGGAGGGCAGCTCGTCGCCGATGCGCATGCAGTCGGGGTCGCGGCGGCGCATGTAGTCCTCCATGAAGTTGACCACGGTGCCGTTCTTGCAGCGGACGACCTCGGCCTCCTTGACCAGACCCTTGCCCTCGATGGGGTAGCACACGTCATAGCGGGAGGAATGGGTGGGGCCGTAGGCCATCTCCATCAGCTCCTCCTTGGACTCCGGATAGACCAGGTAGCGGCTCTTCTGCAGAGCTGCCTTCAGGTCCTCCGGCAGGACAAATCGGTTGAAATAATTATCAGTATACAAAGAAATCCCTCTTTTCACGCAATATATGAATGGATAACCGCATCTTGTGACTATTTTAACACCGGCCGGCGGGACTTTCAACGAACAAAAAAACCGAAAAATTGCCCGGAAGCAGAGAGAAAAACCAGCCCCATCTGTACAGATTCACCAATACGAACCATTCTATGCGCCCCAAAAGGCGGCGGTTGAAAAAAAGCGGGAAAACGTGTAAACTGAAGGCAATGAAAAAAGACGGAGGACAGGCATGAAGCGCAATTTCAGGCTCACCCTCTGCTACGACGGCACGCGCTACCGCGGCTGGCAGAAGCAGGGAAACACCGACAACACCATCCAGGCCAGGCTGGAACTGCTGCTGTCCCGCGTGCTCGGACAGGCGGTGGAGCTGGCGGGCTCCGGGCGGACGGACGCGGGCGTCCACGCCTGGCGCCAGGTCTGCTCCTTCCGGGCGGAGACGGAAAAAAGCTGCGGCGAGCTTCTGAGTGAGATCCGGAAGTACCTGCCGGAGGATATCGGCGCCCTCTCCCTGGAGGAGGCGGAGCCCCGCTTTCACGCCCGTCTCAGCTGCCGGGAGAAAACCTATGTCTACCGCATCTGGAACAGCGCGCAGCCGGACGTCTTCGGGCGTCGGTATCGCACGGCCTGGCCCGGGGCGCTGGACGAGGCGGCCATGCGCCGCGCGGCGGCGCTGCTGATCGGCGAGCATGATTTCAGCGCCTTCTGCACCGCCAGGGGCAAAAAGAAATCCGCGGTGCGTACGATAAAAAACATCGAGCTTCGGCGGGACGGGGAGGAGCTGCGTCTGGTCTTCAGCGGGGACGGCTTTCTCTACAACATGGTGCGCATCCTCACCGGCACGCTGCTGGAGGTGGGAAGCGGCCGGCGCAGCGCCGAGAGCGTCGGGGAGGCGCTGGTGTCGCTTAACAGGGCGCAGGCGGGATTTACGGCACCGCCCCAGGGGCTGTTTCTCTGGGAAGTGCGCTATGACGGCGAAAACTGAAACACCCGGGGCGGAAACGCCCTTGCGCAAGCGGCAAAACCGCGGTAAGATGAATCAATCAACAGATCACGGGAGAGTGAAACATGGATAAAACCGAAATGACCCAGCTGCTGCATCAGGTGGCGGACGGCTCTGTCAGTCCCGAGGACGCGGCTTTGAGGCTCAAAATGCAGCCCTTTCAGGAGATCGGGGAATACGCCAAGGTGGACTTCCACCGGGGTATCCGCCAGGGCGTGCCGGAGGTGATCTACGGCTCCGGCAAGACGAAAGAGCACATCCTCGGCATCGCGAAGGCCATGCGGGCAAACGGCCAGAAGACCGTTCTCATCACGCGTCTGACCGAGGAGGCCGCGGACTTCGTGGCTGCCGAGCTCCCGCTGGACTATAACCCCCTGGCTAAAACCGGCCTGGTGGGCGAGCTGCCCACGCCTACCGGCAAGGGGAAAATCGTGGTGGCCACCGGCGGCACCAGCGATATCCCCGTGGCTGAAGAGGCCGCCGTCACGGCGGAGGCCCTGGGCAACGAGGTGGTGCGCCTGTATGACGTGGGCGTCTCCGGGATCCACCGGCTTCTGGGCAACATGGAGACCATCATGTCCGCAAGGTGCATCGTGGCGGTGGCCGGAATGGAGGGGGCGCTGCCCTCGGTCATCGGCGGGCTTGCCGATTGCCCGGTGATCGCGGTGCCCACCAGCGTGGGCTACGGGGCCAGCCTCGGCGGCGTGGCAGCACTTTTGAGCATGCTCAACTCCTGCGCCAGCGGGGTCTCGGTCGTGAACATCGACAACGGTTTCGGCGCGGGCTACATGGCCAGCATGATCAACCATCTGGACTGAACATGGAGTTGAGAGAATTCTTTTTGGAACACCCCCGGGCGGCCCTGGCCTTCTCCGGCGGGGTGGACTCCTCCTACCTGCTGTACGCGGGGCTGAAATGGGCGGAGAAGCTGGGCGTCTACTACGTCAAGTCTGCCTTCCAGCCGGAGTTTGAGCGGCGGGACGCCCTGCGCCTGGCCGGGGAGCTGGGCGCGCAGGTGACGGTGCTGGAGGCGGACGTGCTCTCCTGCGCGGAGGTGACCGCCAATCCGCCCGACCGCTGCTATTTCTGCAAACGCGTTATTATGTCAACCATAAAAGCCGCGGCCAAAGCGGACGGCTTTGACCTGGTGCTCGACGGCACCAACGCCAGCGACGACATCTCCGACCGCCCGGGTTACAGGGCCCTGGAGGAGGAGGGGGTGCTGAGCCCTCTGCGGCTCTGCGGCCTGACCAAGGCGCGCATCCGCGAGCTGTCACAGGAGGCCGGCCTTTTCACCTGGGACAAGCCCGCCTATGCCTGCCTTGCCACCCGGGTGAAGACCGGGGAGCCCATCACGGCAGAGACCCTGCAGGCTGTGGAGGCCAGTGAGGACGCGCTCTTTGCGCTGGGCTTTACGGACTTTCGCGTGCGCACGAGCCGGGGCGCGGCGAAGCTCCAGTTCATTCCGGAGCAGCTGCCGGAGGCTCAAAGGCGCTTTGGCGAAATCCGGGACAAGCTGGCGCCATATTTTGAGAGTATCGTCATCGATCCCGCAGGGAGGGAGAAGAGCAAATGAGAACACTGTACATCGACTGCGGCATGGGCGCGGCGGGGGATATGCTCACCGCGGCGCTGCTGGCGCTTTATAAAGATCAGGAGCGCTTCCTGCGCGAGATCAACACCGCCCTGGACGGGCGGGCGGTGGTCTCCGCGGCCCCTGATGTGAAATGCGGCGTGCATGGCCTGCACGTCACGGTCTCCATCAACGGGGACGAGGAGGGGGAAGAGCTGCACCACCATCACCACCACACCTCCATCGGCCAGATCCGGGACTTTTTGAAGGCGGCCCCCGTCTCCGAAAAGGTGCGATCCGACGCCATCGCGGTCTTTGACCGCATTGCCGCCGCGGAGGCCGCGGTGCACGGAGGGGAGATGGAGAACATCCACTTCCACGAGGTGGGCAGCATCGACGCCGTGGCGGATGTGCTGGGCGTGTGCCTGCTGATGGAGAAGCTTGCGCCCGAGCAGGTGCTGGCCTCTCCGGTCAATGTGGGCGGCGGCACGGTGAAATGTGCCCACGGCGTTCTGCCGGTGCCCGCTCCGGCCACGGAGATCCTGCTGCGGGACATCCCCTATTATGAGGGCGAGATCAAGTCCGAGCTCTGCACCCCCACAGGGGCGGCTCTGCTGGGACACTTCGTGGGGCGCTTCGGTCCGATGCCGCCCCTGCGGATTTCCGCCTGCGGCTACGGCACGGGCAAGAAGGATTTCGGCCGGCTCAACGCGGTGCGGGTGCTTTTGGGGGAGAGTGAGAGCGAGAAGGAGGGCTTGCTGGAGCTCAACTGCAACGTGGACGACATGACCGGGGAGGAACTGGGCTTTGCCCTGGAGGAGCTGATGCGCGCCGGGGCTCTGGACGCCTGGACCAGTGCAATCGGCATGAAGAAAGGGAGACCCGGCGTCCTGCTGCACGCCCTCTGCCGCCCGGAAAAGCGGGACAATCTGCTCCGCTGCCTGTTTCTCCACACAACCACCCTGGGCGTGCGGGAGAATGTCTGCGGCCGATACGCCATGGAGAGGGACTTTTCCACCGCGCAGAGCGCCTATGGCGAGGTGCGCGTCAAGCGCTCCCGGGGCTTCGGCGTCACCAGGGAAAAGCCCGAATATGAGGACCTGGCGCGCCTGGCCCGGGAACACGGCGTCAGCCTCAGAGATGTGAAGGACAGCATCAAATAAAGGATCTCAAACAGCCCCGCATGGGGCTGTTTTTTTCTTGTGCGGCAATTGTGTATTGCCTCCGCCTGTGGTATAATCAATATGTTATAAATGGCCTTTCTGTGCGCTCGGCGCCGGAGGAAAGGAGATCTGACATGAGAAGAAAAACCGGTTTCTGCACGCTGCTGTTGCTGGTGCTGATGCTGGCGCTGCTGCCGCAGTACGCCCTGGCGGAGACACCGCTGCTGCCGGAGGTGACGGCGGAGATGTGCGATGCCGCTTTCTGGGCGGAACGGCAGGAAGACCCGGACGCGCTCCTGGCCGACGCCGAACAGATCCGGGCGCTCAACCGCAGCTGTTGGGAGACCCCCGCCTGCATGATGACGGATATGGCCGGGGCGGAGGCGAGCTTTGACCAGCAGCGCTTTTACAAGAATATCTGGCGCGACGCCTTTGACGGCGCGGCCGGCTGGATGGCTGCCCCTTACTACGACAGTCAGGGCGCGGAGCTGATGGGGCCGGAGCTCAACCGGAGACTTGCCAACATCGGCGGCGATGCCGCGGCCGAGACGGCGGAGGTCGGCTACGGCATCTGTGTGCGCCGGACGGATGTGCTGGCCCTGCCCGGTGAGCAGCTGATGACGGATGAGCTGGGGGATCTGGACTTTGACTACAACCAGATCTCCTCCGTTCGGGTCAACGAGCCGGTGCTGGTGAAGGCCGAATCTGTGGACGGAAAGTATCTCTACTGCGACACGGACTGCGTTTCCGGCTGGGTGCGGGCGGAGGACATCGCCCTCTGCGCCGGCCGGGAGGAGTGGCTCTCGGCCTGGAGCTTCCCGGACGAGGAGGCACTGGTGGTCACCGCGGGCAAGCTGTATCTGGAAAACTCCAACGTCAACCCCGCCGGCAGCGAGCTGCTGCTCACCATGGGCACGGTGCTGCAGAGAGTGGCGGAGGAGGAATATGACGCCGAGGCTGTCAACCGCGCACCGTATCACAACTACGCCGTGTGGCTGCCTGTCCGCGAGGCCGACGGCAGCTACGGCAGAATCATCGGCCTGGTCCCTGCCAACCGCGGCGTCAGCGAGGGCTGTGTGGAGCTGACCACAGAGAATATTCTGAAGGTGGCCCTCTCCCGCCTGGGTGACGCCTACGGCTGGGGCGGGATGCTCAACTCCGTGGACTGCTCCGCCTTTGTCCGCGATGTGTACCGCTGCTTCGGGCTGACGCTGCCCCGCAACACCACCTGGCAGTCCAAGATGCCCGTGGAGAAGCTAGACGTGTCCCAGCTGGACGAGAACGCCAAGAGAGCCCTGCTGGACGAGCTGCCGGCGGGCGCCGTGCTGTATTTCAGCGGCCATGAGATGCTGTATCTCGGAAAAGCCGACGGACAGTACTATGTGCTCAGCGCTGTCAGCTCCATGCTCAGCCCCGACGAGGAGACGGGCGGCCGACTGCGGGTGCGCAGCATCGTCATCAGCAGCCTGGACACCAAACGCATGAACGGCCGCACCTGGCTGCAGGAGCTGAATCTGATGCTGCTGCCCTATGCGCCGCAGGAGACGGAGGCCGCAGCTGCCGGGACGGAGGAAGACGCCGAGGCCGCCGCGTCCAACGAAGCGGAGGAACCCGCCGAGACAGAAGAACCCGCCGAACTGGAGGAAGACGCCGAGACTGCCGTGCCCAACGAACCGGAGGTACCCGCTGAGACGGAAGAACCCACCGAACCGGAAGTTCCCGCCAAGCAGGCGGAGCCTGCGAAAGAGGAGCCCGCGCCCATCCGGCGGAAGCTCAGAAGTGTGAACACCCGGCATGAGGACCCCGATGAGCCCGCCGGGCCGCAGGAGCTCGTTGAAGAAAAGCCGCAGGAAGCTTCGGCTGAGCCGCAGAAGGACGCGGCGATTCCCACCCTGCCGGGCGGTCCCGCCAACAGCGCCTTTATGCAGCAGGCCATCGAGGAGGCGCTCTATGGCGTCGGCAGCCGCAGCGGCGGACCCTTTGGCAGCGTGATCGTCAAAGACGGCGCGGTGCTGGGCAAGGGCCATGACCGCACACAGAGCGGCGGCGACCACGCGGAGGAGCAGGCCATTGCCGAGGCAAAGAAAACACTTGGCAGTGAGGATCTCAGCGGCTGCATCCTCTATACCACCGCCCAGCCCTGTGAGGAATGCCTGCTTGCCTGCCGGGAAGCCAACATCGACTTTGTCCGCTACGGCTGCACCGCGGCCGACTGTACGCAATTCGGTCTGGAGATCGACGCGGGGGACAGCGGTGCGCAGAGCCCCGGCGCTTACCTGGTGTGTTCCGACCGGAGCGCCTGTCTGAGACTGTTTGCTTTGTACAACGAACTGGAAGCCGCCGGCTGAGCGTATTTGAAAAGGAGCTGCTATGACTGATCTGCAATTTGATGAAAAAACCCTGCGGGTGCTCAAACTTCTGTCCAGAACCTATCCCACCACCCAGGCCGTTTCCACCGAGATCATCAACCTGCGGGCCATATTGAACCTGCCCAAGGGGACCGAGCACTATATCAGCGATATCCACGGGGAGTATGAGGGCTTCCGCCACATCCTCCGCAACGCCTCCGGCTCCGTGCGGCGGAAGATCGACCAGACCCTGGGGGACTATGTCCCCTCGGCAGAGCGGGACGCGCTGGCGGCCCTGATCTACTACCCGGAGCGGAAGCTGCGCCACATGCGCCATGAGGGGACTCTGACCAAGGAGTGGTACACCATCACGCTCAAGCAGCTGGTGGCCGTGTGCAAGATCACCACCTCCAAGTACACCCGTTCCAAGGTGCGCAAGATGCTGCCCAAGGACTTCGAGTACATCATCAGCGAGCTGATGACCACCGGCAGCAAGGACTTCAACAAGGAGGAGTACTTCGGCCAGATCATCGACTCCATCATCGACATCGACGCCGCTGACAGCTTCATCACCGCCATGTGCCATCTGATCCAGGATTCGGTCATCGACAAGCTGCACATCGTGGGCGATATCTACGACCGCGGCGACAGCCCCCATCTGGTGATGGACGAGCTGGAGAAGCAGCGCTATGTGGACATCCAGTGGGGCAACCACGATATCCTCTGGATGGGCGCGGCCTGCGGCAACCTCTGCTGCATCGCAAACGCCGTGCGCATCTGCCTGCGCTATAACAACTACGACTTCCTGGAGGACGGCTACGGCATCAATATGCGGCCGCTGTCCCTGCTTGCCATGGAGACCTATGCCGACGATCCCTGCGCCTGCTTTGCCCCCAAGGGCAGCGCCCACGGTGTCGTGGATGCGCATAACGACGCCATCATCGCCCGCATGCACAAGGCAATCTCCGTCATCCAGTTCAAGCTGGAGGGGCAGGCCGCCAAGGCCCACCCGGAGTATGACATGGAGGACCGGCTGCTGCTGGACAAGATGGATCTGCAGCGCGGCACAGTGACAATCGCGGGGGAGGAATACCCGCTGCTGGACACGCATTTTCCCACCCTGGATCCCGCAGACCCCTACGCCCTCAGCGCCGAGGAGCAGAAGGTGGTGGAGGGGCTGCACACCTCCTTCCTCAACTGTGAAAAACTCCAGCGGCACATCGACTTTCTTTACAAGAAGGGCTCCATGTACCGCTACTACAACAACTGCCTGATGTTCCACGGCTGCATCCCCATGGAGCCGGACGGCAGCTTTTCCGAGGTAGACGTCTACGGCGTCCGGTGCCATGCCCGCAGCCTCTTTGACCGCTGCGAGGAGCTGGTCCACCAGGGGCGCTACTCCAAGGACAAGGGCAGAAAGCAGCGCGGCGCGGACTTCATGTGGTATCTCTGGTGCGGCAGCAAGTCGCCGCTGTTCGGCAAGGACAAGATGGCTACCTTCGAGCGATATTTCATCGCCGACAAGAAGACCCACAAGGAGACCTCCGACCCCTACTTCACCGTGGCTTACAACGATGCGGCCTGTGACCGGGTGCTGGAGGAGTTCCAGATCAAAAATCCCCGGGCGGTCATCATCAACGGCCACATCCCCGTCAAGATCAAGAAGGGAGAGAGCCCCGTCAAGGTGGAGGGAAGGCTTGTCATCATCGACGGCGGCATGTCCAAAGCCTACCAGTCCGTCACCGGCATCGCGGGCTATACGCTGGTGTCCAATTCTCACCAGATGTATCTCTCCGAGCACGAGCCTTTCGCCTCCGTGGAAGAGACCGTTTACCACAACAAGGATATCGAATCCCGCGTGATCCCCATCAAGACCTATGTGGAGCGGGTCACCATCGCCGACACCGACGACGGCCATGAGATCGCCTCCCGGATCGAGGATCTGGAGCAGCTTCTGCTGGCCTACCGCGCCGGTGCCGTCAAGCAGGGCAAAGACTGATTCTATGCAGGAGAATGTGTTTCTATGAACGAGCTGAACGTATGCCTCATCAACGACTCCTTCCCGCCTGAGATCGACGGCGTGGCCAACGCCGTCACCAACTACGCCGGGATCATCCACCGGGATTTCGGAAAGGCCACCGTGGTCACCCCGGACAATCCCGAGGCGGATGACAGCGTGTTTCCCTTCCCGGTGCTGCGCTATCCCAGCGTGGATCTGACGAAGCTGGTGGGCTACTATGCGGGCTTTCCGTTTTCCCCCGAGGTGCAGCGGAAGCTGGTGGGGGAGAGCTTTGACATCATTCACAGCCACTGTCCCATCACCTCCACCATGCTGGCCCGCTCCCTGCGGGACCGCATCCACGTCCCCGTGGTGATGACCTATCACACCAAATTCGACATCGACATTGCCAACGCCGTCTCCAGCAAGCTGCTGCAGGAGGAGGCCAAGCGTCTGCTGGTGATGAACATCTCCGCCTGCGACGAGATCTGGACCGTCAGCCGCGGGGCGGGGGAGAACCTGCGCTCCCTGGGTTACGAAGGGGAGAGCATCGTCATGCCAAACGGCGTGGACTTTCCCCTGGGCCGGGTGGAGGATTCCCTCATCGACGAGGTGACCGCCGGCTTTGATCTGCCCGCCGGGGTGCCGGTATTCCTGTTTGTGGGCCGCATGATGTGGTACAAGGGCATCCGGATCATCCTTGACGCGCTGAAAAGCCTGCGCGAGGCGGGCCAGGTCTTCCGCATGGTCTTCGTGGGCGGCGGCGCGGACAAGGAGGAGATCGTGGCTCATGCCCGGGAACTGGACCTGACAGACTGGGTTTTCTTCACCGAACCCATTCACGACCGCAACCGCATCCGCGCCTGGTACTGTAGGGCAGATCTGTTCCTCTTCCCCTCCACCTTTGACACCAACGGTCTTGTGGTGCGGGAGGCGGCGGCCTGCGGCCTCGGCAGCGTGCTGATCGCCGGAAGCTGCGCGGCGGAGGATGTGCGGGACAATGTCAGCGGCTTTCTCATCGAGGAAAATGCGGAGAGCATGGCGGCCATGCTGGAGACGCTCTGCCGCACGCCGGAGAGAATGCGGGAGGTCGGCCAGGGCGCCATGCGGGAGATCTATATCTCCTGGGACAGCGCCGTGAAAAACGCATGCGAGCGCTACGGCGTGGTGATGGAAAACTACCGGGCGGGGAAGTACCCGGCACATGAGGGTCTCTCAGACGACTTTATCCACAATATCTCCGAGAGTATGGACGCCTACAACCGCACGATGGACTTCCGCCGTGAGCGGGTGCGCGAGGTGACAGAGAGCTATCGCCGCCTGGTGGCCGAACTCCAGGAGGAGCGGGACAGGCGGCTGCAGGAATTCCAGAGCGCGCCGCAGAGACTTGCCGCCGAGTGGCAGGAGAAAGAGCGGCTGCTGCGCGCAAAGCTGGAAGAGATCAGCCACACCTGGGATCGGTTTATGTAAATAATATTACGTTAAGAATATTATGTTAATCAAACAGAAACAGCCCCGACTCTTGTCGGGGCTGTTTCTGCGTCAGGGTTTAGGATGTTCCCGCTGGTATTTCAGACGGGTGGCAAGGCCGCCGCGCAGATGGCGTTCAGCCTTGTTAAGATCCAGAAGCTGCCGAACCTCGCTGTAGAGCCCCGGGTTGAGCCGGGGCAGACGCTCCGTCAGATCCTTATGTACCGTGGACTTGGAGACGCCGAAGACAGCGGCCGCCGCGCGGACGGTCGCCCGATGGTCAATGATATATGCGGCCAGGTCGCAGGCCCGCTGCTCGATGTTGGGTTGCACTCACACCACTCCCTGTGCGCGGCATCGCCGCGCATTTCCTGCTCCATCTATATGAGGGCGCGAGAGGGGATATGAGAGCTCTGCCGGCGGGAGCGATCCCTGAAAAAAAACCCCCGACCGGAGCGCGTGGCTCCGATCGGGGCGAGATAGAAAAGGGGAATGTTTACAGTTCGTTGTACAGCAGCCACCGGATAAGATAATCCGCAATTTCCAGATGGTTCTTTTCCAGCATCATCATGTGGCTGTTGCCGTATTCAAGTGGTACGAAGGTCCAATCGTCCACAAAGTCTATCTCAGCGCCATCCTAGATCTGTATGACCGGCGTATTGTAGCCTTCGTAGTCAGTGATCACAATGATAATCCGCTGGTCTTCGATACCTTCCGAGCTGCTGTTGCGGCAAATCCGGAAGCTCATCCGCTGTTCCACAGCGACCGGGGATACCAGTATACGAATAGAACCTTTCACTCCATGCTTGAAGAAGCCGGAATGCTGCAAAGCATGTCCCGCATAGCCAAATGCATTGATAACGGCCCGATGGAGGGCTTCTGGGGAATTCTGAAACGGGAACGCTACTATGGGAAGCGATTCACAGACCGGGAGACTCTCGTAAAGATGATTGAAGACTACATCGACTACTACAATACAAAGCGACTCCAACGTAACCTCGGCATTCTGACGCCGATGGAAAAGCATCAGCAGTTCCTCGTGGCAGCATAAATGAAACCCGCAAATTTCGTATGGATGCCTCAGCAACCATATGAAATCTGCGGGTACCACAGCACCGCAGTGCTGTGAACTTTCCTTTAATTATTTCACTGTCCTCTTGACGGGATGCAGTTCAGTTGTTTATAATATCCGCAAAGGACTTCTTTCCTGTGAGAGCGCTTCCGTTTGCGCGCTTTCTTCAAAAGGGCAGGGCATGGAAGCACGGCATGCATGCCGGTGATCCGGTCATCCCGGCAAAACAAAAAGGAGGGTAGCACATGGATTATTCAAACGTGGATCTGCAGGCGCTGGAAAAAAAGCTGATCGCTTTTCGCCGGGAGAGACACAGAAGACCTGAAAACGCGTGGACGGAATTCCTGACCACTTCCGTGATCACGCACGAACTGGAAAAGCTGGGCTTTTCCTGTCGGATGGGAAAAGAGATCCATACCGCCGGAGATCGGTACGGCGTGCCGTCGGAGGCTTATCTGGAGCAGTGCATGGAGCGGGCGATCGCCGAAGGGGCGGACCCGGATCTGGTGGAAAAGATGCGCGGCGGCTACTGCGGCGTGGTCGGCGTCCTGGACACAGGGAGGCCCGGCCCGACGACGGCCCTGCGCGTGGACATCGACTGCAACGACGTGGAAGAGTGCCGGGAAGACGACCACCTGCCCCACCGGGAGGGCTTCGATTCCCTGCATCCGAAGCTGATGCACGCCTGCGGGCATGACGGGCACACGGCCATCGGCCTCGGCGTGGCAACGCTGGTTTCCGCCTGCGCGGACCAGCTGTGCGGGAAGATCATGATCATCTTCCAGGCGGCGGAAGAGGGCGGGCGCGGCGCGTCTTCGGTTGCCCAGAGCGGCATCCTGGACGGCGTGGATTATCTCTTCGGCGGACATCTGACTGCGAAGATGCCTTATGGTCAGATCTATACCGGAAGTAAGGAGCTGGCCTGCAGCTACAAGGTCGATGCCTTCTTCCACGGCCTCAACGCACATGCCGGCGCATCGCCCGAAGCCGGGCACAACGCCGCGGCCGCCGCTGCGAATGCGATCCTGAACGCGCTGGCGATCTCGAGAAGCGGCAAGGGCGTCACCCGCGTCAATATCGGTTCCGGGGAGTTCGGACTGGGTCGGAACGTGATCCCCGATCATGCGGTTTTGAGGGCCGAGGTGCGCGGGGGCAACAATGAACTCAACGAATATATGTTCGAGCGCCTGCTGCACGTGTTCAGAAGCTCCGCCGACATGTATGACTGTACCTTTGACTATAAAATCGTCGGCTATTCCATCGACGCGCCCAGCGATCCGGAGCTGATGGAGCTGGCGCGCGCATGTGCGGCGGACATCGGGGAGATCACTGCCGTGGGAGAGTACAATCCTCTGGCCGGCGCGGGCGACGACGTCACGTTCCTCATGCACGAAGTGCAGAGCCACGGGGGAAAGGCCACTTATCTTGCCGTCGGTGCAGACGGAGACGCGCCGCACCACAACCCACGCTTCGACATCAACGAGAAGTGCATTCTCACCGCGTGCAAGCTCTACGCCAACATGATCGGCAGGCTGAACGGAAAGAGCGGGAACCCATGATTGACCTGATCAGCGATACGGTAACGCTGCCCTCCGCAGCGATGCTCGGAAGCATCCTGAACGCCCCGCTGGGCGACGCCGGGCGTCTGGACGGCAGGGGGCGCGGAGAAGATCCCACCACCAACGCGCTGGAAGATCTGGCGGCAGAGCTGATGGGGAAAGAAGCGGCCCTGTTTTTCCCGACAGGGACCCTGGCAAACACCTGCGCGGTCCTGACGCACTGTCCCGCGGGCAGCCGTGTCCTGGTCGAGGAAAGGCAGCATATCCTGGTATCGGAGAAAATCTGTTTCCGGGCAGACGGCTTCCGTATGGAAGCGGCCACCTACCGGCTGCAGGAGGACGGCAGCCTGGATGCGGAAGCGATCCGGCAGATCCTGCAGACGCAGCCCATCGCCCTGGTCTGCCTCGAGAACACCCACAACTACTCCGGCGGGAAGTGCATCCTGCCGGATTCCATGAAAGCGGTGCAGGCCCTGTGCCGGGAGCGCGGGATCCCGGTGCATCTGGACGGGGCGCGGATCTTCAACGCCGCCGAGGCGCTCGGCCTTGCGCCGAAGGAGATTGCGGCATGCTGCGATTCGGTCATGTTCTGCGTTTCCAAAGGGCTGGGCGCCCCCATCGGCTCCCTGCTCTGCGGAACGGCGGCCTGGATCGAAAAAGCGAGGGCGTGGCGCAGGCTGCTGGGCGGGACCATGCGGCAGAGCGGGGTCGCCGCGGCCTGCGGGATCTACGCCCTGCAGCACAACATTCCCGGATTGGCAGAAGACAGGCGCCATGCGCAGCAGCTTTCCGGACTGCTCCGTGACCTGAAGCGGATCCGGGTCGACCCCGCTCCGCACAGCAACATCCTGCTGCTGGATCTTTCCGCGGCTGGGATATACGGAAAGCGATTCTGCGCCATGCTGCAGGAACGCGGGGTGCGCGGCTCCGTCGTCTCGCCGGAGGAAGTCCGCCTTGTCTTCCACGCCGGGATCACGGCGGAAGACGTGCCGGCCGCAGCGAAGGCGGTCCGGGAGATCGACGGGCTGTGTGCGGCGGGGCTTTCCCAATAAACAGATGCCCGGCTTGATATTATGAGAAAGCAGCAGGAGGCGTGAAGCCTCCTGCTGCTTTCATGATCAGAGCCCTATTTCTCCGAGCCAGCGGAGAAGCAGGTCTGCGATTTCCAGATTGTTTTTTTCCAGCATCATCATGTGGCTGTTGCCGTGAATTCCAGCGTCACTCGGCGAAGAGCCCGGTCTGCACGCTGTACCAGCGGTAGGGCTCAGGATTGAAGCCGCGGGCAGTGCTGCCGCGGGCCTTGAGGATTTCGTTGACCTCGGCAAAGTAGGCGTTGAGATCCTCGTCCTTTGCGCGGGCGTTGTTGTGATGCAGTGGCAGGCAGAGCTGCGCACCCATCTGCTCGATCATGCCGGCAAACTTCTCCGCTCTGTAGCTGCGGATACGGTGGCAGAGCATAAGATTGGGTTTCTCGTCCCGCACGTGGCGGATGTGGTCCTCATAATCGCGCCCGGCCTGAAAGTCAATTTTGTAGTTGTTGGGCAGCTCGATTATGTAGTTGAGGTTAAACATGGAGCCGAGAGGCCCGAAACGGCTGGGGCACGGGATGCCGAAGCCCTCGGAGCCGTCATAAAGGCAGCGTGGATCGCTGGGACGCTGGAACTTGCCTTCACGAAAAGCCCGGTTGTCGTGTGCGCCGGGATAGACCTTAAGGGTAAAATCGTCGAAGTAATAGGTGTTGCCGGGATAGAGCGGATAAATGGCCGCATAAGGAATGTCAAAAGTCTTTGCCACTTCCTCGGCGCAGTAGGCCGGAACCAGCACGCGGCCGTAGAAACGGTGCCAAAGCTCGCCGACAAGGTTCGAGTGATCGCCGTGGACATGGTTGAGCAGGATGTAGTCCGCGCCGGTAAAGTCATCGACGGAGAAGCCGGACTGGGCGTAGACCTGCTTTTCCATCTTCTGGTTTTTTGTCAGTTCTTCCTCGGGGATACCGTCAAAGTGGTTCATATCCCAGTAGAAAGGGTCAGTGACGAGAACTTTCCCGTTCGGCAGACGCATTTCGTAGCACTGGACGGAGATCCAGCGGAGCTTGAGGGCTTCGGAACGGATGCTTTCAAGATAGGGCTGCATGGAAATACCTCCTGTCAAAATGATCGATTTGTTCCGTTTTTTCTGATTTCACTATACCGTACAGCGAGGTATTATTCAAACTGATTTTTCTCTTGTATTTATTCCTTTTTGTAATATAATGGTGCCGAAAGGGGGCGGCAGCGTGAACATCAAAGACTATGAGTACATCTTTGAGATTTCCCGCTGGGGCAGCATCTCCAAGGCGGCGGAAAAGCTCTGCATCACCCAGGGCGCGCTGACAAAATTTCTGCAGCGGGTGGAGTATGAGCTCTCCGCTCCGCTGTTTATCCGCAGGGGCAACCACCTGGTTCCGACGAAAACCGGCGCTCTGTATCTGGCCAAGGCGCGGCAGATCATCGATCTGGACCATGAGCTGGGCGAAGAGATTGCCCGGCTCAACTCCTCCCAGGACGCGGCGATCAGCTTCGGCTACCCCATGGGGATGCACGCCTTTGTGATGGAGTATCTGCTCCCGGCTTTTTTTGCCGAGTGCCCGGACGCCAGCGTCCGACTTGTGGAGGACAGCTCCAAGGCCATCATTCAGGATCTGGACGAGGGAAAACTGGATCTGTGCCTGGCCTACTCCTCCGAAAAGGAGAGCGCGCTGGAATATGATCTGCTGGCCGTATCACGCACGGTGCTGGCCGTACCGAGCAATTCCCCCCTGGTAAAACGGGGGGAGAGGATAGCGGGGCAGACCTATCCGGTCCTGTATGATTCCTCCTGGCTGGAGCAGCCATATATCCAGATCGCGCAGCACACCCGATCCGGAAAGGTCGCGGAGAACTATTTCCGGCAGATCGGCCGGCGGCCTTTCAGCCGCATCTATGTGGATGACACCCGCAGTGCGCTTTCCGCGGTGGAGCAGGGCCTGGGCAACTGTCTGCTGACCGCCATCCCGCACACGGACAAGCTGGTGAATTATCTGATCCTGCCGGATTTTCTGCCGGAGGAGCAGAATGTCTTCCTGATCACCCGCAGGAAAGATGCACCCGGCAAATCCCTCAAATGTCTGTGCCGCCTGGCACATGAGCTGTATCAGGAGTTTTAAAAACGCTCGAAGCCGCCGCTGCGGCTTCGAGCGTTCTGCTCCGGTTATGATAAATATGCAAGGACGCGTTCGGCTACGTAGCTTTCGCCGGCCTGCCACTCGTCGTAGAGGTTGACAAGGAAGCCGTGGCGGCTGTTTTCAAAGCAGCGAAAGGTGGTGGGCACGCCGGCAGCACGGAGCTTCTCCGTGTAGCGCTCCGCCTCTTCAACCAGGTTGTCCCGCCCGGCGGTGACAATGTCCGTGGGCGGCAGACCGCGCAGCTGTTCCGCGGGGGTCAGAGCCAGGGAGACGTCAAAATTTGCGCGCTCCTCAAAGACGCGGTTGTAGAAAAAGCCGTAATACTCGGTGCTCTTGCCGCGCTCGTCCAGCTCTTCACCCTTGAAGTGATCGTTGTAATTGTCCGCCGGGAGATAGCAGAGGATTTGTGCGAGAGGCTTCAGCGCGGTCTTTCCGCGCCACATCACGCCGCCGAGCAGATTGCCGCCGGCGCTCTGCCCGCAGAGGATCACGCGGGCGGGGTCACCGCCGTATTTGGCACAGAGCTCCGGCAGCTCGTCCAGCAGCGCCTCCAGCTCTTCCAGCGCAGCGGGGTAGGGGTGCTCCGGCGCCAGCACATAGTCCGCATCGAAGATCAGGCAGCCGGTGCGCATGGCCATGCGGCGGCAGAAATAGGTGTCGCGCTCCGTGTGGGGCATGGTCCATCCGCCGCCGTGTACATTGACCAGGACGGGGCGCTTCCCCGTGCCGCGCTCCCTTTTCTGCACCACATAGACATGAGACGTGCCCCATGCGGTATCGACACGGATTTCTTCAACCGTCGTCTCGCCGTCCAGACTGCGCAGCAGAGGCTTCATCTCCTCCGGCACGCGCTTTTCCGCCATGGTGCGGGCGCGTACGGCGATCTCCAGCAGCTCGGCCTCGCTCAGATCGCGGCAGCTCTCGATAAACTCTCTCCGATTCATGGCATGCCCCTCAGATATCGTAGACGGAACCGTCATGGGCGATCTGGGCGGAGATGCTTCTGGCCTTGGCCGGGAAGCGCTCGCAGATGTTGTCCACCAGTTCGATGCCGATGCCGGGGCGGTCGGGGATCACGATGTAGCCTGCGTCTTCCACGAAGGCCTCTTTGGTCATCTCAGCTTCGTTGCCCGTGTGGTAGAAGGACGGGAACTCCTGAATGGCAAAGTTGGGGATCGCGGCGTCCAGCTGGAGGCAGGCGGCGGTGGAGACGGGGCCCAGCGGATTGTGCGGCACGATCTTGCAGTAGTTGGCCTCGGCCATGGCGGCCACCTTCTTGGAGGGGGTCAGTCCGCCCAGGGCGCAGACGTCGGGCCGAACATACTTGGCCGCGTGCTTCTGGAAGGTGGTCTCAAACTCCTGGATGTTGATGAAGCGCTCGCCGGTGGCGATGGGGATGCTGGTGCGCCGGGCGATATCCGCCATAGCTTCGGGGCTGTCGGGCGGGATGGGATCCTCCAGAAACAGCGGGCGGAACTCCTCCACGCCCTTGGCAAAGGCGATGGCCTCCATCGGGTCCATGCTGCGGTGGCATTCGAGGATCAGGTCAAACTCATCGCCCACGGCTTCGCGCACGGCCTTGACCTTGGCGATGTAATCGGAGACCTTGGCGTTATACACGCTGGAGCGGCGCTCGGCCTGGCTGAGACGGATGTCGCCGGTGATCATGAGGCGGGCGGCGTCAAAGCCCATCTCCTTGATCTTGAGGCACCCATTGGCCATAGTCTCGGGGGTGAACTGAAAACAGGCCTCGTAGGAGCGCACCTTGTCGCGGCACTTGCCGCCCAGCAGCTCATAAACCGGCACGCCCAGGGCCTTGCCCTTGATATCCCAGAGGGCGATGTCGATGGCGGACAGGGCGCTCATGAGGATGGAGCCGCGGAAGTACATGCTGCGGTAGAGATAATTCCAGTGGTGCTCGATGCGGAAGGGATCCTGGCCGATGAGATAGCTCTCCATCTTTTTCAGCACGCCCACGCAGCCGTCGAGATAACCCCAGGCGCCGACCTCGCCGGTGCCGTAGATGCCGGAATCGGTGTGGACCTTGAGAAAGAGATATTTGCTGGCCGGTAAAAGCTCAATGGATGTGATTTTCATAAGCAGCCTCCCCAATCAGAATGTGTCATAAAGAATAAATGTTTTTTATTTGCGGGTCTTGAACTTCTTCTGAGATTAGAATATTATAATTTCATGGAACTGTCCAATATATGTTTCTTGCATCTCACATCAATAAGATTTATCCAAACAGGACAAGCTTGCAAGTTGCATAAAAAATATTGATTCAATTTGGCGAAGTTTCCTAATGCGAGGGGGCGCAGACCGTGCTTTACGAAAAACTGGACTATGTGATAGCCATCGCCGAGGAGCAGAATCTGACCCGGGCGGCAAAGAAGCTCTACATCTCCCAGCCCACGCTGACCATGTATCTCAACCGTCTGGAGGAATCGTTGGGCGTGCAGCTCTTTGACCGGAAGAAGAACCCCGTCCTGCTCACGCCCGCCGGAAAGCACTATATCGAAAAAATGCGGGAGATCGCGGAGGCCGAGCAGATCCTCCGCGGCGAGCTGCGAACCATATCCGATCCGGCGCGAACCTTCCGCATCGGCAGCTCTCGCGTGCGCGGCCACTACTGGCTGCCGCCGCTGCTGCGCCTGCTGTCGGAGCGCCACCCGGAGCTGAGCTTCACAGTCAGTCTCGGCTCGGAAAAGCAGCTGCAGAAGCTGCTGGAAAAGGACTCCATCGACGTGGCGATCGGCACGCTGGCCGACATTCCGGAGAGCGATATTCCGCTTGTCTATGAAGATGTGGCGCTGGAAAAAATGCTGCTGGTGGCGCACAGGAAATTCGGCCTTGTCCCGCCGGAGGAGCGCGGGGACAACAGCCCGGACCGCCTTTACCAGCTCAACCCGTCAAGTATACAGAACCTGCCTTTTATCACACCATCGGCCGCAAACGGCATGTATCTGTCGTTTCAGGAGCTGATCGCGCAGTACAACATTCGGCCCGGACACATTCTCGTGATCGACACGATGACGACAGGCCTGAAGATGGCGGTGCAGGGACTCGGCGTACAGCTGATTTCAGCCGGTATTTTGATTGCCCTCTCGCCGGAGGAGAGACAGGAGCTGGATTTCTGCCGGCTGCCGGACTTTCCGGCGTCGCGCCGATGCTCCGCCGTCTGGCGTGAAGACACCGATCAAATGCCGCTGATCCGGGAGGTCACCCAGCTTCTCCGGGAAAAAGTGCTGCCGCAAATGATTTACACGGAGGTAATCGAACATGGAGCAGAGCAGTAAATACGGCCATCTCATCCTCTCCGAGCTCAAGTATGAGCCGGACATGGCCCCGGACTTTCGGGAGATCTACCGCCGGTTTGCCGAGCGCGTGCTGTGGATCGACGGCAATCTCGTCCCCGGCGCCTTTCAGATGAACGTCTCCTGGTACAAGGAGGTACCGGCCCTCGACCCCATTTTTGCCGAGCACAGCCACGCCTCCGCTGAGATCATCGGCTTCTTCGGCTCCGATCCGGAAAACCCGCGCGAGCTGCACGGCGAGGTGCGCGTGATCTTTGACGGGGAGGAACATACGCTGACGCGCTCGTCTCTGATCTTCTTCCCGCCGAACCTCCCGCACGCCATCCGCATCCTCCGCGTGGACAGACCGATCTTCCACTTCTCTGTTGTTACAGAGAGCGAATACAACGGCGGGGCCTATGCGAAATAAAAAAATCCACCGGCGAAAGCCGGTGGATTTTTTATGCGTAAGGAATCAGAGAACAGGCAGGACGGTCATGATCCAGCCGACGGAGATGACGCAGCCAATGATGGCAAACAGCCAGCCGCCCTTGAACAGATCCTTCTGGTCGTATCCGCCGTACTCCATCATGTAGGGGACGGCAGCGGTGGCCATCGGGGTCATGAACGCGGTCAGAGCGCCCGCCTGGATCAGGATGATGAGGCCGCGGGGGTCGCCGCCGATCTGGTAGCAGGTGGCGATGGCGATGGGGATGAAGATCAGCATCGCGCCGCGGTTGGACATGAACTGGGTCAGCACGAAGGGGACGATGAAGAAGATGAAGCCGACCACGTAGTTGTTGTTGACAGCGGAGACGACCTTGGCAATGCCGCCGCCGATCCAGTCACCGGCACCGGTGGAGGACAGGGCGCCCGCCATGGCCAGCGCGCCGACGATCAGGAGCAGCATGCTCAGAGGAATCGCCTTGCCGGCCTCCTTGGGAGTGAGGACGCGGCAGATGATCATGAGAACGGCGCCGATCAGGCAGATCTGCCAGATGGCGAGGGACTTGAGGACACTGGCCTGGAGCATGAGGGCGAGGGCGGTGCCGAAGAAGATCACGATGCCGGCGGCCTCGGAGAAGGCGGGCAGAGCCTTCTTCTCAGCGGTCTTGTGGACTTCGCTCTCAGCGGTGTTGACAGAGGGGGTGTCGGGGGAGAAGCGGGGCATGATGAAGGCGCAGTAGACAACGGTGAAGATCAGCATGGGCAGACGGGCCTTCATGGGATCGAAGAACTGAACCTCGGGCATAACGCCGGTGAAGTTCTCGAGCTTGTCATAGTAAGCGGCGATGTAGCCGTTGAGCTCGGCAGCCTGGGTGGCGCCGGTGCCGATGGGCAGGGTGCAGCAGGTGGCGATGGAGGTGATGCCGAGGGCCAGGGCGATCTTGGACTTGGAGATGCCCATGGAGTCGGCGGAGGCCATGCAGAGGGGAGCCACGATACCGAAGACGACGACGGGGCTCTGCACCATCTGGCTGAGCAGCATGGCGAGGATGCAGTACATCAGCAGCACCTTGGAGAGGCTGCCCTTGGCCATCTTGGAGATGGAGTTGGCGAGGTTGGTGCAGAACTGGGTGCGGTTGAAGCCCGCGGCAACAACGCTCATAGCGCCGATCATGATAACGTTGTTGTTGGAGAAGTACGCGAGGGCGTCCTTTGCGGTGAGGCAGCCGGTCAGAGCCAGCGCGGAAATGGAGGTCATGGCCACCGTGGCCAGGCTCCACACGCCGGTCATGTAGCCGACACAGGTGAGGACGAAGATCACCAGGCAGATGATGAGTTGCGTAGACATGTTTTCCTTTTTCCTTTCTCTTTTTTATTTTGCTGTTCCTCATGGAGGAACGACTTTCCCGTGGATTCTAATGCCAGTTTACCATGTGAAAAACTATTACTCAAATTCTAAATATTCATCGTTTCATGCCATAAGGGAATAGCTTTTTTACTGGTCACAGATGGAGCCGTCCAGATTCAGACGCGTCATGACCTTGTGGGGGCGGAAGGGGAACTTCTCTTCCAGATTGTCGATCACGTCGATGCCGATGCCGGGCTCCTCGGGGACGGGGAGATAGCCGTCCTTCATCTCGGGGATGTGGTCGACCATGTCGCACTGGCGCAGCTTCACGCCGCTGCCGGTCAGGTGGTCGGCGGTGGAGGCGGCGAAGGGATTGGGGTATTCGGTGATGGCAATGTTGTCGGTGGCGGCGACGAACTGCAGCACGGCGTTGGTCATGACAGGGCTGCAGGGGTTGTGGGGCACCAGACTCTTGTGGTGGGCCTCGGCCACGGCGGCGATCTTTTTGGCTCCGGTAAAGCCGCCGCAGACGCCGAGAGAGGCACGCACGTAGCTGCAGGCGCCGCGCTCGAGCAGCATCTCAAACTCGTGATAGGTGTTGATGCGCTCGCCGGTGGCGATGGGGATACGGCACTGGGCGGCGACCCGGCCCATCTCGTCGAAGTTGTCAGGCCGGATGGGGTCTTCCAGGAACATGGGGTTATAGGGCTCCAGCCGTGCGGAGAGCTGGACGGCAAGTCCCGGTTCCAGCCGGCGGTGCAGCTCCAGACAGAGGTCGACCTCCTCGCCCACGGCCTCGCGCACCTTGGCGATGCGGCGCTCGGCTTTGTAGAGCAGGGCGGCGTTGCCGTCGCGGAAGGGGTCGGTGCGCGGCTCGTCCAGGTAGGGGTTCAGGTGGCCGAGAGCGGTATAGCCCTGCTCCACGCCCTTGACGGCGTTTTCGATCAGTTCCTCCTCCGTATGGCCGGAGGTGTGATTGTAGACACGGACCTTGTCCCGGCACTTGCCGCCCAGCAGGCGGTAGACGGGGACGTTGAAGAATTTGCCCGCAATATCGTAGAGGGCGATGTCGATGGCGGACATGGCGCCCATGACCGCCGCGCCGCGGAAGTGGGAGTAGCGGTACATATACTGCCAGTGATGCTCGATGTCCAGCGGATCCTTCCCGATCAAATACTCGGACAGGGTCAAAATCGCCTGGGCCGAGGCCTCCAGAAAGCCCCAGGCTCCGCTCTCGCCGAGACCGACGATTCCCTCGTCGGTGTAAATTTTACAGTAGACTGCGCGGTTTGCCCGCAGAACCTTGACGTCGGTGATCTTCATAAGCGGCTCCTCACTTTACTCTGAACGGCGCCATCACGTCAAAATCGATATCCAGCCCCGCGCCGGGCGCCTGAGAGGGACTGACGGTGCCGTCGGGATTGAAGACGACGGGATTCTTGAACGCCTCGTAGACTTTGGCGTCATACTGGGGCGGATAGAACTCGGCGATGGTGGCATTGGGGACAGCGCAGTCGAGATGCACGTGCACCTGCTGCTGACCGTGTGGGCTCATGTCGAGGCCGAAGGCGTCGGCCATGCCGGCGATCTTCATAAACTCCGTCACGCCGCCGAGACAGGTGGCGTCGGGATTGAGAATGGCAATGCCGTGGGCTTTGGTGATGAGATCACGGAAGCCGTAGCGGGAGACCTCGTTCTCACCGCCCGCGATGGGGATGACGGTCTTGCCGGCGACCTTGCTGTAGCCGTCATAGTCGTCGGCGTCCACCGGCTCTTCCAGCCAGTAAGGGTGGTACTCCTCCACCATTTTGGCAAACTCCACCGCCTCATAGAAGCGATAGGCGCAGTTGGCGTCGAGCATGAGCTTGGTGTCGTCACCGATGACCTCACGCACCGCCTTGACACGGGCCGCGTCCTCTCTCAGAGAAACGCCGCCGACCTTCATTTTGACTGCGTGAACACCCCAGCTGAGGTATTCCTCCATTTCCTGCTGCAGCTCTTTCAGACCCTTGCCGGGAGCGTAGTAGCCGCCCGCGACATAGCAGGGGATCTTTTCCTTGTGCGCGCCGAGCATCTTGTACAGGGGCATGTTCGCGGCCTTGGCCTTGATGTCCCAGAGGGCGATGTCGATGGCGGAGACGGTTTTCAGACTGGTGCCGCGGCGGCCGATGAACTTGGGGACATAGGTCTTCTGGTAAATTCGCTCCGTATCCAGCGGGTTCATACCGATGATGGCCTTGCCCATGGTCTCGGCAAACTCGATCGCCCAGCTGCAGCCGTAGCCGGTGATGCCCTCGTCGGTGTCGATGATGAGAAGATTCAGCTCGTTGTGGGTGTAGGTGTGCTTTCCGTTTGCGATGGGCTTTGCCTTGGGCCAGCGGTAGTGCTCTACGCGGACGTCGGTGATTTTCATGGACACGCCTCCCTGCACAATAAATAATCTTTATAAAAGCTCGGTTCTCTTTTCTTGACTATAGAATAACCTGATTGCTTCCGCCTGTCCAATACATGATTTTTGCGGCGACCATCAAAAAAATTTATTTGCCAGTGCTGTTTCCACAAAAAAGGCGCCCATATTTTGGCAAATTTTCACAAGCGAAAAACCAGCGGAGACCATCCGGTCCCCGCTGGTTTATGTCGCACCTGATTCTTACGCCTCCGGGCAGAAGTGGTGCAGGAGGTCTGCAAAGCTGTCGCCCTCGAAGGGGACGCCGAGCTTTTTCGCGAGACCCGCCAGTTCCGCCTGCAGCGCTTCGCTTACCTCAATGCCGGTCTTCATGTACTGCTCGTACTTCTTCCGCTCGATCTCGCCGGGCAGGAAGATCTCCTCCACGCCGTCGGCTTTGCGGCTCTCCTTCATCATGCGCACATAGCGGTCGGCCTCGGCCTTGAACTGCTCGATGGGCATGAACTTGGAGGGGTCGATGAGCACCATGAAGAAGCCGGTGTTCTCCTTCTCCAGCTTGGAGAACAGACCGATGTCGGAGCCGTAGGCCGCGCCGGAGAGGAAGGTGCTCAGCGCGTCCACGATCACGGCCAGGCCGTAGCCCTTGTGCGCGGCAATAGAGGTGAGCGCGTAGGCCGCCGCCGGATCGGTGGTGGGCTTGCCGTCATAGTCGTTGGCCCAGCCGAGGGGGATGGGTTTCTTCTCGCGCTCGGCCGCCTGGATCTTGCCCATGGCCACGTTGGTGGTAGAGATGTCCATGACGATGGGGCACTCCTTGTCGGTCGGGATGGCCGCGATGATGGGGTTGGTGCCGATCATGCGGTCGGCTCCGCCGAAGGGGGCGGAAAAGGCGTAGGTGTTGCAGCAGAGCAGAAGGATCATATCGTCCGCCGTGGCGCGGAAGCCGTAGTAGGAGCCGCAGCCGATGTTGGCGTTGCGGCGGCCCGTGGCCACAGCCACGCCGTATTTCCTGGCCCTGACGATGGCCTCGTCATAGGCGCGGTTGACGGACACGATGCCGGAGCCGTTGTCGCCGTCGAAGACCATGACGGCCTCGTTGTCCACAACCTTTTCAAACTTGGGCTCGGGGTTGAGCACGCCCACGTCGATCTGGCGCAGATAGCGCGTCAGTCTGGAAAGGCCGTGGGAGTACATGCCGACAAAGTCAGAGTGGGTCACGACGCGGCTGACGCAGTCGGCGTCCTCTGCGCTGTAGTGGGAAGCGGACAGAATGCCGGTGATGAGCTTGCGCTCCTGTTCATAGTTGATGATCATGTTTGTTTCTCCTCTCAAATCATATTTTCGGGATGAAAGACTTCATCAAAGCGTTCACTGGAAAGAAAGCCGAGTCTTACACAGGCCTCCTTCAGGCTGATGTTCTCGGCAAAGGCGAGCTTCGCGGTCTTGGCGGCGTTTTCGTAGCCGATGTAGGGGTTGAGCGCCGTGACCAGCATGAGGGAGTTGTGGAGATTGAGGCGCATCTTCTCCCGGTCCGCCCGGATGCCGACGGCGCAGTTTGCGGTGAAGGCCCGGATGGACTCGCTGAGAAGGCGCACCGACTGCAGGAAGTTGTAGGCGATGACGGGCAGAAAGACGTTCAGCTCAAAGTTTCCCTGGGAGGAGGCAAAGCCCACGGCTGTGTCGTTGCCCATGACCTGCACGGCCACCATGGTGACCTGCTCGCACTGGGTGGGGTTGACCTTGCCGGGCATGATGGAGCTGCCGGGCTCGTTTGCAGGGATGGTGATCTCCCCAAGCCCGCAGCGGGGGCCGGAGGCGAGCCAGCGCACGTCGTTTGCGATCTTCATCATATCGCAGGCGAGCGCCTTCACCGCTCCGTGGGCAAAAACCAGCTCGTCCCGGGAGGACAGGGCGTGGAACTTGTTGCCGGCCGAGACAAAGGGCTTGCCGGTCAGGGCCGCGATCTCCCGCCCTGCCAGCTCTGCAAAGCCCGCCGGGGCGTTGAGCCCGGTGCCCACGGCGGTGCCGCCGAGAGCCAGCTCGTACAGAGGCCGGACTGAAAGGCGGAGCATCTCGCAGTCCCGTTCCAGGGAGGCACGCCAGCCGCTGATCTCCTGGGAGAAGGCGATGGGCACCGCGTCCTGCAGGTGGGTGCGGCCGCTCTTGACCACACCCTCGTGGGTTTTCTCCAGCTCCCGAAACACGCCGATCAGTTCCTCCGCCGCGGGCAGGAGCTTGTCCTCCAGGCTCATCACCGCCGCGATGTGCAAAGCGGTGGGGAAGGTGTCGTTCGAGGACTGGGACATGTTGACGTCGTCGTTCGGGTGGCAGAGCCTTTCCCCGGCCAGCTCATTGGCGCGGTTGGCGATGACCTCGTTTGCGTTCATGTTCGACTGGGTGCCGGAGCCGGTCTGCCACACCACCAGCGGGAAATGGTCGTCCAGCTTGCCGGCGGCGACCTCAGACGCGGCCTGTGTGATGGCGGCGCATTTGGCCTCGGTCATCTTCTCGGGCCTGAGATTGTGGTTGGCTCTGGCCGCCGCCTCCTTGAGGATGCCGAAGGCGCAGGTGATCTCCCGCGGCATGGTCTCGATCCCCACGCCGATGGGGAAATTCTCGCGGCTGCGCTGGGTCTGGGCGCCCCAGTACCGGTCGGCGGGGACCTTCACCTCACCCATGGAGTCGTGTTCAATGCGTTCGTTCATTTACGTTCCTTCTTTCAAACCGAGACCGTTTTTGACAAAGCGGAACATGCATTCATATCCCGCGTCACAGCCCTCGCGCCGGTAGATGGTAAAGCCGTGGTCGACGTTTGCAAAGCGCTTGCACGTCACCTCGTTGAAGTTGCGGGCCAGGCGCAGAGCGAAGTCCTCCGCCTCGTTGCAGAGCGCGTCCAGGCCCGCCGTCAGGATGAGCGTCGGCGGGAAGCCGCGCAGCATTTCGTCCGGCGCGTAGATGGGCGAGCAGTAGGGATCCTTTTGCAGCTCGCGGTCACAGTAATAGAGATTGTACAGCCGCGCCCGCTCGGGGGGAATGCCCTTGCCCATGGCCTGCTTGTCGGCAGGATCGGTATACACGTCCAGCGGGGGATAGGCGGACACCAGCAGCGCCGGCAGCGGCGTGCCGTTTTCCAGCGCGCGCATCACCGCGCCGATAACCAGATTGCCGCCCGCGCTGTGGCCCATGAGGACAAGCTTCTCCGGGTTGATCTCCCATTCGGCGGCGTGCTCGCGCACCCAATTGAAAACATAATAACTCTGGTGCACGGCGACAGGGAACGGATCGTCCGGCGCGATGGCGTAGTCCACATCCAGCACTTTACAGGAGAGGGCGTGGTTCATCCGGCGGCAGAACAGCTCGTCGTTGGGGGTCCGGGCGCGGATGAAACCGCCGCCGTGGAAGTTCAGAATCAGCACGTCCGGGTTGCGCATTTCACCGGGATAACTGTAATAGACGGGGATATCCCCCTCTTCAAAGGGGATCGTCATTTCTTTCATCGTGACGGGGAACTGCCGCATCAGCTCCTCCGGCACCGCAGCATTGGTGACCTGCTTGCGGGTCTCGCGGGCCATGCGGATCATTTCTTCGCGACTTGGGGTTTGCATGCTCATTCCTCCGTGCTTGTAGTGTTGGCTTCGCGCAGGCAGGCCTCCGCGAAGTCGCGGATGGTGGCTTCCTTTCCGCGCTCCTTTTTCCAGCACAGATAGCTGCGCTGATAGAAGGGCTCCGGCTGGAGACGGCAGAAGGCGAGCCTTCCCGCTTCCTCTGGGAAGCGGCGGCAGAAGTCCGCCGGCGTGGTAAACAGGATGCCTGCGTTCTTCGCAGCCAGGCAAAACAGGGCGTGCAGGCTGTTGCACTGGATCGTGCCGGTATAGGAGATCTGGTATTTTTCCAGCATCAACATGGCCGCGCGGTACTGTCCGCCGCCCGAGCGCGGAAGCAGGATCCGTTCGTCATGCAGCAGGCGGTGGTCCAGCAGCCACGGAGACGAGACCGTCCCCTCAAACGCCGGGAGACCGGACACGGCGGGATGCTCCCGCGAGAGGAGCAGAAGCACCTCGTCCTCCTTGAGGAAGGTGTACTCCAGCTCGTCATAGGCCAGCGTCAGCGCGCCGACGGCGACGTCCAGCTCACCCGCGGCCACGGCCCCCTCGATCGTGCTCTCGATGCGGGGATCGGTGCTGACGGAGACGTGCGGGTATTTTTCCAGAAAGCCCGGCAGCACCCCCGGCAGCACATACTCGGCCCGGATCGTGGGGATGCCGATGGAGAAGCTCTCCGCGTCCCGGCTGATGGCTTTGAGCCTGGTACGGAGATTCGTCTCCCGGGTCTGGATCTTCTGCATCTCCTCGATGAAGACCTGGCCGGCCCTGGTGATGCGGATGGGCTGGACCGTGCGGTCAAAGAGCTGCACACCCAGATCCTGCTCCAGCCGCGTGATGTACTTGGTCAGCGTCGGCTGGGAGATATAGAGCTTCTGAGCCGCCCTGGTCAGATTCCTCTCCTCGGCCAGCGCCAGGACATAATCGACCCGGTACGTCATGGTTTACTTGTATTCGTTGTAGGACAGATCCCAGCGCCACTCGTGGTAGGGCGCGGTCTCCAGAATGTCGTCCCGCAGCTCCACGCCGAGACCGGGCCCCTCCGGCAGGAGCATGTAGCCGTTCTCGATCACGAAGGGCGTCTTGATCTCCTGCTGGATCTTGGGCCACTCGCCGGGGGCGGGGCACATCTCCATGACCTCAAAGTTGGGGATGGCGGCGGCCAGCTGCAGACTCGCGGCATAGCAGATGCTGCCGGTGGCGATGTGGGGGATGACGTTGACATAGTGGCTCTCGGCGATCGCGGCGGCCTTCTTGCAGCCGGTGATGCCGCCCATGATGGCCACGTCCGGCCGCAGGAAGGAGATGTTGTCCTCCCGGAGCAGCATGTCCACATCCTGGATGCAGAAGCTGCGCTCACCCACGCCGATGGGTGCCATGGCGCGGCGGGCGACAGACTGGATGGTCTGGTAGTTCTCGTAGTTGATGGGGTCTTCGAAGAAGAGGAGGTTGACGTCCTCCACCAGCTGCATGAGGCGCACGCTCTCGTGGGGCTGGAGGGAGCGGTGGATCTCACAGCCGATATCCACTTCGTCGCCCACGGCCTCGCGCACGGCGTGGATCATGTCGCTCATGGCACGCTCACGCCTGGCGTAGCTGCCGCTGGCCTCCCTGATGTTGGTGGGGTTGAGGCGGATGCAGGTGTAGCCCTCTTCCTTGAGCATTTTTGCGCACTCCACGCTCTCGTCGATGGTCTTGCCGAAGACCACGCCCCAGAGCCGGATTTTGCTGCGCACGGCGCCGCCCAGCATCTGGTAGATGGGGATGTTGAAGTACTTGCCCTTGATATCCCATAGCGCAATGTCTATGGCGCTGATGGCGCCGGCGATGGAAGTTCCGCCGAACTTGAAGCGGCTGTAGAGCTCGCTGTTCAGGTATTCGATACGCAGGGGATCCTGGCCCAGCAGCGGCTCCTCCATGCGGTGGACAGCGCCGACCATGGATTCCCGAAAGCCCCAGTTGCCGCCCTCGCCCACGCCGACGATCCCCTCGTCGGTATAGACCTTCACAAACATGCGCCGCCAGCCGGTCATGATGGGTTCGACCTTTGTGATCTTCAAGAAAATGCCTCCTTTTTTCGGTTTTATCTCCGCATATAATCAGGGTAATTTTATTGTATCACAGCGCTTCTCCGCTGTCCAATGCGGAAATGGAATTGCACCATTCCTTTTCGGCTATGGCCAAACTGCGGAAAAAGTTCAAAAACGCAAAAGACCGGAATTGCTGAACGGGGAATGGATATGGTATACTCAAAACAGCAAGAGAGCAATTCCGTGACCAGGAGGGAACACCATGTCAGATTATGTACAGCTTGCGCGCAAAGCGGTCAAGGCCCATTCCAGTCAGCTGACCAGCATCTCCAACCAGCTCTGGGATTATGCCGAGATCCGCTTTCAGGAATGGCATTCCGCACACCTGTTGTGCGAGGAGCTGGAGAACGAGGGCTTTCGCGTGGAGAGAGGTGTGGGCGGTCTGCCCACGGCGTTTCGGGCCAGCTATGGCAGCGGCGGGCCGGTGATCGGCTTTCTCGGTGAATACGACGCCCTGCCCGGTCTGAGTCAGGAGGCCTTTGCGGCAAAGAAGACCCCCGGCCCAAAGGGGGAGGGCGGCTGCGGTCACGGCTGCGGCCACCATCTGTTGGGGACCGCGCTGCTGGGCGCGGCCATCGCCCTGAAGGAGTATCTGCAGGAGACCGGCCGGGAAGGCACGGCGGTCTACTACGGCTGCCCGGCGGAGGAGGGCGGCTCTGGCAAGGTCTGGCTGCTGCGCGCCGGTGTCTTTGACGAGGCGGACATCCTCCTGTCCTGGCACCCCGACGTCATCAGCCGCGTCAGTCCCAACGACGTGCTGGCCACCGCCCAGATGCGCTATGCCTTCCACGGCATCGCGGCCCATGCCGCCCTCGCGCCGCACCTCGGCCGCAGCGCGCTGGAGGCGGTGGAACTGATGGGCGTTGGCATGGCCTTTTTGCGGGAGCATATGCTGCCGGACGTCCGTGTACACTATGCCATCGACAACGCCGGCGGCAGCGCCACCAACATCATCCAGCCGGAGGCCTCCGTCTCCTACCAGATCCGGGCGCCCAAGATCGCCCAGGTGCAGGAGATCGCCGAGCGGATTGAGAAGCTGGCACGGGGCGCCGCCATGATGACCGAGACGGAGGTGGACGTGGAATTTCAGCGGGCCACCTCGGAGCTGCGCGTCAATGAGACGGTCAACGACGTGATCTTTGAGTACCTGCAGGCCTTCGGCGCGGTCGAGGCCACGGCGGAGGATCTGGACCTCGCCGGGCAGCTCTATGCGGCCATCCCGGAGAAAAACCGGGGCGGCACGGCCGCCAATGTGATCAGCGCCTATGACGCGGAGGGCGAAGCGCTGGCCGAGGCCATGAAGGACAGTCCCCTGGTGCAGCTGGTCATGCCCCGGAACGCCAGCGTGCGCCGCTACGGCGCCTCCACCGACGTGGGCGACGTGAGCCAGATCAAGCCCACGGGCTTTCTCACGTATGCCTGCTTTGTCAAGGACATCCCCCTGCACACCTGGCAGACGGTCTGCTTCGGCAAGACCCACTTCGCCCGTGAGGGCATGCTCCAGGTGGCGCGGATCCTGGGCGCTGCGGCGATGCGCCTTGCCGACAGCCCGGAACTGGTGGAAAAGGCGAAGGCCGAGCAGCGGCGGCAGAGTGAGAAGGAGCCCTACGTCTGCATCTTCCCGGAGCGGATGAGGCCGCCGATCCAGCCCAGACCCGCAGAAATCTGAGAAAGGGGAGACAGATATGAGCGACAGCATCCGAATTCTCGCCTCCGGCGACTCCTTTACCACCCGCCGCATCCCGAAAAACTACCCCGGCCGGGCGGAGCTTCAGGCCCTGATCGAAGCCCACGACGTGCGCTTCAACAACTTGGAGATGACCTATCATTATTCTGAGGGCGCCCCCGCCGCCTTCAGCGGCGGTACCTGGGCCATGGCGGACCCCGCGATCCTGGACGACATGAACGCCCTGGGCTTCAACCTCTACAACACGGCCAACAACCACTCCATGGACTACGGCCCGGACGGGCTGATGGCCACTGTCCGCCACCTCCGGGAGCGGGATATGCCCTTTTCCGGCACCGGCGGAAATCTCTATGATGCCGGGCGCGCCGCCTATCTGGAGACGGATCACGCCCGCATCGCGCTGATCGGTGTGACGGCGGACTTCCACGACTCCGATCTGGCCGGTCCGCAGGGGCCTGTGATGCAGGGGCGGCCCGGCGTCAACGGGCTCCGGGTGGAGACCCGCTACCTGGTGCCCGAGGAGAGCTTCCGCGCTCTCCAGGAGCTGGTGCAAAAGACCAACATGAACTATTACGAGGAATACGGCGCGAAGCTCGGCTATTTGCGCCCGACTCCGGAGGGGCAGCTGACCATGAAGGGTCTGCGCTTTACCCTCTCCGACCGCTTCGGCAGCCGGACAAGCTGCAATAAAAAGGATCTGGAGCGCATCCTGACCGAGGTCAAAGAGGCCAGTCTCCAGGCGGATTACGTCATGGTCTCCGTCCACACCCACATGGGACTGCCGGAGAACTACATCGACGCGCCGGAGTTTCTGGAGGAGTTTGCCCACTGCTGCGTGGAGGCGGGCGCGGACGCGGTCCTGGGCCACGGCCCCCATGAGCTGCGCGGCATCGAAATCTATCAGGGCAAGCCGATCTTCTACAGCCTCGGCAACTTCATCTTTGAGACGGAGACCGTGGAGCGGCAGCCGGCGGAGGCTTTCCGGAACAAGGGCCTGCCCGCCGATACCGGCGTCGCCGCCTATATGGAGGAGCGCAGCGACCACGGGCGCCGGGGCTACGGCATCATGCCCTCCATCTGGTTTTCCGTGCTGCCGTCCTGGACCGTCACGGAGGGGCAGGTCAGAGAAATCAGACTCTATCCCATTACCCTGGGGATGGAACTGCCCCGCAGCCGAAAGGGCCTGCCGCGCCTGCAGAGGGATGACAAGGTGCTTGCGTATCTCGGAGAACTCTGTGAGCGCTACGGCACAAAAATCGAGATCGAGGACGGAGTCGGCGTCATCCGGCTCTGAGACGATCCGGACAGAAAAAAACACATGCGCACGGTTTTTCGTAAAAGACACAAAAGATGTTGAAAGAGGAGGACCATACCATGTTGGATTTCAGTAGAGTCAGTGATTGGATCCTTTCGGAGACCGATTTTGACCCCTCGGCGCTGGGAAAGGTGGAAGCAAATTTCTGCCTGGGCAACGGCTATCTCGGCCTGCGCTCCGCCGCAGAAGAGCGCTATCCGCTGGAGACGCGGGATCTGCTTGTCGCCGGGACCTTTGACCGTTTCTCCGCAGAAGAGGTAACGGAGCTGCCGAACGCCGCGGACGTGACCAATATCGAGCTGACGCTGGACGGGGAGCGCTTCGACCTGACGCAGGGGGAGATCCTCGCCTACGAGCGCAGCCTCAATATCCGCACCGGCCTTCTCACCCGAAACGTACGCTGGCGCTCCAGGGCGGGGAAAACGTATACGCTCTGTTTTGAGCGCGTGGTCTCGCTCAGGCGCAGACACAGCATCGCTCTGCGCGTGACCCTCACCCCTGAGCAGGATGCCGGCATCCTTTTGCAGTCCGGGATAGTCGGACGGCAGACAAACGACGGCTCCCAGCACTTTACCGAGGGACAGACCCGCTTTTATGACAAGCAGTACCTGCAGTTTGCCCCGCGCACGATCCAGTCGGATATCACCTTCGTGCTGGACGCGTCCCACCGTTTCACGGTGGACGGCGCGCCTGTCACCCCGAAAAGCGACATCAACATCCTCCGCCGCCGCATGTTCTCCGTCTTCTCGCTTGCGCTCACTGCGGGGCAGACCCTCGTGATGGAGAAGTTTGCCAATGTCTACACCAGCCGGGATCAGGAGGCGGAAGGCCTGACGATTCAGACGCTGCAGACCCTGGCGCTGGACGCGCTGAAAGAGGACGAGGCCATGGGCTTTGACGGCCTCGCAGCGGATTCGGCGGCCTGCTGGGAGGAAAAGGTCTGGAGCCGCGCCCCCATTGAGATCGACGGACCGGACGACGACCTGTTCGCGGTCCGCTTTGCCCAGTATCACATGCAGCTGATGACGCCCGCCCACGACCGGCGCATGAACATCGGCGCAAAGGGACTCAGCGGCGAGGGCTACAAGGGCCACACCTTCTGGGATACGGAGATCTTCCTGCTGCCCTATTTTGTCTTTACCATGCCCGAGGTTGCCCGGAGTCTGGAGGAATACCGCTATCTCTCCCTGCCCGGCGCACACGAAAAGGCGGCGCACAACGGGTTTAAGGGCGCGCAGTTCCCGTGGGAGAGCGCGTGGCTGGACGACGGCGAGGTGACGCCGGAGTATCTGGGCACGGACATTCTCACCGGCCTTCCCACCAAGGTCCGGAGCGGCCTGATCGAGATCCACATCACCGCCGACGTGGCCTTTGGTGTCTGGCAGTACTACGTCTGCACGGGCGATCAGGACTATATGGACCGGTACGGTTACGAGCTGATCTTCGACTGTGCGAAATTCTGGCTGAGCCGACTCGAGCCCGGCGAGGACGGGCTGCTTCACATGAACGACGTGGTCGGCCCGGATGAGTTCAAGGAGCACGTCAACGACAATGCCTTTACCAACTACATGGCCCGCTGGAACATCGGCAAGGCCATCGAATACGCCGCTCTGCTCAAGGCGGAGCGCCCCGAACTGTACGCCGCGCTCAATGAGAAGCTGGGGCTTGACGGACTTGTCCCGGAGTGGAGAGAAAAGATCGACCGAATCTGTCTGACCCGGCCGAATGAAAACGGGGTTCTGCCCCAGGACTCCACCTATCTCACGCTCAGGGACGTCGACCTCAGCAAGTACAAAAAGCAGGCCCACGTCGGCGGCATATACAAGGACTATAACCAGGAGCAGATCGTCCACATGCAGGTCACCAAGCAGGCGGACGTGATGATGCTGTTCTTCCTGCTGGAGGATCAGTTCAGCCGCACGGTCAAGCGCGCCAGCTGGGACTACTATGAGCCGCGCACCCTGCATGATTCGAGCCTCTCCCTGTCCACCCACTCGGTCCTGGCCTGCGATATCGGGGAGGTGGAGCTGGGCTATGAGATGTTCCGCAAGGCGAGCGGCATCGACCTTGCCAATGACAACCCCCATTCCTCCGACGCGGGCATCCACGCGGCAAGCTTCGGCGGCCTGTGGCAGTGTGCCGTGTTTGGCTTCGGCGGTCTGCGCATGGTGGGCGGAAAGCTCCGCATCGACCCGAAGCTCCCCGCCGCCTGGAGCCGCCTGCGCTATACCCTGATGTGGCGCGGCCAGCGGCTCTCGGTGGAGGTCACGGAAAATGAGGTCTGTGTTGTCAACGAAACCGGCTCCGCCCCGGTCGAGGCGGAGCTCTGCGGCGAGACCAGAGTTTTCACCGACCGCATTACCGTCCCCCGCGGGTAGAACAGAAAAAGCGCCAGCCGAAAAAAAGCGCGAAAAAAGGAAGCCTCACAGATGTGAGGCTTCCTTTTCAGAGTGTCAAAGAAGTCCCTGTTTTCGTTAGACGAAAGCGGGGACTTCGGCATAAACAGGGGGAAAAAGAGAGAAAAAGAGATGCATAAAGGAGTTCTTCCAACTCCATTCTGCCAGCTTTTTC